>Ga0316206_1001700_pt1 | contig 17927 bp, 10 predicted proteins | sample 6monthpyrite_MG_FD_204942 | JGI IMG/M metagenome (GOLD analysis project Ga0316206, IMG submission 204942) | Microbial mat bacterial communities from mineral coupon in-situ incubated in ocean water Damariscotta River, Maine, United States -... | ecosystem: Environmental > Aquatic > Marine >... | reverse complement strand
GAACAGGATCAGTTACTCAGTGCGCTTACTGAAAAAATAAAGCAGCTGGATCATAAACTAAAATCTTCAGGTGAATCGAACATTCTATCTACAGATGAGGAAAGGCCACCACCGCATTATTAATAAATACTTCATATTCCGAACAAATATAGTCGAAAACTGGTTATTAAAGTTGAAAACTGGTAGACGGTATTAATAATCGAGCTTATTGACTAAACCGGACATTTAGGGAAGTCACTAGAGAAGACTTCTTTCACCACATAGCGGCTATTTAGAATGCTCTAATATAGCTAAGGAGCTAGACGGTAATTGATTATAATTTCTGGTTTAAAATCCTCCAAAGCAGACTTTAAATATAATTCATTGAATGACTGCTTTAAACAGCTGAGTGGAATTCAACCTCTGAAAAGCATCCACACAGTGATATTAGCTTTTACTTAAGGCGAATGTCGTTGCATTAGGATTAAAACCATTTTATTATGATAAAAAATATAATAATAAGCAGGGATGTTTAGAGTGATTTATCGTTTCATAACGATAATTACTGTGTTTTAAGTTACCAATCAATATTCCTTGTCGCTAAGTAAGAATTTAACACAGCTCACCCGCTTTAATGAGCTGTCTACTAGTGCTGAAAAGGAAGTCAAATGATTGAAAGAAATACTTTTTATTTTAGTTACCTTGCTACTGCAAGGACTTGTAGCTCTTCTATCTTTTACTGTAATACTCCTGTCATTACCACCACCTCTTCATCATTACTCGACATGGCTTACCTTCGTGCATTTATGCCTTCTTATAATGAAAACTATAACAGGGAAATGTTTTAATGAGGCAGCATATAAGCCAGTTATTTTTAATAGCCTGTTTCAGCTTATTTGCAAACAGCACTAGTATGGCAAAACTGTATGTAGCAGGTGATTTGGCACCAAGGGGCGCGCCAGATTCAGTATTGAATGTTGCCGACTTCCTCGTAATGCAGCGTATAATTATGGGAGCCGAGGCACCTAGTCCTACTGAATTAATTGTAGGTGACATCGGTCCGCTAGGTAGCCCAGATGATATTTTAAACGTCGCCGATTTACTTATATTACAAAGAGCTATCCTAGGTGACGCGGTATTAGATACTGTTATTGTTTATCCCGAAGCACCCACTTTAAATTCCATCCCGACAACAACATTATTAAATCCCATCACAGTAACGGGCAATGCAATACCCGGTCAATCAGTTCATATCACGGTAAACAATACCACGCAAATAATTATACCTGTCGATGTGTCAGGTACTTTTTCGTTTAAAGCTAATTTATATGACGGTGCTAATCAAATTTATGCGTTTGCAAATGATGGCGAGCATTTTAGTGATCCCTCGAATTTACTCAATACGAGTTATACCAATGAAATTGTTCGAAACCAAAATGTAAATATTTTGGTAGACACCGTTTGGACACCAGGGGTACCGGCTGCTCCATATGAAATAACGGGACAAAATTTAACCATTGCTGCTGGTGTAAAGCTAGTTATTCAGCCGGGTACAGTAGTTAAAACAAATAATGGTATAAATATTATTGTTGAAGGTGAACTAATCGTTAATGGTACGCAGTTCACAGCCGTAGAATTTACATCATCTAATAATTTACCTAATAGTTGGAGAGGCATACAGGTCAATTCAGGTGGAAATCTTAGTATGACTTATGCATCTGTTAAGTTTGCAAATACAGGCATTTCATTTGATGGAGGGAATGGCAATCTAGATCATGTAATCGTGACTGATAACCAAAATAATGGAATCCAAATAAAAGGTTCTTCACCCATTATTACGGCATCTGAGATTACTGATAATGGTTATGCTGGTATTGCTATTTATAGAGACTCAAATCCTATTATTAATGGCGGAAATTTAATAACGCGTAATTTTTATTATGGAATTCTCATTTTAGGAGAGCCTGGATTAGCCCTTTCAAGCGTCCCTAATCCGACTATAAATAGAAATAGCATCTACAATAATGCTCGCCTTGATGCTTATGTAACCAACTTTAATAATGCACGAGGTGTAAATATTAACTTTAGAGAAAACTGGTGGGGCTCTAATGATTTAGATGTTATCACCTACAAGATCAATGGTTTTAATGATAATGAGATTCCATATACCGATTTCAGTAATTATTTAGATGCAGAAAATGGTAAGCTTATTCTAGCAAATTTTTTAATGGGTGACCTTGAGGATGGATTGATTCTTTCCGCTAACTCCACCTACGATGTTATTAACGACATTTATGTACCGTTGGGTTCCACTATCACTATTGAAGAAGGTGTAACACTACGTTTCGCAACTACCGCTGAATTCATTATCCGCGGCCAGGTAAATTGGCCTGAAAACTCTTCAAACTTAGCCACATTCACACGGTATGAAGGTAAGACAGCAGCATGGAAGGGTATAGCGTTTGAAAATGGAATGCAAAATATTCATGTTAAAAATATTCACGTACTTTATGCCGATTGTGGATTAACATTTACCAATACAGTTACAGGCAGCGTTAGTGGTAGCTTTTTTGAAAAAAATGGAAACGGTATTTGCTTAAGTGCTAGCGATGTAGCGATTCAGTCGAATACATTACAGTTTAATCTCTATAATGGGATTAGCGTAGCCTATGGTTCAAAACCCCTGATAACTCAAAATATTATTATGGATAATGTTACTAATAGTCAGTATGGACGTTATGGTATTACGATCACTGGACACCATCCTGTTACTGGAAATTACTCGGCACCAGTGATTCACAATAATCATATCTATCGACATAGGTATGGAAATGTAGGAGCCGTTGGTTATACAGGTAATCAGCTGACACCACCTATTATTGATGCAACCAATAACTGGTGGGGTACAAATGACGCATCAGAGATAGAAGCAAATACACTTCACGTCCCCGACAACGCTAATAACACTGCATATATAAACTACAGTGGATTTTATTCGAATGAAGAGAAGACAGAGACGGATAGTCGACAAATATTATTTAACCTACATGAAATGATTAAGGATGAGGTGATACCAGCGAACTCTCGCTATATAGTAGCAGAGAATATAAAGGTTCCATTGGGCTTAACGCTAACTATACAGGAAGGAGCAGAGTTATACTTTGTAGCTGGTAAAAAGATTGAAGTACTGGGAAATCTTAATATAAACGGTAGTTTACTTAAACCAGTGTTATTAACAGGTGCTAAAACGTTACACGATAATTATGACTTCAGCACTGGTGAGTGGAAAGGCGTTGAATTAAATAATAATATTGGAATTATTAATATAAAGTATGCAAATATTGAATATGCAACAGTAGGTGTCGAATTTATTAATTCTACTGGTACGATTACTAATTCAACTTTTACAAATAACTTTAAAGGCATTCGTATTGTTGGGGATTCAACGCCATTAATACAATCCAGTGTTATTACTAATAATTTTTATGGCATAGAGTTCGTTGGAAGTGCTGGTATTGATCCATCACCTACGATTTCAGGTAATGACATATATAACAATAGCGTCCCCGAATACCAAAGCCCCAATATAGCTGCGAATATTGCATTTAATAGCATAACTAATCCTCAACTAATTGATCTATCAAACAACTGGTGGAACACAGCGGATATAGTGTCAACACGTGCTACATTTTATGATCCAAATTCCATTTATGCTGATCTAGTAACGATCTCTAGTATAAATCCTCAAGCCAACCGCTCCGATGTTACTTACGTGAAACTAACATTAAGTGAATCGTTAATATCACCTACAATATCGCTCGGCACTCAAGATAACTTATTAATGACGGCAAACTTAGCTCAGTCAGTTAATTGGGAAATTAAAATACGTAATAGCAGTGGAACCGTAGTAAAAACGTTTGCCGGAGCTGGAACAGCTATTAGCCAGTCATGGAACGGGCTCAATGCTTCAGCTGCTGTATTGCCTGATGGAATATACCGTGTAAGCATCGTTATTAATGCGGGCATAGAGCAGACTGTAAATCAAATAATAATTGATAATACATTGCCAACTGCAAATTTAATTAATCTTAATAATGGTGATACATTAAATGGGTTTGATTATATAACCCTTGCATTACTCGGCACTGCTATAGATTCTAATTTTTTAAGCTATCAAATAAGTGTTGCAAATGGTCATTCTCCATTACCTTCAGATTTTACACGAATCATTAAGTCCTCAACTGCATCGGTTTATAACAGCTTATTTTCTGATTGGCCATTTGCTGATGTGAATAATGCATCATTTTTTGAAACCAGTGGACCTAAAACATTGCGTTTGAGTGTGTTAGACAAAGCAGGTAACGAATCAATTTATACCGTGCAATTAAATATTATTATTCCTGTAAAGGCAGTAAGTCACGATGTGAGCTCTATTGATCCCTCTAAAGGTGAAAAGGTTAGGGTTAGTTTTACCTTGTACGAGCCGGCTACTGTTAAACTGCAATTCTTTTCCGATCAAAAAGCAACGCTCCCTGAAAATAAATTGGCAGAAGTTTCGGGTACTTATATTGCAAGTGGTACATATGAGCTTGAATGGGATGGCAAAGGTCTAGACGGTACATATTTACCTGATGAAGCCTATCGCTACGCATTATTAGTAGAACCAACACCCACTAGTTCATTTTTATATAGCAGCAATGAGTATCCTTCGGGGCCAGTAAATGGGGCGTTGTTAGGAATTGATTATGCTGCCAAAAGCTATTTTAATAAATTTGTAAAATTTTCATACACAACGACGGGGCCAGCAAGAATTTTATTGGCAGGTCATGTCTCTGAGGCTCGCGATGTTGGAACCTACCATTTTTATTGGGATCACAGAGATGTAAATAATAAATTATTTGATGTGGTCTCCGAAATGCCAGGAACTTTTTCAAATCATTTATTAAAAGATTCAGTCATTATAAGGGGCAGTGAACCTGAAATAACGGGCACAGAATATGACCCAACTTCTGTTATTAAAACGCCTGCAATAGAAGTGCAATCTACACCTTATGTTGTAGTACATAGTTTTGAACAAATTTCAGAAATTGCATTCCGTATTAGTCAGAACTCCTACGTAGATGTTCGTTTATTAAGTCCCTGTTATGTATCAGATACGACATGTGTAATAGATCATGATGATCCTACAGGTATTACCTTAATGGAAAGGCAACTACTAGAGGCAGAAGACGCAAGTGGTGACCCAATATCGCACACCGCTGAATGGCGTGGTTATGATTTTGCAGCAAGCACAATAGATGCGAATAACATACGTGTGTCAGAAGAGGGAGCCTACACCTTTAGCATACGGGCAGAAAGCGCCGTTACCGGCCTTGTGACTATTTATCGTGGCGTGCTTAATTTATACCATTAATAAAAGACTATAAAAATGAAACGAAATAATATTAATTTTCTACAATGCATAAAAAAACTAGTCTTCATTTGCTGCCTATGTGGCGTTAATGCCGCAAACTCAAGTGAGCTAGACTCTGCAAACAGCTATTTTGCAGATGGAAATTATAATAAATCCATTTATTATTATTTAAAGCATCTCTCGCTAAACCCAGCATCGAGTGAAGCCCAGTTAAACTTGGCAGCGTCCTATATCCATACCAATCAACATGCCAAGTCGCTTAAATATTTAGATGCAGTGATTAACACAAATCATAATAATGAAGTTGCGCTTAACTTACGTGCAAGCTCATTTGCTGTTTTACATGAATGGAATAAATTGATACTTGATGCAGAATCATTGGTGCAGATAAATCCACTGAATAAACAGGCCTACATGTATATGGATATTGCGTATATAGCACTGGGTGATACAGACTTCGCAGCACAATCAATGGCGCGTTATGAAGCCGTTAGTAAACTAACTAAATAAATTTGAACATGGCAGTAGGATACCAGCTAATGGCAAAAAAAGTTTTCTCTAAATCATTATTTAATATCGTATCATTCAATGCGATCATACTTTGTACCTTGCTGCTAACAAATGTGGCAATGTCGCATACTATTATACTGCCACCACCACCTCCAGGTCCTTTTCCAGCGCCACCACCGTGTCCAACAGGCCAATGCTCTGACTGCTCAGGGCCTGGCACGGATGATAGTATTGTATTTCGCTCTGGTAGGGAATCTACCAGCAAAACAGATATTGTGGTAAACGGCGTACAAGCCATTAAACTTAGACGTGTCTATTCAAGTGATACTTTTTTCGATAGTCCGTTGGGTTATGGCTGGGCATTTAACTTTAACAAACGTTTATTCGAGTATCCTGATGCGTCAGTTGTTATTCGACATGGATGCGGTCATCTTAATCGTTTTATTTATAGCGCCAATGCCTATCAGCCCACTGAAGGTAGTCAAAATCTAAAAATTAAAAAATTAAGTGACAGCACATATACCGTTAAATATCCAAATGGCGAATGGGATAATTTCGATACGCAGGGCCGGATGATTAGCAGTTATGACATAAAAGGCAACCATCATGACTATATCTATGACAGCCGTGGAAACCTCCCGCTTATTGGCTCAACGCCCAATGCGTTAGATCCATCCAAACCTATAAAGGTGGCATACATGCCGCGCATGGTTCGTATAGAACAGCGCCTAGCAGATGGTAATTCACTTACAGGCTCAATTGACTTAGCCTACAACGATATAACCGGTCGTTTAATAAGTGCAACGGCAAATGACGGTAGAGTTATCACGTATCAACATGATGATGCCGGTGCCGGCCTTACTAAAGGTAATTTAATTCAAGTTAATGGACTTGAGTCGAATGTTTCTACGTACAAATACGAAGATAAAGTCGGTGATGCGTATCAAGATCACCATAACCTTACGTATAAACAGGAAGGTACAGACAAAACGCCGGTCGTTATTGAATATAATGCAGAAGATCAGGCGTTCAGAGAAACCATTGGTTATAAGGTTGTTACATTAGACTACAGCGAACTGCCATTACAAACTACAGTGACAGAAACTATTACTGACAGTACTGGCGCTAACCCAGTAAATGCCGTAAGTGTGTATGGTTTTGATATATTGGGTTTTGTAGAATTCGAACGTAATGCATTAGGTCACGAAAAGCGTTATACGCTGGATGGATTTGGTAACAAACTACAAGAAAAAATTTATGCTGGAAACGAAACCACAGGCACGCTATTAAAAACAATTGACCGTAGTTACGACGCTAACAACAATGTATTAAGTGAAGCCGTAACTCTAATAAGTGGAGAAATTATCACAACGGCTTATACCTATGACGGTAATCAAAAAGCCAGTGAAACTATAATATCCAGTTTAACACCCACAAAAATATTTAAAACTGAGTGGATTTATAACCACGACACGAATGGTGTGGCCACTACCGTACTGGAAGAACGTCGGTATAAAGATAATGGCACCGACTATTTAGCAACCGCCTACACCTATAATAACAATGGTGATGTACTCACTACAACTTTGCCAGATGCTCATGTTGTAGTGAACGAATACGGCGCGATTTATGGCGGGCAGTATGTCACTAAAACCTATCATCAAATTGCCGGCGTGGCCGTTACCAATTTAGAAGAAAGCTACACCTATGACGGTCAGGGGAACCGCACAACGGTTACCGATGCTAAAAATAACACTACAACTACAACGTATGATGCACTCAATCGACGAAAAACTGTAACTAATCATTTAGGACATCTCACTAGCTACACCTACGATGCTCGCGGAAACCTAAAGCAAATTAGCCGTGATCGCACCACAGTGGGTGACCAGCTCGATATCACCAAATTAAGTTACAACGGTAATAATAATTTACTTACAGTCGAACGCACAGATGCTACTGGAAGTTTTGTTGTAGTAAAACAAAGCACTTACAACAGCGCTAATAGCTTAATCAGCAGCACAAATAGCTTTGGGCAAACCAATCAGCTTAGCTATGATCTATTACAACGCTTAAATGGCATCACTAATTATAAATCGGAATCCATTAGCTACACATTAGACACACTGGGTAATCGTACCCACGAAGAGGTTAAAAACAGCAGTGGTGTAGTGGTACGTAGCAGTGATGCCAGTTACGACGCACTCAATCGACAGCTTACACAAGTCGGTGCCACGAATAGCCAAACTACGACCTATGCGTACGATGCACAAGGTAACCGTACCAGCATGGTCGATGCACTGGCGCGGCCTACAACGGAGTACACTTACAACGCATTGAACCAGCTGGCTAATGTAAAAGATGCCAGCGGCAATAACACCGTATATGGCTATCATGATCGAGGCTGGTTACAAACAGTAACCGACCCACGTTCACTTGCCGCCAGCTACATTTATAATGACTTAGGTCAACTAACCAATTTGGTTAGCCCCGATACCGGTGCCACGGTTTACACCTATGACCTAGCAGGTAACAAAAAAACCAAACGTGATGCACGCAACATTACGGCTACGTATAATTATGATGACTTAAATCGTCTCATCAGTATTAGCTATCCCGATGCCACTAAAAACGTCACCTTTAATTATGACGACAACACTGGTGGTAAACTAAACGGACTAGGTAAGCTAACTAGTATCAACGATGAAAGCGGCAGCGCGCAGTTGGAATATAATCACTGGGGAGATTTAATAAAAGAAACTAAAATTATCAGTGGTAACACTTTTGTTACTACCTATAACTACGATACCGAACACAGACTAAGCAGCATTATCTATCCCAGTGGGCGAGTAGTGACTCACACAGCTGATGCCAATAAAGATATAGCCACGCTACAAAGTACCTATACAACAAATAACCAAACGCTATTATCGAATATTCAATACATGCCGTTTGGTGGAATAGACAATGCCAGCCTTGGTAACGGCTTAGCGCTTAATAACGATTACGATGCGGACTATCGTTTAACCACACAACAAGCAGGCAGTGCCTATGACCGCACTACGGTTTATAACGACGTTAATAATATTACCGGTATTATTAATAACCTAGATGCTACGCGCACGCAAGGTTTCACCTATGACGATATGGATCGACTGACAGATGCCAACGGTATTTATGGTGCCGTACATTATGAATACGATACCGACGGTAATCGCACACTGGAAACCAAAGATGGCACACAAAGCTCCACATATAATTATCCGGCTACGTCAAATAAGTTGGATGACATCACCGGCACAAAAGCCAATGCCTATGGTTACGATGCAAACGGTAATACCGAAACTAAAAATGGTTTAGTGTTTAGTTACGACCAAACTAATCGTATGAGTCAAGCGGTTAATGGAGCAGTTACCACTAACTATACCTACGACGGTAAAGGCCAGCGGGTGAGTAAAGACGTTAATGGTGTTAAAACCATTTATATCTTTGATAAAGACGGCAAATTAATCGCCGAAGCAAATGCCAGTGGTGTAGTGCAAAAAGACTATGTTTATTTTGCAGGCAAGCCAGTAGCTATGGCAACAACAGGCGCAAGCCCTACCACTTATTATTACCATGTCGATCACTTGGGTACGCCACAGGTGTTAACCAATCAGGCGCAGAGTGTGGTGTGGAGTGGTGACTATGATGTGTTTGGTGAGGTGACGTTGACGACGGGTGTTGTGGAAAATAATTTGAGATTCCCTGGGCAGTATTATGATGCGGAGAGTGGGTTGCATTATAATTACTATAGAGATTATGATCCGAGTTTAGGGCGATATGTTGAAAGTGACCCGATTGGGCTTGGTGGTGGGGTTAATACTTATGCTTACGTGGTAAATAATCCAGTTTTATATTATGACTATTTTGGTCTTTATATGATGGGGCAATGTGATGCTGCAATGGCGGCAATTAATCAACAGATACAAAGCGCAACTGCAGATGCATATGCAGATTTTGATGCGAAGATAGAAAAAGCAGACGAACGTTATGGTAATGATGAGGGTGCTTGTGTGAATGCATGGAACAAATGCTCAAATTCAGATCGTTGTCCACCACCAAGCCCAAAAGATTGCCAGTCTAGTTTTAAAAAGTGTCAAGCGAAAGCTAAAAAAAGTAGACAAGCATTTTATAAATCTGCAGATACTATTTTATCTAGTAGATTGAAAGCAATAGGAGTATTAAAACAATGTCCAGCCTGGCCTTAAATTTAATAGACAAGGTACTGATTAATGATTATTTGTCATTTAAAAAATTCAATAAACATATATTAGTATTAAGTTGTATTGTTTTTTCTACTAGTTCATTCGGTACGGAAATTCCTGTATATTATAGTGATTATTTATTAACTGCAGATAGATTGTCTAAAAATTGTGATGTGTATATTAAAGATAATGCTGATAGTTTACATGATGCATTAGATGGTTTTCTTAAATTGTATAGCGATAAACAGTGGGAAGAGTTAAGTGAACAAATAGTTGATTTGGATGTTGCATTATATCTTTCAAATTTAAGAAAGTGTACGGCAGTATTTAAGTTTAAAGGTGGCAGGGATTATTATGATACTGCTTATAGTGGACTAATTTTATTAAATGCTACCTATGTATATGCTAGTGAGAAAAGAAAAAAATCAAATGCTAATGTCTTAGAAATTACGGAAAAACTAAAAAATGATCTTAATAGAATAAAGATAAGTGTAAGATCAATAGGGTCAGACTCGATTGAAAAGTAGTTAATAATAAAAATAAGAAGTAAGAAAAGCCAAATCAGGTGGATACGTGGCTCACCCGCCAACCCGTTATTATGCTGCGTCCCACTCTGCTTCTGTAAGCATTTGAAGTATACCTATTTCACTTAGTTGTGAGGTAATTAAAATATTAAAGGAGTTAATATGAAGCGTTTTTTGTGTTTGTTAACGACGATGTTGTTGTTAGTGATGATGGGCTGTAGCCCTACGTTCAAAGTGTATGACTCTAGTCAGGCAGATCTTAAAGGTATTCCTTTTTACACCTATGCTACAAATATTAAGCAGGACACTGTTTATACCCGCTCATGGATTGTTGCTACGTTGGTGTACCACACGCTTAAAGATGATGAGCCTGTTCCTGAATCTAAACGTGTTGCTGAATATATGATAGATGCATCAACATATGATTCATCGTCCCTAGCTGATGCTCATAAAGCATCTACAGACTTATTGAGCTTGGGTTATAACAAAGCCTTTGAAGCATTTAAAACAGAACTTGCTAGCCTTTGTAAGGGAAAGTCACTGAATTGCCTTATCCCGCCCAGTACTATGGTTAGCGACCTTGATGCCGCGACAAAAATACCTGTAATGCTTGAACAGCAACTTGTTTCTAATACTAGTATGCGCGTAGATTACATTGATTATTCTTCGCCACGTTATATTAATACTGAGACACCTTGGTTTGGAAAAACTGATGGCACAATAAAGGTTAATGAAAAAGGTCTTCTTACGGAGGCTGTGAGCAAGCCTGATAACACTAAACTTTTAGAGTTGGTTCCTGATATTTTCCCGATTAAGGATAAATTAATAGATAGATGGGGGCTAAAAGAAGAGCCTGCAGCAGCAGTCGATACTGACGCAGAAAAGATGAAGATTCCACAACTAATGTCAATCTTAGGTGATTCAGCAAAACCCGCGATGTCTTTAATTCTTGAAACGAAGACTGCAAACCAATTATTTACATTAACTAAACATCATAAGCTGAGTGATGACTCGTTAAATAACTCGCCTATCTTGTTTGATGATATAAAGGCGTCTGTTGTCCAGAAAGCGGCTACGAGTGCGCCAGCAGAAAAATCAAAAAAGGATGATGATAAAAAAGCGTACAAACTATCGGCTACAATTACGCCGCCAGAGTCTTAATGATTATCAGTCCTGTGTAAGAATATTCAACGGAATAATAATTGAGATGTGATATTTACGATCAAATAAAATGTCTGTAATTTAAATTATGAAAGCGCGATGTAATACCATATGAGAATAATAATAATACTGTTCTGTTTAATGGCCGTTTTATTTAGTAAGCCCGGTTGGAGTAAAGATGAGTTGGCCTATTTAGCAGTGGAAAATGGTTACTGGCAAGTTTGGCTAATGGATAAAGATGGTGCTAATGCACGACCTATCACTGATTCAGCTTATGATAAAAGTAGCCTGTCATGGTTCAGCAATGGTGACTTATTGGTGTGTGGTAACCAGGGTGAGCTAGTTCGTTTGTCTCTTAATACTAAAATTGAGACCCCGATTAAGCTGCCTTTTAAATACGTTAATGATGCTACCGTTTCACCTGATGATAAATACTTTGCGTTTTCTCAAAAGCCAAAGGGAACTATTTATAATAAGTTATGGTTAATGAATATTAAAACGGGTGCGAAAACTAAAATTGACTGGAAAACGGCAGGCTTTCAGCACGAACCTGTATTTTCAACCGACTCTCGTAAGCTCTATTATTTATCGGGTAATAATCAGCAATCACATGATGTGATGGAATACGATTTGAGTACTAAGCAGGTAAAACCAATTACCTACTCGGGTTTATATAATTTAGATGTCGCCGTGAATAATAAAGGGCAGTTCTTATATTCAAGTAATCGACGTGGGCATTATGATATTTGGTATCAGGATGATAAAAAAATAAAACAATTAACAGACCATGAATCATTAGATGGTCGACCCAGTTGGAACGAGGATAATACCAAGGTATTTTTTGAATCTAACCGCAGTGGTGTTATAAATATATGGTCCGTTGGTATAAACGGTGACTCGGCACCTGTTCAAATAACCCAGCATGAAGTGGGCGCACGTTACCCTTTATGGAAGCCTGTACGATTTGGAGGCGTTAGTCATGCGCGTTAGTCAGTCATTATTTTTTTGTTGCAGTTTATTTTATGGCTCCATTACATCTGCTCTTAGTTTGCAGCATGTAAGTCATACTCCAAAATATATCGATTTTATAGCCTCTTCTAAAGTTACGGTAAGTTACACACTGGATGAACCTGCACAGGTAACCTTAAATATATTTGATGATAGAGATATTTTAATAAATAAAATTAAATCACCTGCTCATAATGAGAAGGGAATGTACTCTTTAATTTGGCATGGACGTGATTTTACGGGGAGTAATGTACCCGCAGAAGCGTATAAATATACCCTAGTGGCAACTGGGGCTGGTGAAACCGTTGAACATGATGTAAGTGAGTTAACCGGTGGAAAGCAATCATCAGTTTATAAGTTGCATTGGGATAAAGAAAAAAAGCTAATTAGTTATCGTGTTTTAAAACCTTTAAGAGTCAACATTAGAGTTGGGTTACAAAATAATGGACCCTTGATGGCCACACTGAGTGATTGGCTGCCCCGCGAAAGTGGATTACATGAAATACCCTGGGATGGTTACGACAGTTCTGGTGTATTTAATTTAGCTGACATAGACAAAGTTCAGTTATATTCCGAAGCATTTACCTTAAGTGAAAATACTATTTTAGTTGGACCTAAAGTAAATGAAATTGAGTTTGTTAATACAAATAAAAATGACATCATTAAAAGGCAACGCAAAGTTAAGCGCAAGCCGAGCATGAAAAATCACAGTCAGCAATATATTGAAAATAGAGGTGATTTTAAACTTCGCGTTGTATTACCTAGCGATTTACCTAAATCTGAGGCTGGTGTTCCAATTGTGAAAGATATTGTGCCAATTCGATTTACATTAACTGCAAATGACAACAAACGAATCCTTAATGATAGGTATGAACCAATTTTGTTTATAGATGGTAAATATTTTGTTGAGAATGAGGTTGGTTTTTTTCCAATGACATGGAACCTTGATTCTACTGCACTGACGGAAGGAGAGCATTATTTGACCATAAATTTACGTGGCTATGATGGTCATTTTGGTACTGCCACTGCAAAGATTTTTGTACAACATTAAGTCCGTTTTGAGTTTTAGATGCATTTAAAATATAAATTGATAATAGCTTTCTTGTTTTTTGGTTTTGTAGCGCTAGCTATTTCAGCCGTTGATTATGTGCAGCAGAAACCTGTGTCCACAAATACAGAATATATTACTTCTACGCAATGTTCTTCATGCCACATGAATGAGCATACTGATTGGAGTGGGAGTATGCACTCTAAAATGATGCGTAAGGTTAATGCCCCTGGCGTATTGGTTGCGGATTTTCATGCGGAGGGAGTGAGCTTTGCACCGGATGAAGCCGTTTGGGCAATTGGCAGTAAATGGGAACAACAGTTTATGGCGGTTGTTGATGGCCATGAAGTGCTTTTACCCGGTGCATGGTTGAACAGTACTCAAAAATGGAAAACAGATGGCTGGGATGGTTGGATGGCGCCGAACCCCGTTAAGCGTTGCAATGGATGCCATACGGTTGGCTTGAATGTTGAGACAGGAAAATTTGTTGAGCCTAGTGTCGGCTGTGAGTCTTGTCATGGCCCTGGAGATTGGCATTCAAACACTGCAGGTATTGGTAAAATTGCATCGGGGCTTGATGCTCAAATTTGCGGGCAGTGCCATACCCGGGGTAATTCTAAAGAAGGCGGTTTATTTTTCCCTCATGGTTATAAACCCGGCGATAAGCTCTCCGATTATTTTGATGAGTTAGAACCTTATGCGGCGCAAAATACTAATCAGTGGTGGAAGAATGGACACCCTAGAAAACGTCACCAAGAATATTATGCATGGAGACAGGGAGGGCATTCGAATAGTTTAGAACGGCTTAAAACAAACTACGACGGACGATACGGTGTGCTGACCTCTGAATGTTTGAGTTGTCATGCTGGAGAGGCTGTCGTTGATAACATGAGTACTGATTACGACATTGATCAGGTAAAGGAAGGAATTACCTGTGCAGTTTGTCATAATTCTCATGGGGCATTAGATAAGCCAAAAGTTACCTGTAATAGTTGCCATCAAGACGGCGCGTTTTATCATCGTCCTGATGAAAATACGAGTCACGTCGCTTGCCCAGATTCTGCTAGTGTAGATTGTGTTAGCTGTCATATGCCTAAAACGGTTATGAATGGTGGTGATTATACTTTGCACAGTCATCGCGCTGGTATTATTCCGCCATCTGATACTAAAGATATTGGTGTGCCAAATAGCTGTGGGAATGGTGGATGTCATGTAGATAAGAGTGTTGAGTGGTTAGATGCTGAGTTTAAAAAACATTATGTTAACGATAAGTAATGATATTCGTAACGGAAGTTTAAACACAGGTATAACCCAAAATAATTAAGGTTAAAAATGATGATAAAATTTAGTGTTTTATTGCTAGTGTTTTTAGTTTATTTGCAAGGTTGTGTGGCTGTTCAAACATTTCCCACCGCTGCAAGAGCAGGTGATACTATAACTTTAGCAGTTGGTTCGCCAGAAGGTATGAATGCAAATAATACAACTATAACGTTCATTTCTGATGCTGACCCATCTAACTCTATCGATTTAACAACAGCTATTAGAGCAATGCCAAAAATTTGGCCGGATAAACGATCTACCGCATGGATTGGAAGTCCTAATTCTTTATCGGATCTTATTGCACCAAATTCAGGGCACGGGCCATGGTTGCAAATGATCGCATTGGACTTACCTGATACCTTACCTATAGGGCCTGGTGTTATTAATATAAATACGTCAACAGAAGTTAAATTTCCTATTAATTCGGCCAATATAAATACTACACCTATTGGTATTGATATTTTGGAATCTATAGGTACAAGTAATCTTTTTAAATATAAACCATATGGTGCTAGCTCTAATAATGGAGTCGTTGGTAATCTCAATCAATTAGAACCGAATTCACATATCGAAGTAATATATCCAATAGGCAATTCGAGCATTACTTATGGAGCAATTGAATTAACTGTATATGCACCAGTTTTAAGCAGCTTGAATAACACAGTTAATGATGAATATTTAAATGTCGTTTTTGATGACCAGCCTAGAAATTTGAAATCACTGCGTCAAGTAAGCTGGTATAGAGTTGGAGATGTATTTACGATTTTAGCTATAAGCCCCCGAGCTAAAATGAGAACATTTGAAGGGCGATGTTCAATTACATTGGAAGACTTTAGTAGCAATGAGAGTTATTTATTTTTAGGAGAGCCGTCTGTTTTATCGGTTAAGTATTTTGATATTGAGGGAAATGAAATAACCGGACCTATGCCCAGCATTACATTGTACCAATAATTAGTTTATGAACAATTTCGACAAATCTATCGAGCTTTAAGAATACGTTACTTAGTATCTTATAGATGTTCTGTGGAAAAATTGGAGACAGTGTTTTTAAAATTTATAGGAATGTGTAAGCGAACTTGTCAGTACCATAGATCAATAAAACTGGAATATAATATGAATTTAAAACAACAACATTCTAAAATATTGTACGCGGTAATTTTTTCATGTTTACTTGTGTTGCAAGCATGTACAGGTAAGCAAACAACACCTAATGTTGCTAGGGCTGGAGATACTGTTTCTATTGCTATTGGTTCTGCAGAAGGTATGAATAAGTTGAGTTCGAATACTACAGCTGTTTATGTTCCTGATGCAGGTGGCTCATATCCATTAACCATTCGAGCTATTTTTAACCTTTATCCCGATAAGAAAAGTAGTTTATATAATAAAGCTTCGAATACGCAATACTTAATTAGTAGCTCAAATCATGAAGCTTGGCAAACGGTAATGGTTATAGATTTGCCGCTTAATGTGCCTGTTGGTACAGGTAAAATTCATGTTGATACAATTGCATCATTTCCTACAATAGTAACTAATCCTAATTTTTTACCTATCGGTTTAGAAATTATTGATGGTGTAGGCTCACCTGATACTTTTGAATATGATTTTAGTAATAACGGTAGTGGTTCGATGGAAGGTGATTTATCTATGTTAGAGCCTCTTCCTCATGCATTGGTTAAGCTACCCTTTGAAGTGTTTGATGAACAATATTACGGTGCAATTGAAATGAGGTTGACTTTGCCTACTGGAGCAACTAGAGCTTTAAGAGATGATGATGTGAGAGTGGTGGTCGATGATATGACTCCATATTCTCGTTCAAGTCGTAATGTAGTGTGGGGTGTTAAAGGTAGTGTAGGTAATGATGAACTTGTAGTTATGATGATGAGCACTTCAGGAAGTCTTATATCCTTAGAATCACGATTTTCAATTGTAATGTCGAATACACAACCAAAGTTCCAATTAACTACTGCACCGACGATTTTAGAAGTTAATTACTATGATATTAATGGAAATCTAGTAGCTGGTAAGACAATAGCTGATTATTTGGTGGCACTAAATTAGTAAATAATGAAGGTGTGATAAGAAAATGCCTTTGCCCTGAAATTAGTCTTTGATAATATAAGTTTTTCACTTTGAAATATCCAAGATTTACGTCAGATTGAAAGCAACTAAAAGGATCGGTGACAACTGAGAATCATTCGCCTTTTGCGTTAACAAGATTCAGCTGGATAATTAGGTTTTATATCTAATTAAGGAATACAGAATAACAAGGAGTAGTCATGCTAATAAAACCAAAGATGTGCATGCCTGATATCTCCTATCACGTTATTCTACGTGGCAACAATCGTGAAGCCAGCTTCTTCGCGGATCAAGACTATCAATTTTATTTAGAGTCCTTGCTTCATGCCAGCCTACGATAAGGTGTTTTAGTTCTCATGCTCTATTATTTCCATTTACCACATAGCGGCCATTTACTGTTTTTTTGCGAATGACCGCTTTCGTTGCATTTAAATAATTGATTAGAAACCTCTGAATATTATCTTCAGGGAATAACGGTTGAACGCATTCCAACTCTGGTTGTCCGCTTATGATTGATAGTGTTGAAAAACTCCTAATATCACACTCCTCATGAGATAATCAGTGCGTGTTATCGAACATAAGGATTCACGGGGATGATGGGGCAATTACCAGCTGCGCAGAATGAATTATTTTATGATTTC
>Ga0316206_1001699_pt1 | contig 17930 bp, 18 predicted proteins | sample 6monthpyrite_MG_FD_204942 | JGI IMG/M metagenome (GOLD analysis project Ga0316206, IMG submission 204942) | Microbial mat bacterial communities from mineral coupon in-situ incubated in ocean water Damariscotta River, Maine, United States -... | ecosystem: Environmental > Aquatic > Marine >... | reverse complement strand
CCATATATTTCACTGCTACGTGTATCATCGAGGTAACTTACAAACGGATCAATATCAAAATTAGCCTGATATTGTTTGTTGTTGTTTTGGTATTCGATTCCTAGTGTTATTTTCTGCTTATCAATCTGAGATGTTTCATAGCGTAAATCTAAATTCCACCAGTTACCTTTAGAGTCATCTTTGTTTACAGTTATGGGGGGGTAATCGTATATAAAGTCGCCGCCATAATTATAATTACCGTATGACAATTTACTAAAAATTTGTGATTCATTACTAATGAAGGTTTCATATGATAATGATATTAAACCCAGAGTGTCTGTTGTTTCACTGGGGTGAGTGTTAAATTCCTGCTCGTAAGATGCGGTAGGTATGCCCTTAATTCTATCGTTGTAGGCAGTTTCAAATTTCCAGTTTTTATAGTTTAGTTTTAATAACAGGCTGTTCGTTTCCTCGTAATCAAGTTGCTCGGCAATGCCATTGTTATTGTCTGGGTCATCAAACTCTGCAAAATAAATATTTGCACCATCACTCTTATATTGTGAAATAGATATAAAAGTTTCAAATTCATTATTAAAGGTATTAGCAGCAGTGACTCGTGCAGTTCGACTGTTCTCCTTTGCATAATCAATTGATGCGGTTACGCCGTTAACTTCACTGGCTTTTTTGGTGATGATATTGATAACACCAAAAAACGCATTAGCTCCATAAATAGCTGAGCCGGGGCCTGAAGAAAACTCTACACGGTTTATATTGTCAACATTAACAATACCTTCATAATCTAGACCAAAACTATCATAAATGTTTTCATTGACTCTTTGCCCATCCAGTAATAATAAAACACGGGTATTATAATCACCTGCAAGGCCAAAGCCTCGAACACCTAGATAACTGTAATTTCGATCGTACGTTGAATATAAACCGGGTATGCTGTTAAGTATGTCTTTTAATGTTCTGTAACCGTATTGCCTGATAGCATCAGAATTAATGACAGTAATTTTGGATGGGGCTTCACTTGATTTCTGGTTAAATTTTGAAGCTGTAAATACTTCGGTGTTTAATAGTTGATCTAATGAAAATTCTGTTGCATCTAATTCTTCATTATTTGCATGGCATATACATGAAATCATTAGAAGTGCTAATGAGGTTATATATTTACTACTGAAATCACACATTAATAATACCTGAAACTAGCACTAAAGCTGATGCTTTTTAAATAAACCATACAGTGAGAGTATAGCTATATCCATATGGTTTTTCATGGATTTATAGTAATCGCTTTGTGTGCTTATATTCAACCCTCAAACGGGTTAAGCAAGGTTATTTAATGTTTACCTGTTGTCTTCTTTTGCTTTTCTTAAAAGGACATAAACAGCACCTGTTCCTCCGTCTTTTGGGATTGCGCTAACAAAAGCGAGTATTTCTGGAATATTCTGTAGCCATTTATTAAGCATGGCTTTTAATACCGGCTGACTAGTATCAGAATGATGACCTTTGCCATGAACAATCCGCACGAGTTTAAAAGATTGGCGTTGAGCGTTATCGAGAAATTCCAGCAATGTTTTTCTGGCGTCATCGCGGCGATATCCATGTAAATCAAGATGGTCTTCTATGGTTACTTTGCCATTTCGAATTTGCTTGAGATAAGACTTTTGTATACCCGGGCGCACAAATTCTAAAAAATCATCACACTCATCTATGAACTCATCACTTAAAGTGTCTTCGATTTTTCTTTGCGTAGAGATTGAACGCTTTTTTATAGCGGCGGGTTTCTGTTTTAAATTGGCCTTGTTAGTCTCAAGCGTATTAACACCCTGCATGGCTTCACTAAAAAGCCTGTCGTCATCTTCGTTCATTATATTGCTCTGTGAATATGTTGCTAAATTCTATATCATTAACATATTACCCACTGAGTGAATTGCTGTGCAAATTTTATTAAGTAATGATGACGGTTATCTGGCCCCAGGGCTGGGAATACTGGCTACCTGTTTATCTAAACTGGGTGAGCTATCGGTTGTGGCGCCAGATAGAAATCGAAGTGCAGCTAGTAATTCGCTGACTTTATCGCGACCTTTAAATGTCCAATTAGCAGACAATGGTTTTTATAAGGTAGACGGTACACCGACTGACTGTGTGCATCTGGCTATAACTGGAATTCTTGAAAAAGAGCCCGATATTGTTATCTCAGGCCCCAATGACGGACCTAATATGGGTGATGATGTGCTCTATTCAGGTACGGTTGCAGCCGCTACAGAAGGTCGTTTTCTGGGTTTACCCGCTATTGCTGTATCAATGGGCAGTTTTGATCCGCAACACTTTGAAACCGCGTGCTGGGCAATAGAAAAGCTGATTGCCAAACTCCAGCTCAAGCCACTTACCGAAGATACAATATTGAATGTAAATGTGCCTGATCTTCCAGTTGAGCAAATTAAAGGTTTTAAAAGCACTCGTCTGGGCAACCGGCATAAGTCATCGGGTGTTATTGAGCAATCTAACCCTAGAGGTGATTCGGTGTACTGGGTTGGTCCTCCAGGTGAAGAGCAGGATGCCGGTGAAGGAACCGATTTTTATGCCGTAAAACAGGGTTTTATTTCAGTTACCCCTTTGCAGATCGATTTAACACGGTATGATAGCCTGCAAAATTTGAATCAGTGGTTAGAAACTGTCTAATTCTCCAAATCAAACCGCGATCTAAAGATCGCATCTACAGGTCCCTATGTGTTACAGGCTGTTTAAATAGTGAATTTATCTGATCCCCGCGTGCAGGGTATAGGCATGACGTCCCAGCGGACTCGTGATCGTCTTATTGAGCGATTACGTAGTAAGGGAATACAGAATGAACAAGTGTTGGAGGTGATGCGTTCTATGCCCCGGCACCTATTTGTTGATGAGGCCATGAGCTCTCGTTCATATGAAGACTCTTCATTACCAATAGGTCATGGACAGACTATTTCCCAGCCATTTATTGTGGCGAAAATGACCGAGGTTTTACTCAGCAGAGGAATACCTGATGCTGTTCTTGAAGTAGGTACCGGCTCTGGTTATCAGGCTGCTATTTTGTCTCAGTTAGTGCCAAAGGTTTACTCGGTTGAGCGAATAGTCGCGTTGCAAAGTCAGGCTCGAGAGCGTTACCACATGTTGGGTATACATAATATTTCTCTGAAACACTCAGATGGCTCATGGGGTTGGCCTCAACATGCTCCGTATAAGGCTATTATAGTGACAGCTGCCCCTGAAGAAGTACCTCAGGGTTTACTAGAACAGTTAGATATTGGCGGTATTATGGTAATACCTGTTGGCGGTCAACACGGTGTTCAGAAGTTATTATTAATTACCCGTGAAATAGATCAGTTTGTTGAAGAAGAGCTGGATGCGGTGAAATTTGTGCCTTTATTAAATGGAGCAATTAGTTGATTTTTGCAGGTTTATATAATCGAGCAATGGGCTGGGCAGAGCATCCCAAACGTGAAAGGTATCTGGTGGGAGTGAGTCTGTTCGAGTCTTTTATCTTCCCTTTACCAACCGCATTGTTAATGATACCAATGGTGATAGCGACACCAGATAAAGCAATTCGTCTGGCAACTATTACGACTATTATGTCGGTGTTTGGCGCGGCCATTGGTTATTTATTAGGCTGGGGTGCAATGAGTGTAATTGAACCCTGGATCACGCAAATGGGCTGGCTACCGCAACTGGAAAGTGCCCGTGCAGATTTTGTAACCTATGGTGTTCTAGCTGTGGGTATTGGAGCGTTTACACCTGCACCGTTTAAAATATTTACAGTAACCGCGGGTATGCTATCCATGTCATTTATCCCGTTTCTGCTGGTATCATTGGTTGGGCGGGCTGCACATTTTTATATGATTGCACTATTAATGGCCTGGGCTGGTCCTAAAATGGAACCAGTTGTACGTAAATATATCGAATGGTTGGGATGGGCTGTTATTGCTTTAGCGGTTATTGGTTTTATTATTCATAAATATATGTAATGTCATTTGAGAAAAAAAATTCATAAAAACAAACTTAAATTTTATATATTTATTTTTCTGCTTGCTCTGTTATCAGCCTGTGGAGAGATGCCTAAGCATTGGGACCCCCAGGGGTATACTGTAAAACGGGGAGATACGCTTTACTCCATTGCCTGGCGTTATGAAAAAGACTTTCGTCAAATCGCGCAGATTAATAATATTCAGGCACCTTATGAAATTTATCCGGGGCAGCGATTACGCATGCAGGCTGCGGATAAAGATGGAACGTTAACGGATGAGCTTAGGCCTCAGATTTTAACCGAGCCTGAAACAGGTCAGGCGATTGTGATTGATGATCCCGATATCGCTCCCGTAATGGCTACAGAAATTACGCTAAATAAAAAACCATCGCATACAAAAGTGCAAAAAAACGACACGCTTTATTCTATAGCTCGTCGTGAAGGTTACTCACATCACCAGTTGGCGCGTTGGAATCATTTACGTTCGCCCTATGTTTTAAAACCCGGGCAGTCACTACGTTTGAGTCCACCTAGTAGCTCACTGGGTGGAGATACAAGAACCCCGCAATCAATAGCCTCATCTGAGCCAGTTACAAAACCTCTGCTGCGTAATACTATTAAGGCGACACCTCTGGTTACAAATACGACTCGCTCAGAGCCTTTACCAGTAAAAGTTGCTCGTTGGCACTGGCCAGTTAAAGGCAAAGTGGTGCAAACCTATAGAGCAAATGATACGGCAAGAAAAGGTATACATATCTCAGGTAAAATGGGAGCATCGGTTAAAGCCGCAGCAGCTGGAACCGTCGTTTATAGTGGTAATGGATTAATTAATTACGGTAATCTCGTAATTATAAAACATAGCCATTCTTTCTTAAGTGCATATGCTTACAATAAGTCTCTTTTAGTTAAAGAAGGCGAGTCGGTGAAACGAGGTCAATCTATCGCTAAACTGGGTAAACTAGAAAATAAACCCAGGCTTCACTTTGAAATTCGCCGAAATGGCAAACCTGTCAATCCCCTGAACTACCTTCCAAAATCATAATGAAAACCACCCAAATGGGTTATTTGTCAAACAAAAATAGGAAAAAATAGAAAAAAAACGACGAAATATGCAAATTAAGTCATATTTTTCTTGTTTTATATTTTATTTTAGATTAAAAAGGATGCATAAGTTAGTGATTTACATGGACTTATTATTCTTTTCTAATATTAAGAGGAACTAATCTTACCTAATTTATACCATAATTATAATAACCTAGCTCACGTGGGGAGGGCTATATATGACTGCAACTTGTGAAAAAAAACTACCAGAAGAAATACAACAGGCAGGACTAAAGGTTGAAGATGATAGTTCAGAATTATTTCTGGATGAAGTTGTCAAAGATGACGAACTGGAATTAGGTTCCAGTATTAAAAAGGAAGTAAAAGAAACTACCGCAAAAAAGAAATACACAGCAGGTAGTGTCAATAGAAAAGAAATGGATGCAACCCGATTGTATCTACGCGAAATTGAATTCTCACCATTACTAACCGCCAAAGAAGAAGTTTATTACTCACGTCTGTCTCGAAAAGGGGTCGGGTCAGCACGTAAGAAGATGATCGAATGTAATCTGCGACTGGTTGTAAAAATAGCACGACGTTATATGAATCGTGGTTTAGCATTACTGGATCTGATTGAAGAGGGCAATTTGGGTTTAATCAGAGCCGTAGAAAAATTTGATCCTGAAAAAGGCTTCCGTTTTTCAACTTATGCAACCTGGTGGATTCGTCAAACCATCGAACGTGCATTAATGAATCAAACTCGTACCATTCGTTTACCTATTCATGTAATTAAAGAGCTTAATGTTTATCTACGTGCTTCGCGTAAATTAGAGCAATCTATTGAGCATGAGCCAACGGCTGATGAAATTGCCAAGTTAGTAGATAAGCCAGTAGCTAATGTAGAAAAAATGTTAGGTCTTCGTGACCGTGTTTCTTCAGTTGATGTTCCAGTAGGTAAAGAAAACGACCGTCCATTACTGGAAATTATTCCAGATCAGGCAAACCCGGAACCATCTGCTATTTTGCAGAATGAAGATGTAATGGCTAACCTTGAAATGTGGTTAAACCAGTTAGATGACAAACAGCGTCAGGTTGTAGTTCGTCGATTTGGTTTACATGGTTATGAGCGTACAACACTGGAAGAAGTGGGTCGTGAATTAGGTGTAACACGTGAACGTGTACGTCAGATTCAAATGGATGCATTACGCCACTTACGTAAAATTCTGGAAAGCCACGGTTTCTCAGAAGAGTTATTGCTTAACGACTAGTCTAGTATCGAATAAATAATAACTATAATCGTTGTACTATTAGGGGGGCTTTGCCTCCCTTTTTTATGCATAGCTTTAATAATTATCGGTTTTAAAGAGGCGGTGACAACTGATGCTTGTCCGCGATCTCGTTTGTCACCGGAATCCGAGGGCAGTAAATCTATTGTTGTAATCAGTATACTGTCCCCAGAATCTGAAGACCTGGACTTCCTGTATTTTAGAGAAAACTGGGTTCTAACCCCACTTATTCTGAATTAATTTACAATTTGCGCCTTAACATGTCAGGTTGCTTTACACTTCAGCTGTGTTTTCATGCGATTATTTTATATCAGTAAGCTAAGCACCTGAATATTAAGGTATATTAATGAATGGCATAGAATATGCCTTTTTTTAGGTAGATTTAAATATGATGCAACAGATGCCGCTAAATAATATATTTTAGAATTCTCAACCCTAAAACTGTAAGGAAATGGTTAAAATGAATAAAACAAAATCTATACTTGCGAGTTTATTCCTCTTAATAAGTTTTAATTTATCTGCGGCGCCTATAGCCATAGATACTATGTTTGTAGACAATGTAGCTGCAGATTTAACCCTTGGTACGGGTATATTCAGTGAAACCTTCTCAGCATCTACTGGCATTTCACCGCCGGCTGAAATTATGATGGGTGAATTTCAAAATTCTATCTTGGATGTTAATTCATCTGGTTTTGATCTTAATATATATTCAACCGGTTTAAACGGCAGTCCAGCGCCAACAGGCACTGTTGATGGCACAATTATAGATGTGGATTTTTCCAGCTTAAGGGGTGTCCTTACTTACAGTGGTCTTACATATGATTTTGAGCTCTGGCCTTTAACTACAACCCTTGATTATGGTGTTTATGACCCAGGCAATGGCGATTTTAGTATTGGCTGGACTGATAATTTTACAATTGACCTGGCTTCAGTTCTTTTAACACCTGCTAGTCTTGATGTGAACTTACAAGGGTACCTGACAACTGTTCCTGTACCAGCTGCTGTATGGCTATTTGGTTCAGGTATAATTACCATGTTTGGTTTTTCATATAGAAGGCGTGAGCAGAAATAAACCTGATTTTAATTTTTCGAAAAAAGGCCTCTTTAGAGGCCTTTTTTTATGGGGTTATTTTTTACTCATAAAATATTAAGAGTGAGTGTCTTACTAGTTTGTAGGTAAAGAAAACGACCGTCCATTACTGGAAATTATTCCAGATCAGGCTAATCCAGAACCATCTGCTATTTTATAAAATGAAGATGTAATGGCTAACCTTGAAATGTGGTTAAACCAGTTAGATGACAAACAGCGTCAGGTTGTAGTTCGTCGATTTGGTTTACATGGTTATGAGCGCACAACACTGGAAGAAGTGGGTCGTGAATTAGGTGTAACACGTGAGCGTGTGCGTCAAATTCAAATGGATGCACTACGTCACTTATGTAAAATTCTGGAAAGCCACGGTTTCTCAGAAGAGTTATTACTTAATGACTAATATCGAATAACTAATAATTATAATCGTAGTAATATTATGGGGGGCTTATGCCTCCCTTTTTTATGTTCTGCCTTTTTCGACTTCTTTTATAAAGAAAGGCTTATAAAATAATTCCCGCTATAACCGACCTGTCTTCTGATACCAGTACATTGTAAGTTCTACAGGCCGCCTTGCTATCCATAAACTCTACCCCTATACCCATATCAATAGCGGGTGCATAACTGGAAGGGTGTGGAAATACTAAAGAGCTGCCCGTACCTATTAAAATAACCTCGGGTTTATGCATTACAAGGTCTTGCCAGTGTTCGAGTTGCATTTGCTCTATATGTGAAATAACCCAGTCATCTATAAGTAAATTATTACCGATTATAAGGCTTTTATCGTATGTCTTATTGTTTACATCAATCGTAGAGTCGGTGAATGAACGTATGACATTGGTGCCAATTGCATAATCTTCGCTGAACTTCATATTATGGTTAACTCTTAAGTGTTCGTTTTATGGTTATGTCATCATGGGTTTAATCATTGGGTTAGCACTACATAAAGATCTGTGAATGTGGAAACTAAAACCATTTCCCTATATTATCCATCCCAACTAAAAGAAACAATATAAGTCAGCTCGTTCTGGCAGCGGAGTAATAATACATGCAACCCGTCAAAATCGGTTTAATGGGCCTTGGAACAGTAGGTGGAGGCACAGCTACTGTCTTAATTAGAAATTGTGAAGAAATTGCTCGTCGAGTTGGGCGCAGGCTAGAAGTAGTGCATGCGGCAGCACGTGATATTGCAGACCAGACTATCCTGGATGGCTCTAAAGTAAAGTTATCTGATGATGCGGCCAGCGTAGTAAATGACCCTGATGTTGATATCGTAGTAGAGTTAATCGGTGGTTACTCTCCGGCTAAAGAGCTGGTACTTCAGGCGATTGAAAATGGTAAACACGTAGTTACCGCTAATAAAGCGCTGATTGCAATGCATGGTGCCGAAATATTTAAAGCGGCAGAGGCTAAGGGCGTGATTGTCGCGTATGAAGCAGCGGTTGCCGGCGGTATTCCTATTATTAAAGCCATACGTGAAGGTTTATCTGCAAATCAGATAGAGTGGGTTGCGGGTATTATAAATGGTACGGGTAATTTCATACTGACTGAGATGCGTGATAAAGGCCGTGACTTTGATGATGTTCTAAAAGAAGCACAGGCATTAGGTTATGCAGAAGCCGATCCAACTTTTGATGTTGAAGGTATAGATGCAGCACATAAGTTAACTATTCTGGCATCACTTTCATTTGGTATTCCCTTACAGTTTGATAAAACCTTTACTGAAGGGATTAGCAAAATCACTCGCGAAGATGTTAATTTTGCAGAAGAGCTGGGTTACCGAATAAAGCATTTAGGCATTGCACGTAAAACGGCTAAGGGTATAGAGATGCGTGTGCATCCTACACTTATTCCTGAAAAACGCTTAATCGCAAATGTTGACGGCGTAATGAATGCGGTATTAGTGAAAGCTGACGCTGTTGGCTCGACATTATATTACGGTGCAGGTGCTGGCGCTGAACCAACTGCATCAGCAGTTGTAGCTGATCTTGTTGATGTGGCAAGGGCGATGGATTCAGATGTAGAAAACCGTGTTGCCATGTTAGGTTTCCAGCCTGCTTCATTACAGGATACGCCTGTTGTATCAGCTGATGAATTTGAAACCTCATATTATGTGCGTTTGTTAGCGGATGATCGCCCGGGTGTATTGGCTGATGTAACACGCATTTTTGCAGATAACGATATATCAATTGAAGCGGTAATTCAGAAAGAACCCACTGAAGGACAGACTCGCGCCTGTTTAATTATGATGACATCATTAATCAGTGAGAAAAATATGTCACAGGCGGTTTCTAAAATTGAAGCGCTTGATTCTATTGAGGGTGATGTAGTTAAGATTCGCCTGGAGCATCTGGATTAATTTAATTATTCATTAATTCTTAGTTCTATAAAAAAGCCGCAAATTATAAATTTATTTGCGGCTTTTTTATTGTCCAGTCTGGCATATTAAAATTAAAATATTGCACAACTGGAAGATCGGCTATATCGTATAAAATAATTCTTAACCTAATTCAGGACCACCTAAAATGAAAATTAAAGCTGCTGTTGCATGGGAAGCTAAAAAACCTCTATCAATTGAGATGATTGATATAGAAGGCCCTAAAGAAGGAGAGGTTTTATTAAAAGTAATTGCATCTGGAGTTTGTCATACAGATGCTTTCACCCTGTCAGGTAATGATCCGGAAGGCGTCTTTCCAGTTGTCTTAGGTCATGAAGGTGGGTGTGAAGTTGTCGAGTGTGGTCCCGGTGTTAAAGATTTAAAACCAGGTGATCATGTTATACCTCTGTACATTCCTGAATGCGGCGAGTGTGAATATTGTCATTCACCAAAAACAAATTTATGTCAGTCAATAGCCTCTACTGTGTGGACTGGTTATATGCCTGATGGAACTCGTCGTTTTTCTATGAATGGTAAACCCATCTATCATTACATGGGTTGCTCTACATTTGCTGAATATACAGTGGTACCTGAAATTGCCCTTGCCAAAATAAATAAGGCTGCACCATTAGACAAAGTGTGTCTATTGGGTTGCGGTGTAACCACAGGTATTGGAGCTGTCATTAATACAGCAAAAGTAGAGGCGGGTTCAACGGTTGCAATTTTTGGTCTTGGAGGAATTGGCCTTTCCTGTATTCAGGGTGCGGTTATGGCCAAAGCTGAGCGTATTATTGCAATAGATATTAACCCCGATAAATGGCCCATCGCTAAAGCACTTGGTGCAACTGATTTTATAAATCCAAATGAATTGAGTGGTAACGTTACGGAAGCTGTAGTTGAAATGACTAATGGTGGTGTGGATTACTCATTTGAATGTATTGGTAATGTTCATGTCATGCGTGAAGCACTTGAGTGTACGCATATGGGCTGGGGTGTATCAACTGTTATAGGTGTGGCGGGTGCCGGACAGGAAATCTCTACAAGGCCTTTTCAGTTAGTTGTAGGTCGTACCTGGAAAGGCTCTGCATTTGGTGGTGTTAAAGGGCGAACTGAGTTACCCGGTTATGTTGATCGTTATATGAATGGTGAAATTGAACTGGATAAAATGGTCACCCACAGCATGCCGCTTGAAGATATTAATCGTGCATTTGATTTAATGCATAGTGGCGAAAGCATTCGCTCGGTAATTATTTTTTAGAGTTAATAAAATGAAAAAAATTGAAAGCGTAAAAGAGTTTGGTGGCTGGTTAAATCGTTATCAGCATCAATCAACTAGTTGTAATTGCACAATGACTTTTTCGGTTTATTTACCGCCACAGTCAGAGACAGAAAACGTACCGGTTGTTTACTGGTTATCCGGGCTTACCTGTACAGATGATAACGTTCGCACGAAAGCGGGAGCGCAACGTTATGCTGCTGAGCTTGGTGTTGCACTAGTGATGCCTGATACCAGTCCCCGAGGTGATGATGTTGCAGACGATGTTGAACGATATGATCTGGGTAAAGGTGCTGGTTTTTACGTTAATGCGACACAGTCTCCCTGGGCTGAGCATTATCAGATGTATGATTATGTGACTTCTGAGTTACCGGCTTTGATTGAAAAAAAATTACCCGTATTAAGTAATGTGAAATCAATTATGGGGCACTCTATGGGGGGGCATGGTGCATTAATTTGCGCAATAAAAGAAACAGGCAGTTATCGTTCTGTTTCTGCTTTTTCGCCTATTTGCCACCCAGTTAAATCACCCTGGGGTGAAAATTGTTTTAGCCATTATTTAGGAGAAGATCAGGCGTTATGGAAAGCCTATGATGCAACGGAGTTAATTACATCGGGTAGTCATGTTATACCGGTTTTAATTGATCAGGGAACAGATGATGAGTTTCTGGCAGAGCAGTTGTTTCCAGAAGATTTACAACAGGCGTATGCAGAGAAAGGTGCTTCAATTGAGCTTAGAAAGCAGCAAGGGTATGACCATAGTTATCACTTCATCGCGACTTTTATAGGTGAGCATCTTGCATATCATGCTAAGGCGTTACGAGCTTGATAATAATTAATACATTAATGTGTTAAAGCTGTTTGATATAACGATTAAATAAATCACTCCAGTTTGTTGGCATAACAACCTGATGTGGTTGTTGTAAAATATTAATATATTCAGAGCGAGATATCATCTGTGCGCCTAATCGCTCAAGATGTTCTGTATAGACCTGTGAATCGATTAGTTTAAATCCATTTAGATTCAAAAACTGGCATAGATGAACCAGTGCTATTTTTGACGCATTATTTTGCTTGCTGAACATCGACTCACCGCAAAACACCTGTCCTGTATGGATGCCATATAATCCACCGACCAGTTCATTGTCATGCCAGCATTCAACACAATGAGCATGCCCGGCATAGTGCAGATCAATATATGCCTGTTTCATTTCATCTGTTATCCAGGTGCCGGGCTGGTCTTTACGTGGCTGGCTGGCACAAATGGATATAACCTCTTCAAATGCCGTATCCATGCGAATTTCAAAATTATTATTTCTAACGTTTTTACTTAAACTGCGGCTAATTTTTAACTGTTCAGGCAATAATACAAATCGTGGGTCGGGAGCCCACCATAGTATAGGCTCAGCATCGCTATACCATGGGAATATACCTTCTTTATATGCACGTACCAGTCGCTCTATAGAAAGGTCACCACCGGCTGCCAGCAAGCCCTCAGGTTCATCAAGTGAGGTTTCTACAGCTGGAAAGGCTGAAGATGATTCGGGTCTTAACCATTGTAATGAGATCATTAGCGAAGTTTAAGAGAACTGCTACACTCAAACAATAACTATGATGTTTTTAAGGTAATTTAAATGCAGGAAAAATCTTTAGCTGAACTTTCCGTGCTTATGGTTGAGCCATCTAAAGCACAGGCAAAATTCATATATCGTGAATTAAAAGCGGCGGGTATAACTCATTTTGAAATAGCTATAGATGGTGAGTCCGCAATTAAAACCATGTCTCAATTCAAGCCAGATTTAGTGATTAGTGCTATGCATCTTCCTGATATGACTGCAACGGATCTGGTATATAAAATGCGTGAAGATGAATATCTGAAAGATGTTTCATTTATGCTCATTTCCAGTGAAACAGGTTTTGATTATATTGACCCTATTCGTCAGGCAGGAGTGACCGGAATATTGCCCAAGCCCTTTAAATCAGAGCAATTAAAAAGGGGTTTGTATAATACGCTCGATATTCTGAGTCCTGATGCACTGGATTTAGGTGATTTTCATGTTGAAGATTTAAAGGTATTAATTGTTGATGACAGCACTATGGCGAGAAACCATATTAAACGAGTGTTAAAAGGTTTAGGTATTGAAAACATAACTGAAGCAGATGATGGCGCGAATGCGGTACCATTACTTGAAGAGCATTTTTTTGATTTTGTGGTGACCGATTACAATATGCCGCAAATGGATGGCAAAGCATTATTAGAACATATACGAGCGAATAGTAATCAACGATCTATACCCGTTTTAATGGTTACCTCAGAAGGTAATCAGGGTAATCTTGCAGCGGTTGAACAGGCTGGTGTGTCTGGTATTTGTGATAAACCGTTTGAAAGTGATACGGTGCGATTGATGATTAAAAGAATGATGTCGGATGTTTAGGCTAAGTCATAAGTCGTAAGTCGTAAAGCATAAGGTATCGGTCATAAAATTCATGACTTAAGACTTATGCTTGTGTTTCAGGTACAATTTCTCTGTTATTAAAAAACAGAATTACTCGGAATAATGCGTAAACACATCAAGACCTCTGGTCGCTGGCTAATATCACATAAAGACTGGAAAGCTAATTTAATATTTATGTTAGGTGGTGCGGCTGTTGGTCTGGTTGCAGTATTTATGGCGGTGTCGAGTGATTGGGCAAACCATACTTTTTTTCAGGTAGTTGAAAAAAATCATTATCTGCCATTTGTTATATCTCCCTTAGGTTTAATTTTAATTGTTTACCTAACTCGAAAATATTTTCCCGGTGCAGAGGGAAGTGGTATTCCACAAGTTGTTGCTACCCTTGAGCTAGGCCATGAAAAAGAGCGAAGCGTATTACTGACAATGCGTATTGCATTCGGCAAGGTCATGTTATGTATACTGGGTTTATTAAGTGGTGCATCAATTGGTCGTGAAGGCCCAACGGTTCATGTTGGTGCAGCGATTATGTTTTATTTACGTCGTTTTGTGCAGTTTCGTATTTATGATATGGAGCGAGTTTTAATTATCGCGGGTGGTGCAGCAGGTGTAGCCGCTGCATTTAATACACCATTAGCCGGTATTGTATTTGCCATAGAAGAATTAAGTCGTTCATTTGAAGTGCGCACACGTGGTTTAATGCTGGCAGGTGTAATGGTCGCTGCTATTGTTGCAATTGCTATTTTAGGTGATTACACCTATTTTGGTACTACCAGTGCAACAATTGAATTAGAGCATGCAGTGGTGCCCGTTTTAGTCTGTGGCATCGTTTGTGGATTGTTAGGTGGTGTGTTTAGTTTAATGTTAATTCATGGCAGTAGACTGGTATCACCCTTTAGAAATCAGAACCCATATGTTGTTGCGGGTTTATGTGGATTAGCCTTAGCGTGTGTTGGTTTTTATTCAGGTAGCCTAACCTACGGTAGTGGTTATGAAGAAGCTAAATCCATTATGGCTAATACCGGTGAGATTGGTGCTGATTATGGTTATCTGAAACTACTGGCTACTTTTGTATCATATTTAAGTGGTATACCCGGTGGAATTTTTGCACCTTCACTGGCAACTGGCGCTGGCATCGGTGTACATATTTCAGAGTGGCTAGTTAATTATCCATACGGCGCAATTATATTATTTGCCATGGTGGGTTATTTTGCAGGAGTTGTACAAGCGCCTATCACTGCATTTGTAATTGTTATGGAAATGACAGATCAGCATGAATTGATTTTACCTTTAATGGTTACTGCATTTATTGCTACAGGTATTTCAAAGTCTATTTGTAAAACACCGATATACACAACCTTAGCTGATAATTTTTTACCCGATGATAAAAAGATATTTGGTAAAAAATAAAAGGTAGATTAATAATCTGTAACGTTTATGCAAAAAATAATGACATAATCGACGTTTTTTATAAAATATGTTAGTCGATTTCAGTTGGGCGAGCTTATGTTTTGTATGATTAAGAAATAACAGATTAAAATGTAAAGGTACCCATCTCAAAAATATACAAAAAATGTCTTAATATTAACTTTAGATTAGATAGCTGTTGGGGCCTAATAAACATTATGTACAAAAATAATTTATATGGCATATATTGAGCTAGTGAATTTTTCAAAGTGGTTTCATCAAGACTTTGGTGTGTTATTCGAATCAGCTGAAATTGGTGTGAACGAATATTTAGAAACGCTTACTAAAAAACAAAGAAGAATATTGTTTAATGAAATAGCCGCGTTTTTAAAAGACAACTCAGGAAAAGATCTAAAATCACTTAAAAATGCATGGTTTAGATTAGGTGCGAAATGGTGGGGAAAAGAAGAATTATCTAGCTTATTGAATCAATTATCAGCTAGTAAGTAGTTCGCTAAATGAAGTAAGCATATAACAATAGCTCACACCGACCGACAACTGTTGGCTTGAATTGCTCGTTTAGCTTTCACTACTGAAATATTTATAATTTTAATTATTTGTTACGGTTGTGGTGGTTTTAAAAAGCGATATGCGAAAGAATTATGAATGAGAAACAAGCCCTGGAGCAAGGCGCTATCGAGAATTTTATTACTGCCTACTCAGAAGATGCAGAAGATGTTCTTCAGTTTGTTAAATTATTAGAGCCTCCATTTCCTGATGGTATGTGCACATTAAACGGCAATAATATTTATATAGAAGTTGGGCATATTTACGATACAACAGCTGACACAAAGTATCTTCTTGCTAGAACAGATAAGCAAACACCTACAGAAGAAGATAAACAAGGCTCAAGATTGATACCGTTAAATAAGCGCCTGCTGATCTCGTTAAATCGGTTGCTAGAAAAGAAATCATGTAAAAAATATAATGGCTCACCAGTTTGGCTTCTTATCAGGAGTGCAACGCCTCTTTGGTCAAGAAGTGATTTTCAAGATCATATAAATGAAATACTAGTACCTGATAACCATTCTTTTGATCAAATTTGGCTATTATGTGGGCCGAGTAGTGATTTTGGAATATTGAAATTATTTTAATATGTAAGAGTAATAAACATGCATAACGTTAAACTGGATCGATATAGTAGAAGACAGGCCTCGTTTAATAATTCATCAAGTCGAATATTGTAGATTGCCTTTTTCTAACTGATTTACAAACATCACCCTCTGTATATGCAGAGAGTGATGCATTTTCTTTAACGTTTAATTGTTACACCCAGAACTGATTCGGCCAGTTGTGCTGGAGTGAAGAAAGATTGTGAACCGTTCGATCCACTATGCACACCCCACGCGGTATAATTAAACGACCAGCCACCACCGCTATCACCTCCTATGCTGTTATCACCGGTTACACGAACCAGGTTATTAACGGTGCCAATAGAATAGTTAACCGTCACGAACAGGCCATCTACTGTATGGTTGCAGGTGCGCGTATTCGAAGAACGACCATATTCACATACAGTGCCGCCAAACATCGTCCATGTTGAGCGAATACCACTTACATCACGAATCTGAGTCGCTGTTGCATAGAAGTCATCTAACGCAATATGTCCGGTTGTATGGTATTCAACATCGCCATTTCCAAATTCCTGATCTCGCCATGTTGTGTTAAACACAAGTCCGCCGGCCTCTTCAAAGCCATTAATGCCGGAACAATGCGCCGCCGTAATAAAACCATCACCATTCGGGCCACTGACTGACCAGCCACTGGTGCATTCACGAAAACCATCGTCCTGTATCCAGTTACCACCACGAACATGATCAAACTCCATGATCTCGCCATCGCCAAGGATTGTCTTTATTCTAAGATCCTTACCTGTGATACTGCGGATATGCTCACTTAGTTCGGTTCCTTTTAACTCACTCTGTACCGCACGTAGAATTTTGCCAGGATCAGGACGTGCCGATTTTTTAGACACCTTAACTTCAAGCTGAATGGAGTCGGTTGCGGGATCGTAAAATGAAAGAGATCTGAGATAACCTGCTTTTCGTAAACCTTTCGCGGCGACCTGCGCCCGTCTTACATTATCCTGAAAGGAAATTGATCCACCACCCATAATAGAAATATTAGTGGGTGTTTTATTGAGAGAAACTTCCTCTAATACCTGAGCCGGGACTTTGCCAACGAACTGTATATGAGACTTTGTACCGGGTGCTGACTCTTTCCACATTCGTGCGATACGATTTGGAAATTTTGCCATTAACTTATCAGCATAGCGGGCAAATTCGTCCTGTGCACGAATCGCATCTTCTGCTTCTAGATATGACATGCCGGATTCATCTGCTAATGAATGGACATCCGATGTCATTTTACCATCGTTTTCAAGCACCAGGTGACCATCATCTTCATGGCTTAATGGTAACTTTTCGGTTTCAATTTTAGACTCTACCTGCTCAGGGTTTGGATGCCATATTTCCGCATCAAGACGCTTAATATCGGTAGCGAATACCGAGCCAGAGGCTGATAACGCAAAAAGGCATACTATCGGTTTTTTAAAATCAAATCGTTTTATAATCATTTGAACGCTCCTGTTCTATTAGAATAATTTGCAGCTAAATTAACTGCAGGGAAAGTATGTAGAAAGTGATTAAAGATTTATATCAGGCGATTGTTACAAAGGGTGTAGGAGGCTGTTTATAGTTATGTCGGAGAGTTGTTGGTACTCAGCAGGTAATATTTCTCTTTGTAGTGTAATCAAAAATTGAAGGGGTCGGAGTCAAACTGAATAAGTTGCTCTCTTAATAAAATAAAGCTGCATTTAAGTTAATGATACCGGATAGATTGACTCCGACCCCAATATCAGTAAAAACTTAAAATTATTTTGTATGACTATTTATCAGGCTCTCCATTGATTTCAGCCGAAGGTGTATTTTCTTTCCACCATTCAGCAATAATTTCTCC
>Ga0316206_1001698_pt1 | contig 17945 bp, 13 predicted proteins | sample 6monthpyrite_MG_FD_204942 | JGI IMG/M metagenome (GOLD analysis project Ga0316206, IMG submission 204942) | Microbial mat bacterial communities from mineral coupon in-situ incubated in ocean water Damariscotta River, Maine, United States -... | ecosystem: Environmental > Aquatic > Marine >... | reverse complement strand
TGAAATACACTAAAAGTCATGAATGGATCAGGCAGGAAGATGATGGCAGTGTGGTTGTTGGTATCACCGCACATGCGCAGGATCTGTTAGGTGACATGGTTTATGTTGAAGTCCCGGAACCTGATACAAAAGCTAGCGCCGAAGAAGCGGTTGCAGTGGTTGAGTCAGTCAAGGCAGCTTCAGATGTTTATTGCCCGATCAACGGTGAAATCACTGAAGGTAATGAAGCGCTTGTCGATGCACCGGAGCTGGTCAATAACGACCCGTTTGGTGAAGGCTGGATCATGCGTATTCAACCGGATGATATGGCCGAACTGGATCAGTTAATGGATGCTGATGCCTATGAAGCCATGATTGCAGAAGAAGACCACTAAAATGCCATTTATTCCCCATACTCCTGATGACGAAAAGCAAATGCTGTCTGCGATAGGCGTTGATTCTATCGAGCAATTGTTTGATGAAATACCAACCGGCCTAAGACATGACCTGGGTAATGAAAATTTACAGAATGTACCTACCCATGCGAGCGAAATGGACGTGTCGCGTCTGATGCATCAACGCGCTGCACAAGACGGGCAGCCACTGTGTTTCCTTGGTGCCGGTGCCTATGAGCATCACATTCCGGCAGCGGTATGGGAGCTGACTACACGGGGTGAGTTTTATACAGCGTATACACCTTATCAGGCAGAAGCGAGTCAGGGCAGCTTGCAGGTGGTGTATGAATTCCAGACCATGATCGCGAACCTGAATGCACTGGATGTATCCAATGCATCTTTATATGACGGTGCATCGGCGTTGGCTGAAGCGGTACTGATGGCAATTCGGGCCAATCGTAAATCAAAGTCAAAAATCATTTACATGCCACGAACAGTGCACCCGCATTACCGTAAAACGGTTGAAGCGATTGTTACCAATCAGGGTATAACACTGGAATTGCTGGATTATGATGCCAGTACCGGTGCGATTGATGCGAATAGTTTACCGAAAGAACCCGGTGACTTTGCCGCACTGGTCATTCCCCAGCCTAACTTTTTTGGCGCACTCGAAGATGTAGATACATTGACCGACTGGGCGCATACACACAAGGCGCTCGTTATTGGTGTTGTTAACCCGGTTGCATTGGCTATCTTGAAGCCACCGGGTGAGTGGGGCACAGATGGTGCAGATATCGCATGTGGTGAAGGTCAGCCGTTGGGCATTCCGTTAGCCTCTGGTGGGCCCTATTATGGTTTTATGTGTTGCAAGCAGGCGATTGTTCGCCAGATGCCGGGCCGCATTATTGGCCGTACGGTAGACATGGATGGTAAACCCGGTTTTACCTTAACCTTGCAGGCACGTGAGCAACATATTCGCCGCTCCAAAGCGACGTCTAATATCTGTACCAATCAGGGTTTGATGGTAACGGCTTCGACCATACACATGGCCTTGCTGGGTGCAGAAGGGCTGGAACGCGTTGCACTGAACAGTCATGCGAATAACCGCAAGCTGGTGGAAAAACTGACTGCGCTGGACGGTGTTGAAGCGGTATTCAGTTCAGCGGTTTTTCATGAAACCGTTATCAGGCTGGATGCGCCACTCAATGATGTTATGCATGCGTTACATGCGCAAAATCTGCTGCCGGGCTATGCCTTGCAGGATGAATACCCTGAGCTGGAAAACTGTCTGCTCGTGTGTGCAACTGAAACCCGTACGGACGAAGACATTGATACCTATGTGAATCACCTGCAAGGTATTCTCAGTAAACATGACCGTGCTTAAATGCCCGATCAAGCCAACGTGGTAAAAATAAAACGATGTTAATTTTTGAATTATCCAGAACTGACCGAACCAATCCGTCACAGGCACCGTATAGCAAGCCGGAGATAACTGATATCCCTGCTTCCATGCGTCGCAGTAAACGTGCCGTTATGCCGGAAACATCAGAGATGCAAACGGTGCGGCATTACACGCGTTTGTCGCAGAAAAACTTTGCCATTGATACGCATTTTTACCCGCTGGGTTCCTGCACCATGAAGTACAATCCACGTGCATCCAATACCTTGTCGATGTTGCCAGGTTTTCTTGCACGTCATCCATTGGGTCCGGAAAGCATGGGCCAGGGTTACATGGCGTGCATGTATGACCTGCAGGAAATCCTGAAAGATGTTACCGGTATGAAAGCCGTGTCACTGACACCGGCTGCGGGTGCGCAGGGAGAGTTTGCAGGCATGGCCATGATACGTGCCTATCACGATGCCCGTAACGATGATGCGCGCACCGAGGTGCTGGTGCCGGATGCTGCACATGGAACCAACCCCGCAACTGCCGTGATGTGTGGTTACAAGGTACGCGAAATTCCAACAGACAGTCAGGGCGACGTTGATCTTGCTGCGCTGAAAGAAGTTGTTGGTCCGCATACAGCTGGATTGATGCTGACCAACCCGTCTACACTGGGTGTGTTTGAGCGTCAGATAGAAGAAATTGCCAAAGTTGTTCATGATGCCGGTGGCCTGCTTTATTATGATGGCGCAAATCTGAATGCGATACTCGGCAAGGTACGTCCGGGTGATATGGGGTTTGATGTCATTCACATGAACCTGCATAAAACCTTCTCAACGCCACACGGTGGTGGTGGCCCAGGCGCCGGACCGGTCGGTGTGAATGAACGACTTGAACCTTTCCTGCCAATTCCGATGGTGGGTTATGATGGTGAAAATTATCGCTGGATGACCGAAAAAGATGTGCCGCAAACCATTGGTCGTCTGTCGACTTTCATGGGTAACTCAGGTGTGTTGATGCGTGCTTATATCTATGCGCGTCTGCTCGGTCGTGAAGGCATGGTGCGGGTGTCGGAATATTCGACTCTGAACGCCAACTACATGATGGCACGCTTGCGCGAAAAAGGTTTTGATCTGGCCTTTCCGGATCGTCGTGCGACGCATGAATTTATCGTTACCCTGAAACGTCAGTCAAAAGAACTGGGCGTGAATACAATGGACTTTGCCAAACGTTTACTGGATTATGGCTTTCATGCACCCACAACTTATTTTCCATTACTGGTGCCTGAATGCCTGTTGATTGAGCCAACTGAAACCGAAGACAAGGATACACTCGATGCCTTTATTGAAGTACTGGCCATGATCGAACAGGAAGCCAAAGAAAATGCAGACTACGTGAAAGGCGCACCTTATACACAGCCGGTGCGACGTCTGGATGATGTACGCGCTGCGCGTGAACTGGACTTAACCTGGAAACTTGAGAATGGTCAAACTGAAGCCGGGTCATAATTAATGAAGCCGGGTAGAACGGGTTTATCACGTGTGATGCATGCATTTGGTTATTCGATGCAGGGTTTTCGGGCCGCTATTAAACATGAAGCGGCTTTCCGTGAAGAACTTATTCTGGCGATCATACTTGTGCCATTGGCTTTCTGGTTGACCAGTAATACACTTTATTTAATGGCGATGTTAGGCAGTTTGCTTCTGGTCCTGATCGTTGAGATTCTGAATTCTGCCATTGAAGCCGTCGTAGATCGTATCGGTTCTGAACAACATGAGTTGTCCGGCCGCGCCAAAGACATGGGATCTGCGGCCGTATTTCTTGCACTCATGAACGTGATCCTTATGTGGGGTCTGGTTTTGTATCAAATTTATTTCAAAGGATAATACTATGTCAGCATTAATTTGTGGTTCGTTTGCGTTTGATACCATCATGGTTTTTCATGACCAGTTTAAAAACCATATCTTGCCCGACAAGGTACACATGCTGAACGTATCCTTTCTGGTTCCGGACATGCGTCGTGAACATGGTGGCTGTGCTGGTAATATAGCGTATGGCCTGAAAGTGTTAGGCGGTGACCCCAAACCAATGGGTACAGTGGGGACAGACTTCACACCCTATGCAGACTGGATGGACCAATGTTCAATTGATCGTCAATACCTGAAAGTCATCGATCAAAGTTATACCGCGCAGGCCTATATCACCACAGATATGAACGATAACCAGATTACTGCATTCCATCCCGGCGCGATGAGTTTTTCACACGAGAACAAAGTTGAAGATGCGAGCGGTATTACACTGGGTATTGTTTCACCGGATGGTCGTGATGGCATGATCGAACATGCAACCCAGTTTGCCGAAGCCAATATCCCGTTTATTTTTGATCCGGGTCAGGGTTTACCGATGTTTGATGGCGACGACCTGCTGAAGTTTATTGATCAGGCAACCTACGTCACGGTTAATGATTATGAATCACAGTTATTGCAGGATCGCACCGGCTTGTCTCCACATGAAATCGCCGAACGCCTTGAGGCACTCATCGTCACCCGAGGTGCTGAAGGTTCACATGTTTACACCCAGGAAAAACGTCTGGAAATCCCAGCCGCAAAAGCTGAACAACTGCTTGACCCTACCGGTTGCGGCGATGCCTATCGTAGTGGTTTGTTGTACGGCCTGATGAACAACATAGACTGGGAAATTACTGCACGCATCGCTGCACTGATGGGTTCAATTAAAATCGCCCATCATGGTACACAGAACTATGAATTTACCAAAGAGGAATTCGAGGCACGGTTCAAACAGGAATTTGGTTTGAATATGAGTTGATTAGAAAAGTTTTCAACGCAAAGGCGCAAAGATATATTTTTTTGGGTGATGATACATGGAATAACAGCAAGGGATGCTGTTAAATGATAGTGAAATTCTGATTGATGAAATTCAGCAACTGAGAATAGTTAGTTGTTGTTTTTTCATGCTCGTGCTAGATTTCTACAAAGTTTTTGGATGCTACATATAATAAGGATGTGATATGCCTAGAGTACATATAACAGGTTCGGGCTACAGCGCCCCTTCAAGCATTGCAGGCTGGCAATGGCTCCCATATACAAATAAAACCCATTTAAATACACTAAATCGTGCAATAAAAGTCATAGAGTCTAAAATAAAGACGAGTAGTTCTTGTGATAGGTCATTCAGGAAATTACCTGGTGGAAAAACATTCTTGCAGATATGGAATGATAAAAGCATCTGGATTAGTTTCGACCCTGATAATAAGGGCTCCAAGTGGGGCGTTACATTATCAAGACAGCATATATCAATTACTGCATATACACTTGCTATGGGGCATTGGGCAACGGCCGCAACATTGATTCATGAGTTGGCTCATGTTAATGGTGCACCAGGAACAAATACGCAGGCTGAAGATGTGTTGCTTTCATGTATGCTAAAGTCACTACATGATCCACGTATTATTGGTCAGATAATAAGGTCTACTGTTTTACAGCAGGAGATGACAGCTTGAGTCATAAGTTTATGATGAAAAAAATATTACCTATTTCTATTTTTATATTATTGTTACTGACAGAAACTACTGTTCTGGCTTGTCGATGCAACCCGCCAGATGTTGCGCGTGCATGGAAAGATGCCAGTCTGGTGGTTAGAGTAAAAGTTGATGATGTTATTATACTACCCTCCGGGGAAGGTAGTTCAGCCATAGTTACGGTTGCAGCATCGTGGAAAAAAGATTCACCAAAACGCCTGGTTGTTTCAAGTTTTACGAATTGTGCATTTAACTGGAAAGCAGGAAAAGAGTATGTCCTGTTTTTGAGAAAAGAAAGCAATGGTTTATATAGCAGTGATCGGTGTATGGGAAATAGGCCGGGAAATGATCTTGATGCAATAAAGTGGCTTGATCAGCACGGCCAGGTTAAGAAGGTAAAATAGTGAGGGTGTAACTTTTGTAGAAGCGGATTCATCCGCGAATATTTTTCTCATCAACTTCGCAGATGAATACCGTTTATATATTTTTCATATGATTTGTACTATGTCCGCTCCTACCGTAAACATGCTTTTTTAAGTTCATCGATGGATATTACTTCGGGACTACATTGTGTTCCGCTACAAACCCAGGCATTCACTTCACCTTTTGTTGGTACGGGTTTATTTAACATCTCAGGCAGGTTGGTTTCAGTTACGGGAATAGCCAATGCGATACGTCGGGGTGCATAGGGACGAATACATTCCTGCTGCCACTGTTTTAGCGCATCACCTTCACCACGCAAAATAATTATTTCCGGCGGGTTCAGCAATTCTTCCAGTGCCAGCAGCAAACTATTGTGCGCATACGGTATCTGTTGAATATCATTCCAGGCCGCTTTCAAAGTACGTTCGGCGGCTTGCAGGTAGGTGTCATTACCGAGCAAATGTCCGAGTCGGTTTAATACAAAGGCAGCGATACCATTCCCGGAAGGGGTTGCCTCATCACCAAAGGGCTTGGGTCGTTCAATCAGTTGCTCATGATCATGTGAGGTAAAGAAAAAACCGCCGACGTCGGTATCTTCAAACTGTTGCAGAACGACATCTGCGAGTTGTGATGCAAAGTCCAGATCACCCTTACGCCATTGAGCCTGACTGAGTTCCAGTATCGCATCAATCAGAAAAACATAATCATCAAGGTAGGCATTCAGGTGTGCCTTGCCGTCTTTGTATGTTGCGAGCAGGCGGTTGTTTTTCCAGAGGGTAGACTTAATGAAATCAAGTGCACGAAAGGCCGAGTCCAGCCAGTCCGGTTGCTCCTGATCGGAATGGCGTGCAGCCGATGCCATGCCTTTTATCATTAATGCATTCCATGAAGTTAATATTTTGTCATCCCGACCCGGGTGAATGCGTGATTTTCGTACCTCAAATAACTGTTGGCGTGCCCTGGTTACGATTAACTGAATATCATCAACAGATTGTTTGGTTTTCCTGGCTATCGCTTCCCAGCTCATAAATGTATGCGGGTAATACTTGCCTTCAAAATTCGGTGAACGATCAAGTCCGTAACGCAGGCTGAATAACGCAAATGCATTCTCATCTAGATGTTCTTTTATTTCGTCAATATTCCATGCATAGAACTTGCCTTCTTCACCTTCTGAATCGGCATCCAGGCTGGAATAGTAACCACCTTCTTCTGATTGCATTTCCCGCATTACCCAGGTTGTGGTCGTTTGCATGACTTCAGCAAACAGGGGTTCATGCGTGGCAGCCCAGGCTTCACTGTAAAGGCACAATAATGGCCCGTTGTCATACAGCATTTTTTCAAAATGCGGGATCATCCAGTCATCGTCAACGGAATAACGACAGAAGCCACCCCCTATCTGGTCGTTCATGCCACCTTCAGCCATCTTGCGCAGGTTAATCAGCGCCATGTCCTGTGCACGTTGATCTTCAGGGCAGGCAGCCCGGTGTCGTAGCAGGCGTTCAATATTGGTTGGGTGCGGGAACTTGGGCGCCTTGCCAAAACCTCCTTTTTTCCAGTCCATACTTTGTTCAAGTTGTCGACGTGCCATATCGAGAGGTGCCGGTGTTAATGTTGCCTTTGTTTCAGGGTCTGATTTACCTTGCAATGATTTCATTGCCTGCATCAGTGATGTATTTTGTTCTTCAAGCTTGTCGCGATGTTGCTGATAAAAATCACTGATCCGTCGCAGCATGTCGGTAAAGGCGGGCAGCTGGTAACGTGCTTCTTTCGGGAAATAGGTACCTGCAAAAAATGGAACATGATCATCCGGCATTAAAAATACCGTCAGAGGCCAGCCCCCGGGGCGCTGTGTGAGTAACTGGTGGGCGCGCTGATAAATCTTGTCCAGATCAGGGCGTTCTTCGCGATCGACCTTGATATTAACAAACAGCTCATTCATCACCGCCGCCGAGGCTTCGTCCTCGAATGATTCATGCGCCATCACATGACACCAGTGACAGGCAGAATAGCCCACAGATAGCAGAATGGGCTTGTCTTCATCACGGGCTTTATGCAACGCCTCTTCACCCCATGGAAACCAGTTAACCGGGTTGTCGGCGTGTTGCAGCAGGTAAGGGCTGGTTTCGTGTTGAAGCTTGTTAGGCATGGCTGTTCTTCATCCTTAGAGAAAGACTCAAGTATAGTAAAAATTCATATACAGAACCCCCTCTCCCCTTTGGGGAGAGGGTAGGGGTGAGGGGGGTTAAAAGTACTAAAATTCAAAACTTATAAAAATAGGCTTGTAACCTGTTGATTTAAAATAAAAAGAAATTTTGACGTTTCCCTAAACATTTCCAAAATCCCGCCGATAAACCCATTAACACTGTAAATGAACATAAACACACTGATGCGCCATTGTGGCACAATAGGAATTTAAACAACATGAAAGATGTAGTGATGAAAGATATTCCAAAATGGGACGTGGCACTGGAATCATTGGTAAAAGATGAATATGCCAAACTGGGCAGACCACTGGATCTGGCAGACTTTAAACGCCTGGGTAAAGAATACAAAATTCGTTTTGACGACATGATGCACACATTGTGTCAGCTCGTTGTGAATAATGAATGGACGCAGCAGGGGACTGATGAGCAGGGCAATGTTGTGCCGGATGATGCCCTCGAAGACCTGTTTATTTATAACCGTCTTGATGAGAAAATTGCCGAGCAGTACAAGGTAAGCTGGCAGTTGCGATAGTTAGTCAATATATACTTTTTGTGAATTGATATAAATGGATTCCGGCGCAGGCCGGAATCCAGCAGCCTGATAACCTGATAAGGACTGTTTACACGAGTATTTATAGCAACACGTAAAAAACTACCTCTTTTTAAAATCAGTACATCACATGGCACCAGTCATGTTAATATTTCGTTATCAAATAACGATAGAAAACATGGCAACTGATGCTTTACCCTCATATCGAACCCGTAATATTTTCTCTGGGCCCGATCAGCCTGCGCTGGTACGGACTAATGTATATCATTGCCTTTGCTCTCGCCTGGTGGCTGGCTGGCAAGCGTGCCAAACAGCCTGAGTCCGGCTGGAGCAGTGAGCAGGTGAGTGACGTCATCTTCTATGGTGCGCTGGGAGTGATTCTGGGTGGCCGGCTGGGTTATGTCCTGTTCTACAAATTCAATGCGTTTTTATCTGACCCCCGTATTATTTATCAGGTCTGGCAAGGTGGTATGTCATTCCATGGTGGTTTGATTGGCGTTTTCATTGCCCTCATCCTGTTTGCGCGTCGATACAAAAAATCCTGGCTAACCGTCACCGACTTTGTCGTACCCATTGTTCCACTGGGGCTGGGTGTGGGACGTCTGGGTAACTTCATAAATAATGAACTCTGGGGTAAACCCACAGATTTACCCTGGGGCATGATGCAGGCACCCGGTGGGATTGCTTATCATCCTTCGCAGCTTTACGAAGCAACCCTGGAAGGGCTGGTATTGTTCATTATTGTCTGGCTGTACTCGGCAAGGCCACGACCCGCTGGGGCTGTTTCCGGGCTGTTTTTAGTCGGTTACGGCACATTCCGTTTTCTGGTTGAATTCGTTCGTATGCCGGATGCCGACAAAGGCTACCTTGCTTTTGACTGGGTCACCATGGGGCAGGTATTATCATTACCCATGATCATTATCGGTTTGGCATTTATCGCATATGCCTATAACAATAAAAAAGAGCACTCCACCTCATGAAACAATACCTCGACCTGATGCGCCATGTGCGTGACAACGGTACCCGAAAAGATGACCGCACCGGCACCGGTACCGTCAGTGTGTTTGGTTACCAGATGCGTTTTGATCTGGCGAACGGTTTTCCATTGGTTACTACCAAAAAATGTCACCTGCGTTCCATCATTCATGAGCTGCTCTGGTTCCTGAAAGGCGATACCAACATCAGCTACCTGAAAGAAAATGGCGTAAAAATCTGGGACGAATGGGCCGATGAAAACGGCAACCTCGGGCCAGTCTATGGTTCACAATGGCGCTCATGGCCAACGGCAGATGGCAGACATATCGATCAGATCAGCCAGGTTATCGACCAGTTAAAAAACAACCCTGACTCAAGACGCATCATCGTCAGCGCCTGGAATGTGGGTGAGATCGAAAACATGGCGCTACCGCCCTGTCATGCCTTTTTTCAATTCTATGTCGCAGATGGAAAACTGTCATGCCAGCTTTACCAGCGTAGTGCAGATATCTTTTTGGGTGTTCCGTTTAACATTGCATCCTATGCGTTACTAACGATGATGATGGCACAGGTAACCGGCCTGCAACCCGGTGAATTTATCCATACCCTCGGTGATGCACATTTGTACAGCAATCATATGGAACAGGTTGAACTGCAACTAGGCAGAGAACCTTATGCTGCACCGACAATGAAAATAAATCCGGATGTAAATGACTTGTTTGATTTTAAATTTGAAGACTTTGAATTGTGTGATTATGAATTTCATCCACATATAAAAGCGCCGGTCGCAGTTTAGAAAATAGTTTTTTAACATTAAGTTCAACCATACTGAACATAAACTTAATGTATATTTAAATAATAAAAAAGACTGATTTCCTTCTCCCTGAGGGAGAAGGGCAGGATGAGGGGGTATAAATAAGATATCTTTACCTCCTCAGATGTCTTATCTGATTTTAATTTCGCGGCTAAAACCGCGCCTGTAAAATAGTTGGCAATCCAAGATGATCATCTCACTAATCTGGGCAATGGATAAAAACAGAGTCATAGGCATAAACAACAGCCTGCCCTGGAAGCTTCCTGTCGACATGCAATGGTTCCGCAAAAACACCCTCGGTAAACCCATTATCATGGGCAGAAAAACATTCGAATCCTTCGGCGCGCGTGCATTACCCCAACGAAAAAATATCATTATCACCCGTGACCTAACCTATAAAGCTGAAGGTGCAGAGGTAGTGCATAGCATAGAAGAGGCCCTTAAAGCAGCCGGAGACGTAGAAGAAGTCATGGTTATCGGCGGCGCAAATCTCTATGAGCAAATGCTACCTAAATCAGATCGTTTATACGTTACCGAAGTACAAAGTGAGTTTGAGGGTGATGCCTGGTTTCCTGATATCGATTTATCAAACTGGAAGGAAGTACAGCGGAGTGAATCGGTTGTGGATGAAAAGAATGCGTATGCCTGTCATTTTATAACGTATGAAAAGCAGGGAGTTTAGGGGCAGGAACTTTTTCATGCGAAGTTGTTTCAACTTTAGTTAACTAAAATCTCTAAAATTTTTGATATACCTCCCTCCCTTGTGAGGAGGGGGAGAGGGGGAGAGGGGGAGAGGGGGGAGGGGGGAGGGTGAATATATGCACTTGTTTTGGATCAAGACTAAGTCAAGATGCAACCTGTTGTGTAATAAGTAAAAATTACTTTTCAAATTCAGAAAAAAACTAAATTATATAAAGTAATGTTGATAAATTAATTACATAAATAAAATAATCACTTGACGGAATAAAATATATTTCGTATCTTTTCTGAAAATATCAGCCAGTCATGAAACTGGTAGTGGGGAGCTAATAATAATTAACCAAGGGAGTGGTCACAATGCATCTTTCTGTATCTCGTCTTGTAATTTCTGTTTTTCTAATAATGTTCAGCCAGGTATCGTTCTCCTCCAACCATCATGCAGGCGCTACGTTAGGCGCACTTAGTGTGGATGGTGGTGGGGGTGCAAATTATGCAGTCGACTTACAGGTGCCACCAGGAACGGCGGGCATGCAACCATCATTATCACTTAACTACAGCAGCAATAGTGGCAATGGCCAGTTAGGTGTCGGTTGGGTATTAGGTGGGCTTTCAGCGATTACACGTTGTCCTGCTTCTCTGGATTTAGATGGTTATAAGCAAGGTGTTGCACTAAATAATCGCGATCGTTACTGTCTGGATGGGCAGCGTCTGGTAGCAATTAATGGAACGTATGGTGCATCTGGAACTGAATACCGTACACAGAAAAATTCCTATACAAAAATCACTTCATACGGACAGGCGGGTTCTGGGCCAGCTTATTTTGAAGTACGCTCAAAATCAGGACAGGTTTCTATTTATGGTGAAAACAACCGTACTTACTGTTCGGGCAAGGGTGTAACCGGCGATTCAAGGAATGAAGCGCAGGGGAAATCTGATGTTCTTGTCTGGGCTATCGCCAGGATTGAAGATAGCGTCGGTAACTATATGCGTTTTTGTTACCATGAAGACAATAATACCGGTGAGTTCAGAATAGGTCAGATTGATTACACGGGTAATGCAAATAAAAGCCTGTCACCATTCGCAAGTGTTAATTTCAGTTATGAGAAAAGAACGGATAAGTCCACTCACTATGTTAAGGGCTCTAAAGTCACTTCAGAATATCGATTAACCGAGATTCAAACAAAGGCTAATGGCCTTACAGCACGAACATACAAACTCAAATATCGTTATAGCGCTGGTGATGCAAAAAGTAGCTTATTAACATCACTGCAGGAATGTGGCGCTGATGGTGAATGTAAGTTGTCGTCCAGTTTTGGTTGGAAAGATTCTGTCAAAACACCTACATTTGGAAAATGGGCGCGTTGGGGATCAAATATATGGATGAATCAAGGTGGGTGTAATGTAGGTGATATAAATCGAGATGGTTTGGATGATTTGATTTGTGCTACTTATAATTTCATGTCAAATAGTAATTCATTCGCTGTTACAAGAACAGGTTCTTTTGACGTACCAACAATTGCTGATGTTAATGGTGATAATTATTTAGATTTTATTACTCTAGATTATGATGGTACATCATATTATGTTCAATATGGTGGTGCGAATGGATTCTCAAGCAAGCAATATTACAGAAGTGCTTGGAATGCATATGGACCAGGTGATCATAACGGTGATGGTAGGGCAACTTTTTTTGGTTGGAGTGACTTTCCTTATTCTGAAGTTGGTTCTATCGTAGATGTTGATGGCGATGGTCTGGCAGACACAATTGCAGGGGATACAGATACATCACAAATGTATGTGCGTCTTTCTACGGTAACTGGTTTTGCTCAACCCGTAGAATGGTCTTATTCATTACAGGTAGGCGGTTCTGGTGGTGATGTTGATGGTGATGGGTTGCCAGAATTTTTTGGTGGTCCAACTGGATTGATTTCGTCAAATGGGAAAGGTTTTGATGCGTTTCCTGTAACATTTGAGGCTGGTGGTGAACCTGTTTATGCTCCATTTGGCGATAGCTCAACTATAACAAATTTAGCTGATGTAAATGGTGATGGTTTGTCAGATTTGGTTACCATAGATATGGATCAATATGGTATTTTTGTTGCATTAGCCAAACAACCTGAACCTGACCTCATGACCACCATCACGGATGGACTTGGTGATAAAATTACTGTTGAATACACACAAACCGATGACACAAGCGTGTATCAACAGATCACTCAGCAAGGTCAGTTAGCTTACCCATTATCACCACTTCGCAGTAAAATGAATGTAGTAAAAAAATATTCAATTGCTAATGGTCTGGGTGGAAGCTATTCATTTACTTATAAGTATGAAGATGGACTTGTGCACAGAAAGACCTATGGATTTTTAGGATTTAAAAAAGTAACTGTTACAGACAGTCGTCATGGCATTAAAAATATTACTACCTATAGCCAGGATTTTCAGAATCAACTACAGGGTTTCGCAGTTTTAACCGAGACACGCCTCTCGAATAATACGTTGGTTGAAAGGAGTGCAACAACCTGGAAGTCTACGGCATTACCCGAAACCAGTTTTGATAAAAATAAGCGCTTCATAATTCATAAGCAAAGCACCACAGATGAATCATACAAAACATCTGGTGGGCTGATTTCAAGAATATCTACCTCTTATGAGTACGACTCGTATGGAAATGCAACCAAAATAACCGTGTCAAGTAATGATGGTTATAGCAAAATATCTAACAATACCTATACAAATAGTAGCGCAAAATGGCATCTGGGACGATTAATTAATGCAAAAGTTACCAATATTACCCCATTTGAAACCAAATACCGTGAATCTGCATTTTCTTATGACACAGTTACAGGGCTGCTTAAAACAGAAACAGTAGAGCCAAATCGTTCACAGTTTAAAACAGTCAAAACCTATACTTATGATGGTTATGGTAATAAAGTAAGTGTTTCGCTTAGTGCCAGCGGCCTCGCTGCACGTACAACTTCAACGCAATATGATGCCCGCGGCCAATTCCCGATAAAAACAACTAATGCCATAGGTCAATCAGAAACCTATGTGTGGGATCCAAAGTGGGGTGTAAAGACCAAACTGACGGGCCCTAATAACCTGTCAACAAAATGGTTCTATGATTCACTGGGTCGACAGACAAAAGAAACACGTGCTGATGGAAACTCAACCACTATTACTTATAACGTGTGCGAAACCGGTGCCTCTTGTCAGTATGGTTCACCCTTATGGATAACAAAGCAAAGCACAGGTAGCGTTCCGACTACAACATACTTTGACCCATTAGGCCGTGAAGTTCGAAGTGAAACCATTGGCTTCGATGGTCGCGTGATCGTCAAGAAAACTACATATGATCTGGATGGTAGAGCGGCCACTGTTTCACAGCTACATTTTGATGGTGACAACTATGGTGTAACCACTTATACCTATGACCAGCTTGGTCGTGTGACGGTTGAAAAAAACCCCGACAACAGTATTACGCGTCGGTTATACGATGGTTTAACGCTGTATTATGTTAATAGTAAATGTCAGGTAAAAGTTGAAACTAAAAATTCACAAGGCCAGAAAGTTGAAGTAGGTAATGGCCAGCTTAGTACCTGCGGCCTGAATATCTCTGATACCCAGTTACTATTATCAGTCAAGTCGATGAGTTTGTTAGCCAGCAGTTATTACGTACATGACGCCTTCGGCAACCTTACCAGTACCATTGATAACAAGGGTAATGGCACCACGATGAGTTATGACATCATCGGTCGTCATAAGGTCAGTATGAATGACCTCGATATGGGTTACTGGCAATATAAATATAATGCCTATGGCGAATTGATCTGGCAGAAAGATGCTGAAGGCCAGGGTGTAACAATGACCTATGACAAGCTGGGTCGTTTAATCAAACGTATTGAGCCAGAAGGTACCAGTACATGGGTGTACGACACCGCTGCGCATGGTATAGGTAAATTACATAAATCCTATTCAACCAGCAATGTCACACAGATAAACACATATGATACATATGGCCGAGCCAGTAAAACCAGCACCATTATCGATGGTAATACGTTTGATACGAGTATAGTTTATGACAGCGTTGGTCGCGTTAAAAACAAACATTATCCTAGCGGTGTTGTTGTTGGCAATGTCTATAATACCTATGGTTACTTGCATAAAGTAAAGAACATATTTAACAATATTGTGTACTGGGAAGCCAAAACAGTGGATGCCCGTGGTAAAGTCACCAGCGAATATCTGGGTAATGGGCTGACAACAAACCGAAACTATAATCCAGATACAGGAAGGCTTGAAGGTATTTCTACCGGAAATGGCGGCAGTATTCAGTTACTAACGTATAAATACGACACAATAGGCAACATGACAGAGCGGCAGGACCTGAACCAGCTGCAAAATGGTCAAAACCTGAAAGAAACATTTACATTCGATTCGTTTAATCGCATGACCAGCAGTGCCTTTGCCGGCAATACCAAGACCTACACCTACGACAGTATTGGTAATATTACCTATAAAACAGGTGTTGGCAGTTATAAATATACAGGCACAAGCCCGCATGCGGTTACGAGTGCTGGCGGTGTCATCTATTCGTATAATAATAACGGCAACATGACCAGTGGTGATGGCAGAAGTATAACCTATACTTCGTTTAATAAGCCGTTAACAGTATCCAAAGGCTCAACAACCAATACATATACTTACGATGTATCACGTAATCGTATCAAGAAAATCAGCCTGAAAAACAGTAGTACAACCACAACCTATTACATGGGTAAGGGTTACGAGAAAATCTATAAATCAAGTGGTGTGCAAGAGCATAAACACTACATCAGTGCGGGAGGAACAACGGTTGTATTTACCAAGCGTGATAATACTACACAAAGTACCCTGTACTTACATAAAGATCATCTAGGTTCAACGGATGCTATTACAAATGAAACCGGTGTACGTCAGGAAAGAAACAGCTTTGATGCCTGGGGTGCAAGACGTAATGCAAACTGGACAGATACCGGTAACTTTGGCCTGAGCAAAACCAGCTTATCTACGCGCGGATTCACCGGACATGAAATGGACGATGAAATCGGCTTAATCAACATGAATGCGCGTTTATATGATGCGAAGTTAGGCAGGTTCCTGACACCAGATACATTTGTACAGTTCCCGTATAGCACGCAGGGAATGAATCGGTATACGTATGTAAATAATAATCCTATTTCTTATACAGACCCGACCGGACACTTTTTGAAGAGGTTGTTTAAGGGGATTAAGAGGTTTGTTAAGAGGTATGGGAGGGCTATTTTACAAATTGCAGGTGGAATATTGGCTGGCCCAATTGGTGTATTTTTAGTGTCTGCTGCCTATGGTGATATAAAAGGTGGAATATTGGGTATGATGACAGCAGGTATGTTTGGAATGGTTGGTGAGCTGAACTTAGGGCCAATAGCGAAAGTTGTAGCACATGGTGCAGTTGGTGCTACGGGTGCTATGTTACAGAAAGGCGGTTCCTGGAAGTCAGGTTTTATTAGTGCTGCTTTTACGGCATCATTGAGTAGGACTAAAATTTTTGAAGAAGGTAAAGTAGAGTCTAATGTTTTTAAAGCAGCGATTATTGGGGGTGTTGGTTCACGGTTAGGTGGTGGTAAGTTTGCAAATGGAGCTGTTACTGGGGCGTTTTCGAGGCTTTTTAATCATGAGTTGCATGAGTCAAGAAAAAAGAATGCGCAAAAAAAATATGAGGACGATGCAAAATTTGGTAAGAAGTTGAAAAAGTGGGTGGAAAAAATCGGTAAGGGTTTAAATAAATATTTTTCAGGTGGCAAGGTACCATCACTAACTGTTAGTGTGGCAGGCAAGCTTGGTGGCGTTGTCAATAGTACGGGCACTGCGATGTTAAATACAGAAATGCCGAGTACACTTATGCAAATGTATGCAGTTAGAAACTATAATCATTGTGATCAGTGTATAAAACCAGATGATTGGTTTATTTTAAAGGGCTATATGCAAGAAAGGCCACCAAATATAAGAAATATTAATCGTTTATTTATTAATCGAGGACACAAGCCATCATGGTAAGATCTATAGCTTTTATTTTAATTATCTTTTTAGTTAATGTAGGATCTATTGTAACCTCATATGCTAATGGTGATGAATTTAATTATCTTGATTTGGTAAATGCTATAAAGAACCAAGATAATATTTCAGTTGAGAATATATTGTCGAGTAAAAGAAGTCTTGTTAATAAGACTGATAGATTTGGCTATTCTCCAATTTTTTGGGCTATAGAATCAAAAAATAAAAAAATAATCTATACTGTATTGTCATATAATCCAGATCTAAGCATGAGGGCTATTCAAGGTGTATCTATAGGGATTTCGCTTGTTGTGAATAATGTATGTGATAGTGAAATATTGACTAGACTAGATAAGGCAGGTATTGATTATTTAGAAGAATATGATGGCATCACATTACTAAATTATGCGGCATTTTTTAAAGCAGAAAATTGCGTTAGGTATTTGCTTAAAAATGGTTATTATAGAAGAAAAGTTGATCGCGATTCTGGTAATACCTTGCTACATAATTCAGTATATGGTGGTATAGAAATATTGAAACTAGTTTATAAATACGATAGTAAAAGTATAAACATAAAAAACAAGCAAGGTATTACGCCATTAGAATTATCTAGAAAAATGCCAGATAATAGGAGTACTTTTAATTTTTTGTTAGAAAAGAAGAATAAAAGAAATAAAAGGAGAAATAAAAGGGAAAATAAAAGGGGTCGGTGACAAATGATTCTCATTTGCATACACGAAAAATAGTTTTACAATTAAATCACTCAATGTTTACCCATAGCATCCAACGGACTCTGGATGTATCAACAGAAGGATTTGTGATGCCACGAAAACCAAGAGTCTATATGGCAGGGGTGCCCTGTCATGTTATTCAGCGCGGTAACAATCGTCAGCCGAGTTTCTTTGCCGA
>Ga0316206_1001697_pt1 | contig 17951 bp, 14 predicted proteins | sample 6monthpyrite_MG_FD_204942 | JGI IMG/M metagenome (GOLD analysis project Ga0316206, IMG submission 204942) | Microbial mat bacterial communities from mineral coupon in-situ incubated in ocean water Damariscotta River, Maine, United States -... | ecosystem: Environmental > Aquatic > Marine >... | reverse complement strand
TTGCTTCCTTCTCTTCCGGTTATTATGATGCGTTCCGGTCAGAGCGCATATCCCGATAGTGTAGAATAGACGGATTGAGCGTGAGTGGAGTCAACAAGTTCCGGTCAGAGCGCATATCCCGATAGTGTAGAATTGGTGCCTGTTTAATTTGCGTATTAGCATAGTTCCGGTCAGAGCGCATATCCCGATAGTGTAGAATATCATTAAAGCAAAGACGCAACTTGGGCAAGTTCCGGTCAGAGCGCATATCCCGATAGTGTAGAATTTTTTTCCGCTAACGCCTTGAGGAGAGTAAGTTCCGGTCAGAGCGCATATCCCGATAGTGTAGAATCGGAAATAGTAACTGCATACAATCTAACAGGTTCCGGTCAGAGCGCATATCCCGATAGTGTAGAATTATTCGCGAGATAATAAGCCGATGATAAGTGTTCCGGTCAGAGCGCATATCCCGATAGTGTAGAATTGGGCGATGGCGGAAGCGGTGGCGTTTTACGTTCCGGTCAGAGCGCATATCCCGATAGTGTAGAATAAAATAATTATTGTCAACTAAATATACTGCGTTCCGGTCAGAGCGCATATCCCGATAGTGTAGAATTATCAAGTGTCCGCGCTGGAAGCATCCGGCTTGTTCCGGTCAGAGCGCATATCCCGATAGTGTAGAATTCTGGCATTGTCATGAACTGAATGGCCTAGGTTCCGGTCAGAGCGCATATCCCGATAGTGTAGAATCAATTTATCTCATTACAATTTGGGTATTCTGTTCCGGTCAGAGCGCATATCCCGATAGTGTAGAATTATTTCACCTTTCTTTTGATGATTTCCGCTGTTCCGGTCAGAGCGCATATCCCGATAGTGTAGAATTAGATGGCTCCCGACAGATTAGCATTTTGGTTCCGGTCAGAGCGCATATCCCGATAGTGTAGAATATCATCCATTTTTTCAAGGTGACTACGACGGTTCCGGTCAGAGCGCATATCCCGATAGTGTAGAATTTTAACCTCTGGTGATGTGGTGGGACGAGTGTTCCGGTCAGAGCGCATATCCCGATAGTGTAGAATTAATTGAGTAAAATTCCATCGAATAGTTGAGTTCCGGTCAGAGCGCATATCCCGATAGTGTAGAATGTTGATGATAAGTGCGCAGCATCGGTTCCAGTTCCGGTCAGAGCGCATATCCCGATAGTGTAGAATATGTTTTGTACTTTGGTGATTACTTGTCGTGTTCCGGTCAGAGCGCATATCCCGATAGTGTAGAATTGTCGAATTCGCCCATCACCCAGTTCGGCAGGTTCCGGTCAGAGCGCATATCCCGATAGTGTAGAATTGCATGTGGCGGAACCCGTTGATTATTCAATGGGTTCTCCCTGCTTTTTCCTGAAAAAACAGGGAGTATTTCAGAACAAATCGAACTGGTCTGGCGATTTTTTGGCAGCTTGCCTGCTTCTTCCCTCATAGGCAATGATGCGCTCGTATTGTTTGTCGGTAAAAACCAGGATATTGACTTTGCCGCCTTCCGGCAAGATATTTTCCACCCGCTTGCAGTAGGTGTCGATCTGCGCCTGACTGCTGCAAAAGCGCAGGTACACCGAGAATTGCGTCATTTCGAATCCCATGTCCAGCAGTGTTTTGCGAAAATTGGCCGCGGCCTTGCGCGCGGCCTTCTCCACCACGGGTAAATCGAACAGCACGGCGATCCACATTAGGCGATAGCCGCTGAGCATGGCGCGTCACTCATCGCGCAGGCTGGCCGCCATCGATAGCGGCAGCCCCGGCAGGGGGAGCTCGAGGGTGTTGCGTTCTCCCAAGTAGACTTGCGCCAGCGAAACCGCCAGCCGCTGTAGACACACCATGACTGGCGTGGCGCCGGCGCGGCTCTGCATGTCGTCGTATAGCGTGCGCACCAATGCGCGTTTGATCGCTGGCGTCATGGCGGTTTCCCCGCTTTGCCGTAGTTGCCAGACACGCAAGTCCACCAGCGGGCGGAAGGGCTCCATCAGGTCGTCGACCAGCCGCATCGGGTTGCCCTCGTTGGCGTGATGCAGGCTCAAGGTGGGGTGCAGTCCGGCGGCGACCACGGCGCGCGCCGTGGCGGCGCGTAATACCGTGTAGCCGTAATTGAGCAGGGCGTTAAGCCCGCCGCCGTTTTGGTCGCGCCGGAAATCGTCGCCGAACAGCAAGGTCCAATAGCGCCGGGCGCCTTGCGCCTCCACGTTGCCGGGGTCGCCGGCGCGTACTTTGCCGACGAGCGCGGCAAGCGGCGCAACGGGTGCGCCGGCCGCCTCCAGGGCGGCGGCTTGCTGTTGCAGTTTGCCGCGCACGATGTCGGCCCACAGGCGCTTATGGGTGGGCCGGGTCGCCGCGAGCTGCGCGTCGAAGCGCTTCGCCTGCCGGTGGTTGCCATCGGCCGGCCAGAGCATGCCGGCCACGTTGTGGTTGGCGGCGCACAGCACAAAAGGCGCGCCGCGCTCGGCCAGGGCCACCAGCAGGTTGTTGGTGTAACTCAGGCCATGGGCGTTGGCGATGACGGCGGCAATATCGTCCAGCGGCACTTGCCCGAGCTCCTGGCGCGCGCCCTCGGTTTCTTTCACCACCAGAAAGCCGCGCGAGACGAACAGGTGGCGCCGGTCGTCGGCGATCTCGACAATGCGGCCGATCATCGCGGTTAGCCCCGGAAGCCCGGATCGCGCAAGTCGCCGATCGCGGAAACGGTGACTCGGCGTCCCTTGGCTTTCTGGAGTGAACCAGGGTATTTCGATAGGTATGCAAATGAATCGGCCTTATCTTTATCTTTATTTCGCGCGTCGGCGTTTGCCTCGTTGTGCGCGCACATGAATATCTGGCCATTGCCGCTTATTTTGACCACACGTAGGGTTCTCTCCCCGCCATCGGTATTCAGCCTGACCAGATCGTTAATCATCAGCCGCATCACCAGGGGCTTGCCGTCTTGGGTGAATTCAGGGGAGCGCAGCCGCTGCAACCCGGCTGTCTCGCCCCATTGCCTGATGGTTTGATAGGCTTGAAAGGTCGAGATCACGCTTCCCGTCCATCGGCCTTTTCCGTCGCGCCAGATTTCGATGCAGTCGTTGCTGCCGCCCACATACCCCTTGTAGGCGCGGGGCTGGCCGTCGGTGCCGATTCCGTGGCGCGCCGGGTCGCGGGTGCTGTTGATCGCGACGATGACATCTGGGTTTTTCCTGAATTCACGCTGACGCGGGCCACCGTTCTTTGGCTTCACGTTGCGGGTTATCGTCCCGTCGGCACGCAAACTCCAAGCGTGTGCCTCGTGCATGGCGCCTTGGTAGCCGTGATCCGGCTTGTGGCTAACGACGACGTGGCGCAAGGCGCGTTCGACATGTTCCCGGTAGTTGGGCCAAGGCAGCGGCGTTTCTTCCACCAGCCGGTCGAGTTGTTTTTCCCGGGCGCTGGCGCTGGCCTTGGCGAAACGTTGCAATAGCCCTTGATCGGTGACGCCGATCACCGCCGCGTCCAGCGCGTGATGGCGGTGGTCGTTGCGGTTTTTATTCAGGCCGAACTGGCGGCGCAGTAACGCGGTCATCCGGCCTGGGATGGCGCGCACCTGGTTGGGCGGGCAGATCAGCGAAAGATATTCCGTGGCGATGCGCGAAAGATAGGCGGTGTCGTTCAGCGCGCGGGCGAGAAAATCCGGGTTTTCCTTCAACCAGTGCGCGTAGCCGTCGGGCGCGAAGCGCTTGGCTTTTTCTGGCGGCATATGGGCGGCGCGCTGCAGAATGGCGGCATAGTCGTAACCCGGTGCGGGGTGTTCGCCGAACGCCGCGTAGGGGGTGCGGTTGCCCTTGTCGCGATTGGCGCGGCGCAGGCAGACGGTTTTGTTGTTCAGGCTGTCGTCGAGGGTGATGGAGTAAGGCAGAATGTGCTCGATCTCGACTGCGCTGGACAGCAGGCGCGCAATGCCGATGGGTTCGCCGGTGTAGGGGCAGCGCCGGTCCAGGATGTCGGGATTAAGCTCGACCCAAAGCTGCATCTTTTGCGACAGCTCGCGTCGCTTGGCGCGGTCGAGGTGGTCGGGGGTTAGCCCGAGCACGGCGCAGGCTTCGGTGACGTGCAGATCGTTCAGTTTTTGCCGGGCGGCTTGTTCTTCGTGGATTTGTTTTTTTCGTTCGCGGCCGAGTTTCAGCTCGCGCGCGACTTCCACGATGATTTCGCTGGGGTGGCCGTAGCGTTTGATGAGCGCGTTCACCACCTTGCGCAGTTCATTCAGCCCGATATGCACCGTGGGGTTGGCGATTTTGCCGAAGCGTTCCTCGTCGTTGCGCGGGTTGTCCTTGGCGAAGGCGACATGGCGGCGCAACGGGACGCCGTAATAGGGCAGGGCGTCCATGATTTCGCCGCTCTGCCGTGCGTGCGACAGCGCGCTGTGGCTGTCGAATCCGGCGCGCGCGACGGCCGCGGAATACACGATCACTTCCCCGGCGAGGGGGGGCAGTATCCGCGCCAGCGCCGCGCGGCTCAAATTGCCATAGCCTTCGGGTAGTCCGGCGTTGGCGATCGCCTCGGCCCGATCCGCGTCGATGCCGGTGCGCGCTTGCAGCCACGCCGTCAGCGACGATAGGCTGGCTTCGTCCAGCAGTTTCTCGACGATTTCGTCTTGCATCGTCAGGTCGAACGCATGCCAGCGCTCTCCAAAATGCTCCGCTTTCGCCAGCACGGCGCTGGTCGCATTGCCTTTTAACCGGTCGCGCTTGCCATCCTCGAGGTTGAAACGCGTTCTGGGCGGCAGATTCAGCAGTTTGCGGAGGTCGGTTTTGAAGGTTGCGTTTTTTCCCGATTCCAGCAGGCTAACCAGTTGATCGCGCTGGGGCAGGCTCAGCGGCGGCTGTTCCGTCAGGTTCTCGCCGAGGATGCGCAGATGGTTCGCTTCCTGGTAAATTCTGAACCGCTGCACGCTCGGCAACGCGAGCGGCGCGCGCTCCTCGCCCGGCAGCAGAGTGCAGCGCCCAGGCCGAACCGGCTTTAGCCGCCGCTGGTATAGCAACACGTCTTTCAGTTCCGCGCGGGCGCTTTCGTTAAAGCGTTCGGCGTTGAAATGACTTTGCTTGGCCCACAACGCGTCGAACTCGTGTGCGATCATGGCGCGGTCGGCATAGAAGTCGTAGGCGCGGTCTTTTTGTGTTTTACCGCGCAACCGCGCCCGCACGCTGTCGCCTTTTTCATGCCGGTTCGCCAGCCATTCGCCCAGGGTCTGGCAATTTTCCAGCGCCAGTTTCTCGCGCAGTTCTGCGATGGCCTGGTTGAGCACGCTGTGTTCGCGGTCTTTTTTATCCGTTTTGCGGTTGCTCTTGAATCCGCGCCGCTGGTTGATGTGAAACAAGGCGCGGGCGAATTCGGGGCCGCTCAGCGGTTCGTACAGACCTTTTTTGCGCAGGGCGTAGGGGTTAAGCGTCACCAGCGCGCGGCGTTGGTTTTCATCTTGCGGGAAGAAACCGAGACGGGTTAACGCGGCGATCAGGCGCGCTTTGCGTTTGAGCAGCCGGTCCCGGCGGCGGCGCATCTGGCGGGCGTCGCGGCGGGTGACGGCCAAGGAACTGCCGTCTTTTGGATTGCGCCCATCGGAGAAAATACGCGCCCCCATGCGGATGACGGCAATCGGTTTGTGTTGGAGATCGAGGCGGATCAGGCACCAGCCGATGGAGGCGGCTCCCATGTCCAGCGCCAGGCGGTAACGCATTTTCGGCAGCATATTGTTTTCCTTTATTTGATTTTTCTGATTAAAAGTATATGCTTGTTTTTATAACTCCTGTATCGGGATATGCGCTCTGTCCGCTAACAAGCTGAGAGATGCACTAAATGAGAGGCCGCTATATGCGGCCTTTTTCAATGGTTGGCGCTATGCGGCACGGCGTTGACCCAGGCCGCTCCCCGCGCGGACTATCCGGTTCGCGCGCGGATAATGGCGAGGAGGGCGGGGTGTCGCGCCGGGATGCGTTTTTTTATCCGATTGAATGGGCGGGACGCCATGCGTCCGCGGCTTGGTTCGTGGCGGCAACGATCGGCGGGCGGCCGTTTCCGGGCGGCGGGGCCGCGCCCGTTTTCCTGGGTGACGCAGGTTTATGAGGCGCATCGGTTCCCGGCGGTGCGGAACGGTCAGCGCCCGCGCCAAACGGCGCGATGCGCTTGCGTTGCGAAATGCGGTGCGCGCGGCCGGTGCAATCGGCGCGCTGGGGACGCCGCCGGGGGTTTCCAGGTTCCGGCGGGAGTGACTATCTCAACGGGCGCTTTCCCCCGTGGCGTATTTTCAGAACAGCGGTAGCGCGAGAATAACGATCAACAAGACGCCAATGAGCGCCAGGTAAAAATTGAGGTTGCCGGATTGCAGCGCGCGCAATTTCCCGGACAGCCGCCATACCCAGCGGGTGACCGGCGTAAAGAGGTAAGGCCCGAAGAGCGGGGCCACTTCGTAATTGAAGATCAGCCGCTTAATGAAGTAGACGCGCCCTTGGTGTTCGCGGTCGGTGCTGAGCGCCGGGCGGTAGATAAAGCTATAAAAGGTGCGCAACGCATTGGAGAACGATAAAGCGGTGGTGGCTACGCGGCTGGCGTCCTCCGGGTGTCCGCCGAACCAGACGGCTTCCCGGCGCACGGGGTAACGGCGAGCGAACAACAGCAGCAGCGACAGGGGAATCAGGGCCAGCAAGGGCATGACGATTATCAGCAGCGATGGAGAGATGAAGGCGAACGTGCGGGTCAGGGGCACCAGCAGCCAGCCGTTCGTCATGTCCCGGCTGCCGTGAATGGCGAATTGCGTCCAGCTTGCTTGGTCGAGGGCGTGGAGCCAGAAGGGCATGCCCACGGCCAGCGCCAAGACGCCAACGCCGAGCAGAGCGATTGGCAGTCCTCGCCGCCATGGAATGCCGGGGCCGCTGCCTTCCCCCAACAAACCCAGACCGAAGAGTTTAACGAAGGTCGCCAGGGCGATCGCTGCGGTGAGGGCAAGGCCGCCGCCGGCGAGCGCGAGCGTGAGGCGTCCGCTCAGACTGCTTAAATGAAAGCCTTGGAATACCGTTTGGAAAACATACCATTCGCTGACGAAGCCTGCCTGCGGCGGGATGGCGGCAAGGCTCATGGCCGCGAACAGCGCGCCCACGCCCACAAAAACCGGCATCCGCCGCAGCCAGTTTCCTTGTTTGACGGCGTAGCCGCCGCCTGCCTGAAAGAGCGCGTCGGCGGTGAGAAACAGCCCGCCCTTGGCTAACGCATGCCCGGCTAAGTGGAGCATCGCCACGGTCCAGGCCAGCCCGGCCAACTCGGCCAGTCCGTCCTGGCGAAATAACAAGGAGGCCCCGAGCAGGGTGACCGCGACGGATGCGTTTTCCGCGGTGGAGAAACTCAGCAGCGCGCGCCAGTCTTCTTGCTGAAACGCGTACAAGATGGCGAGAATGGCGCTTAACACCCCCACGGTCACGACGATAATGCCTAATACGGAGACGCCGCCCGATGCGGATTGTCCGCCCAGCCACCCGGTCAATCCCCGGCTTAGCCCAAAGAAGGCGGCGTTCAGAATAACGCCCGAGAGTAATGCGCCGCTAGCGCCGCTGCCGCTGGCGTAAGCGGCGGGAAACCATTCGTAGAAGGGTAACAACCCCAACTTAGCGCCGAACCCGATCAGGAGCAGAACGCCGATGAGGATGCCCACGGAATGCGGCAGGGCCGCGCCGGCCGCGGCGATTGCACCGAAACCCAAACCATGGCCGCTGAAATCCAAGAGCAGCAGCGCCGTTAATAGCGCCACAGCGCCAATTTCCAGCAGTCCCAGCATGAAGAGGACGGGCCGGCCGGGACGCTTGCTCAGCCGTTCCCCCAGGATCATGACCGCGCCGCCCAGGCTCATGAGCTCCCAGGCGATCAGGAATGAAATACCGTCCTGGAGACCGAATACGCCAAACGCGCCGATCAAGCTCATGGCCGCGCCTAACAGCCAACTGGCTTGTGCTTCCACTCTTGGAGAGGTGAGCCAGCAAGCGAACATGGCGGGAAACAGGCCAAAACCCATCAGCCACAGCGCCGAGGGAGAGAATTGCAGCCACACGGCTTGATTCGCCAGGCGAAACGGCAACATGAACGCGGGGATGCCGCCGGGCAGCGCGAGGATAACGGCGGCGAGGGCGACCGCGCAGCCCAAGCCGAGCAGCAGGCGGGAGGCCGCTAGCTGTCTTCGCGACAAGGCCAGCGCGGCGGCGCTCAGCCAGAGCCAGAAGGCGGCGTAGATCAGTTCATTTTGCAACTTGGCCTCCCTGGATAGATGGTTCTTCCCGCTCTAGCAGTAACAGTAATGCCTTGATGAGGGCGGCCGGGTTCGGCGGGCAGCCGGGTAAGTAAATGTCGACCGGCAGTATGTCGTCGACGCCGTGCTGGCAGGCATAGCCGCCGCCGGCGATTCCGCCGGAGACGGCGCAGGTACCCACCGCCATGATCCAGCGCGGGTCGGGCATGGCGCGGTAGGTTTCCTTGAGCGGGTCGCGCATGGCGTAGGTGACGGGCCCGGTCACCAGCAGTAGGTCGGCGAAACGGGGCGAGGCCGTAAAAAACACGCCAAGCCGGTGCAGGTTATAGAAGGGGTTGTTGAGCGCCTGGAGCTCTGATTCGCAGCCGTTGCACGACCCGGCGTCCACATGGCGGATATGCAGGCTACGGCCGAATGTCCGCCGGATCATGCCGTTGAGTTCGCTGACCGGTTCCGGTGCCGGGGTTTCCGCCCAGATTAAATCTTCCCGCCGCCGCACGCCGAAGGCCCAGTCGTGCGAGGCGCTAAATCCGCCGCTGGCGCAGGCGTCCACGCAGTGTTGACAATGGATGCAGCGGCCGTAATCCAGCGAGATCCGGGATGGGCCGGCGGCATCGGCGTCCGCTTTGATCTGAATGGCGCCCGGCAGACAAACGGAGGCGCAGGCGTCGTCGCAGCCGGCGCGGCAGCGCTCGGGGCGGTAACGGGGCATGCCGAGGACGCCGTGCTGTCCGTCTTCCGCGCCGCGCCGCGGCCAGCCGGTGGTGGCCTTGCCGGATTTCAATCCAAATAGCGTCCAAAGGGCCATGGTTTCTCTCCAGTGGGGCGCTAACGGTCGCAGCCCGCGATCGTCAGGCCGAAGCTTGCTTCGTTGATGGCGTAATCCATCATGTTGCTGTCATGTACGACCAAGGGAAAAACCCGCCAGTTGGAAAAGGAGGGCGATTTGATCTTGACCCGGGCCAGCCGCCCTTCCGCGTTGAAATGTACGGCGTAATAGAGCGATCCTCGCGGGGATTCGCTCCATCCCAGCCCTTCCGTTCGGGGGGATGCGCGGTATTCCGACGCGACCGGCCCATCGGGTAAGCGCGGCAGCGCTTGTTGAATGAGCGTCAAGCTGGCTTCGATTTCCGCGACCCGAACCTGCATGCGGGCATAGGCGTCGCCGGTGTCGCGCGTGGGCACGGCGGGCGGCAGCGCAGGATAGGCGGCATAGGGATGGTCGCGCCGCAGGTCGCGGTCGAGTCCCGAGGCGCGCTCCACCGGGCCAGTTGCGCCTTGATCGAAGGCCGCTTGGCGGTTGAGCACGCCGGTGGCGAAGAGGCGGTCGAGGTGGCTATTGGTTCGTTCCAATAAGGCCGCGTAGCCGGTAAATTCGCCCCGCAGCGTCTCCAGCGCCGCGCCCAGGCTTGTTGTATCCAGGTCATGGCGCAGGCCGCCGGGAGCGATGACGCTCCAGAGAAAGCGGCTGCCGGTTAGTCGCGCGTTGATTTGCTTGGCGCGTTCTTCAAGCAGTTTGCCTTGTGCTTCGCCGACTTTGAGGGTGGTGGTGTGGCACAGATGGCCGAGATAATGGAGGTGATTATAGAGCCGCTCCATTTCGGCGAGCACGACCCTGAGCCATTGCGCGCGGGGAGGAACGGCGCAGCCGGCCGCCGCTTCGACGGCTTGGCAATACGCCAGGGAATGCGCGACGCCGCCGACGCCGGATACTCTTTCAGCCAGTAACGCGCCGGGTTTCGCCGTTAATCCTTCGAACCGTTTTTCCATTCCCCGGTGTTTGAAAAACAACCGCGGTTGATAATGCAAAATCCCTTCGCCGATATAGAAAAATAGAAACTGGGCCGATTCGAGCACGTCCGCCCGTACTGGCCCGAAAGGCAGCAGTTGCACATCCCGTCCGGTGACTTCCGGCAGGTTCCGCAGGGCGGCCGTGAGCGCCAGCGGGCGGTTCGCGGGTGCGCGCGGGTCCAGCGGCGGCCGTTCGGCGTGCGCGCCCTCGTGCAGCACCAGAGCGTAGGGTTCGGGGTGGCCGTCGAAGGCAATGCCGGTCAGGTCGGTCATTTCTCGTTCGTACCAGCCCAACAACGGCGAAATTTCGGCGAGGCTCGGTATTTTCTCGCCATGGGCGGGGTGGCAGCGCCATAACGTCCAGGGCTGGCGCGCGCCGGTGCTGGCGAGATAACGCGCCTCGGCTGGGCCCTCCGGGTCGGGGAACCAGGCATAGGCCATCTGCATCCGGCCGCCGTTGGCGATGAGCGCGCGGCAGGCGGCGGGCAGTTCGTGGGGCGCGAGTATTTGCGCGGCCGTCCCGTTCATGGCGTCCCTCCCGCCAGTTGATGCGCCGCCACTGAAAAATAATGCCACAAGCCCGCCGGCCACCAAAACCCGAGAATTAGTATCGGAACGAGGGCAATCCACAACGGCGCGACGCACCACGCGTTCAATTGCTGTCCCGGCAGGGCGCTGCCGCCTTTGTCGGAAAAGAACATCTGGCGGAAATGGTTGAGGAAGCCGATAAAAATCACGATAAGAAGCAAAAGCATGACAAAGACCGCCCAGCGGTTGGGTGTCAGCAGACCGGCGCGCATGATGGTGACTTCGCTTAAAAATAGGCCGAAAGGCGGCGCGCCGGTGATCGCGACCGCCCCGGCAAGCCATAGTGCGCCGGTGACGGGCAGGCGGTTCAGTACGCGATGCACTTGCGGCATTTGCTTGGTGCCGAAGCGCCGCATGACATTGCCCGCGCCAAAGAACATCAAGGATTTATTCAGGGAGTGGTTCAGCATATGGTAAAGCGCGCCCGCGACCCCCAGCGGGCCGCCAAAACCGAAGCCAAGCGCCAAGATGCCCATGTGCTCCACGCTGGAATACGCCATCAGACGCTTGACGCCTTCTTGGCGCACGATAAAAAGCGCCGCGACAAACAGGGAAAAGACGCCGAACGCGACCAGCACGACTCGTGGCATGAGGCTGGGGGACGCGGCATCGGCAATTGCGAGAAAGCGGATAATGCCGAGTATGGCGGTATTCAGCAGCGCTCCCGAGAGCATCGCCGACACCGGGGCGGGGCCCTCGCTATGCGCATCCGGCAGCCAAGTGTGCATGGGCGCGAGTCCCACCTTGGTGCCGTAACCCACGAGCACCAGCAAAAACGCCAGGTTCAGCAGCATGGGGTTGATGCGCGACGCATTGTCCCGGAGCACGGCCCAGGTCATGTTGTAGGTGGGGCCGAGAACCAGGCTGCCGCCCCAGTAAAACAGGATGGTGCCAAGTAACGCGAGGCTAATGCCGGCCGAAACGATGATGATGTATTTCCAGGCCGCCTCGATGCTTTCTCTTCCCAGCTCGAATCCCACCAAGAAAGTGCTCACCAAGGTGGTGAGCTCGATGGCAATCCAGTAGACGCCGACGCTATTCATCAGGGGGCCGCACAACATGGTGAAGGCGAATGTGGCGAAAAGCGCGTAGAAGCGAGGCAGGCGCGTTTCCTCGTCGAGCAGGCGCATGTAGCCCACCGCGTAGATCGACGACAGCAGATAGACCGCCGCGGTGCAAAGGATGGTCCAGGCGCCCGGCGCGTCGAGCAGGATGTAGCGATGCCAATAGACGAAGGAATGGCGGCTGCTCGGCGCCAAGAGCAGAACCGCCGCCGCGAACGCGATGATCGACGCGCCGAGATTCAAGTATTCGGCGGCCCGCGCGCGGCGCAGCAGCAAGCTGCCCGCCGCCGCCGCCAGCGGGGCTAACACTAAGAGGAGTAATAGCGTTCCTGTCATCTGGATTATCCCACCAGGCGTTTGAGTTCCCGGCTACTGGTGCTGCCGACATGCGCCAACAGATAGCGCACCAGGACGCTGAAGCTGACCACCACCACCAGCAGATCGAAAAGGATCACCAGTTCGATGAGCAAAGGCATGCCTGGCACCAGAATCTGAGACCCCAGGAATATGCCGTTCTCCAAGACCAGGAGACCGAGGATTTGGCTGATGGCTTCGTGGCGCACCGCGAGCATGAGAAAGCCGATGAGTTTCATGGACAACATGACGGTCAGGGCGAGAACCGCCACCGTGCCGGTCAGTCCCAATTGCGCGCCGAGGCGGCTCGCCACCATGAAGGCGAAGATCACCAGCAGGGCGCCGACAACCAGGCTGGAGCTGGGGGCGAGCACCACGTGCAACTCCCGGTCGACATCGAGCCGCCGGATAATGCGCAGAATCAGGTAGGGAAGGAGCATTCCCCGGAAAATAACGGTCAATAGCGCAATGAGATAAAGCTCTCGATAATGATCGAAATAACCCACCGCCGCCGACAGCAGCCCGATCAGCCATGATTCCAGCATGAAGGCCAGCAGATAGTCCCTGAGCCAACGCGAACCGAGCATGACGAAGGACAGCAGCAAGCTGACAATGGCCAGTAGACTGAAGAGGGAAGCCGCAAGCGGGTTAAGATGCGTGATGAGCACGATTTACCTCAGCTGATTGGCGACGATGGCGAGAATGGCCAGCAAGAACGAGGCCGCCAGCGGTTCCTGGTAGCGGTAGAAGCGCAGCCGCGACTGCGCGGTTTCCACACAGACGACAATCAAGGCCACCAGAACCATTTTAAGCAGCAAGGCCACCGCCGCGCCAGCCGCTCCCAAGGCGGTTCCTTGTATCGACAATCCCCAGGGTAAGGTCAATACATTGCAGAAAATGGTGTAAAGGATGAATTGCTTCATCATCGCGGTCCACTTGAGAAGGGCGAGTAATGGGCCGGAGTACTCCAGAATGCGGGCCTCCTCGATCATGTACACTTCGATGTGGGTGCTGGAGTGAACCGGCAGCCGATCGGTTTCCACCAACAGTAGGATAAAAAAGGCGAACACCAGGAAGAGGTGGGCCGGGCCCCAATAGACGGCGGGTTGTCGAACGAGGAGATGATTGACGACGAAGGGGAGCATCGACTTGGCGAGCAGGGTGATTCCCACGAAGACCAGAATCAGGGCGGGTTCGGCGAGGATTCCCAACATGACCGCCCGGCTGGAGCCGATGCCGCCATAGGCGCTGCCGGAATCGAGGCCCGCCAGTAAAATCATGAAGGAACCGAAAGTCAGGATTAACCCGCCGCCGAGAATGTCGGCCATATCCGATAACGGCAGCGGGTAATTGGTGAGCACCGGAATCAGGAGCGGTACCGTCAGCATGCAGGTAAAAGCGACGACCGGCGCCACCCAGAAGAGCCACGACGCGCTTTTCGGTACGACCAGTTGTTTATGGAACAGTTTCCACAAGTCGCGATAGGGTTGAAGGATTCCCGGCCCTTGGGCACGCTGAATCCGCTCTTCGAATTGAAGGATAATGCCTTGGATCAGCGGCGCGAATAGTAGGACCGTGACGACTTGGGCGATTTGCAGCAGAATGTCCCGGAGCGTCATGGTTCATTCCAGGCGCGGCGCACTGGGCGGCGACGCCGCCGATGTCCGGCCGCTATCGAGGTGTTGGCGGGGTGCGCATCCAGCGTACCGCCGGTTGCCGTCATCGCGCTGCGTCCTTCCATGGTATCGTCCGGGCGAGAGGGCGTTGCACCGAAGCCGCGCGCGCGGGGGTCGATTTCGCCATAGCGTCGATACGACCGTCGGGGTTGCCGCTGCCGGGGCGGATGGGTTGGCCTCCACCGCGCGCGTCGATTGTTCCTGCCGAAGAATACATGGCGCGCTTTTTTTGCCTCGCATCTCGACGCAATGCGCGGCATGGCGGATAGCGGGAATGCGCCTGCGTTTCGCATCGGCGGGCTGTTTGCCCGGATGGCAGCAGGGGCGCGCGTGGAGACGTGCGGGACAGTCCACGGTACAACATGGGCGCTGTCGCGCAGCGCCACGGTAGCCGTTAGGACGTCGCGCGTCTCTCGGATCAAGGCCCGGCGCGGCATGGGCGGAGCGAATGCCGGATGGCCCGTGTTTCATGCAACCCGCCAAACTCGCCGGGAGCAGGAGACGACGCGTGTCTAGCGTGCTGCTTGGTGGGAAGCGGTGGGCTAGGCGCGCGCGGAACACAGCCCGGGCGATGGTCGCCGCGGGCCATCCGCCGGCGGATAAGGGTAGGCAGATCGTGCGGCATTGTCCGACGGCGGGGTCGTCATTGCGCTCCGCTTTGCTTCCGTACCTGAAAAACCTGGATAGTCCCATGTTGTTGTTCTTCACCACATGAAGAGGGGATGCTTTGCCTGGGACGCGGGGAGAGGAGCGCTTGAGATGCAAGCGATGGCAATGTGCCTACCCGATCACTCCCCCTCGTCACGGGGAAATCATAGGCATCATCAGCCACCACGGCGTTAATCAAGGAGGAATGCCATCTCCTAAAATAAAACTTTCTAAAATTGTAGGACGCGCGATATGTTTTTGCAATGTGCGGCGGGCGCCGCCTTTGCATGTGTTTTAAGCCTCGTCTATACTTTTCCCATAGACCATGAAGGAGATGGCATTCTCCTTGACCGCCCTGTTGGCTAATGATGCCTGCAATTTCCCCGGAACGGGGAAGGGCTGGCGGTTATCCTGTCATTTTTACCATTTCGCCCTATCTTGCGTGTTCCGGGTTTCGATCGCATTGTCGAAAGGGGCGGAATGAGTCTTTACGCGATTTTTGCCGTTGGCGCCGGGGCGTCTTTCGGTGCGTGGTTACGCTGGTGGCTAGGCAATGTCCTGAATCCGGTTTTTCCGACATTACCGTTGGGAACCCTGAGCGCAAACCTTCTGGGCGGCTATCTGATTGGCGTTGCGATGACTTTCTTTTCTCATCACGCCAATCTGCCGCCGGAAGCGCGGCTTTTTATCCTCACGGGTTTTATGGGGGCTTTAACCACCTTTTCCACTTTTTCCGCGGAAATCGTGACGCTGTTTTCGCGCACGGAATATCTGTGGGGATTTATCGCCGTGGGATTGCATTTGGGCGGATCGCTGGCGATGACCGCGCTGGGTATATTGACCGTCAACGGGCTAGGGGGTTGAATAGGGCTTGGCCGGAGAGGACGGCTGGTGGTTGCGATGTGGATTCGCGGGGATGGCCCGAAGAAGGGCGTTCCGGTCGGTACGGCAAAAGACGCCCATCCCCGGGGCGCAAGCGGGGAAGGCCAGGGTTGTTTTACCGGACATTGAAACGGAAGAAAAAGGGGCGTGCGCATGAAAGGGACCTATCTCAAGTTTTATGTCCACGAGAACCGCAAGCATCATCATCTTCTCGTCTACGAGTGGTTGCTGGAGCACGCTAAAAAACTCGGCATTCACGGGGGTTCGGTATTTCGTTCCATCGCCGGTTTCGGCCGACATGGCGTTTTGCACGAAGACCATTTTTTCGAGCTGGCTGGCGACTTGCCGGTCGAAGTGGTATTCGTGGTGAGCGACGAGGAGGCGGAGCGTTTTCTGGATATTATTCGAGAGGAAGACCTTTCCCTATTTTACGTAAAAGTGCCGACGGTTGAGTTCGGCATACTCAATGGCGGCGGCGCGCAGAAAAATAGGGAGCAATGAACGAGATGGCGAGGTGGCGGCAATGGATTTATCGGTAACGGAGGAAGTCGATTTCGCGGCATACCCGGTATTGCAGGAGGTTCGGCGGTGCATCGAGGAAATTTCCGCCCTATCCGTGATGCCGGAGGCGTCGCTTCGGGAGCTTCTGGATAAAATCGATTCCCATGCGTTTAACTTAGTGGTGGTGGGGGAGTTTAAGCGTGGCAAGAGCAGTATCACCAACGCGCTGATCGGCGCGAACCTACTGCCGGTGGGTGTGGTGCCATTGACCGCCATCGCCACGATTTTATCGTATAGCGATCAATTAACCGTTCAGGTGGCCTATCAGGATGGTCGACGGGAATCGATCGATTCGGAGAGTCTTTGGGAATACGTCACGGAAAAAGGCAATCCCAAAAACGAAAAAGGCGTTCGGGAAGTCCAGGTGGGTTACCCGTCCGCATGGCTTAAAAACGGGGTCAGGCTGGTCGATACACCGGGTATCGGTTCGGTCTATCAACATAACTCGGCGGTTACCTACTCGTTCCTGCCGAAGGCGGACGCCGTCTTGTTTCTACTTTCGGTTGACCAGCCGATAGGGCAAGCGGAGTATGATTTTCTGAAAACGGTGGGCGAATACGCCGAGAAAATATTTTTCTTGCTCAACAAGGCGGACATACTCGCCAACGACGGCGAGTTGAAGGAGTCGGTCGCGTTTTCCTCCCGCGTGATTGCCGAAGCCCTGGAAAAACAAGCGCTGATTTTTCCGCTGTCGGCGCGTCTTGCGCTTGAAGCCCAAGCGCAACATTCCGATACGCTGCTGGCGCAAAGCCAATTCCCCGTGTTTTCGGAAGCGCTCGGGCGCTTCTTGATGAAGGAAAAGGGCAATGTTTTTGTCGCCTCCGTCACCCGGCGCTTAGTCCGCCTGGTTTCCCAAGCGCGTTTTACGACCGAGCTGGCGCAACAATCCTTGCACACCCCCATCGAGGAATTGCAGCGGAAGATTGCGCTTTTCGAGAAAAAACGGGAAGAAGTCGCCCAGGAAAAAAGCGATTTCGCCATTCTCCTGGAGGGTGAATCGAAAAAGCGGCTCGACCATGCCGTGACCGAGGACGTCGAACAGTTCAAGACACAGTTGGCGCGGACGATCGACGCGGCCATCCGCGAAAAATTCAAGGAGATTCGGCAGTTGCCCTCGCGGGCCCTTTACGAAACCCTGGAACGCTACGCGATCGATGAAACAAAAAAAGCCTACGACGAGTGGCGGGAGAAAGAAGACGACAAATTATCGACGGCTTTCCATGCGCTGTGCGCGCGTTTTATCGCGAAAATCGACGAGACGGTGGACGAACTGTTCCGTTTTTCCTCGGCGCTTTTCTCCATTCCATTCGATGTGGTGCGCGCGAAATCGGAGTGGAGCCTGCAATCGCATTTCTATTATAAATTCTGGAGTGAACCGGTCAGTCTCCAGATCATTACCTCCTCCTTTATTCTTGCGTTGCCCAAGGTGGTGGGAGACGGGTTGATCCTAAAAGCCGTGCGGAAATATGGAAACGACATGGTCGAAATGCAGGCCGGCCGTATCCGTTACGACTTTTCCCAACGCCTCGATCAGAGTATGCGCGCCTTCAGGGTTACCATGCTGGAGCGTATCGACACCACCTTGGCGGGTATCGAATCCGCCGTTCGCAAGGGGGCGGAAATGAGCGCGGATAACACCCAGGCGGCTTCCGAGCGAAGCCATGACATGGACGCCATGCTGCAAGCCATGGACGGCGTGAGTTGCCGGCTTGGGAAAATCCTCGAGCGCTCGCCGGATTAAGCACCGTGCTCGCGCGGCGGCGTCGGCCCACCCAAGCGCCGCCTTGTCATGAAACGGGATAACGCGTTTAATCCAATCTAGGGGGGATTTCCCGGCATGGCGCGGTGGCGTTTCGCCCTTTATCGAGATTGCCGTAAAAGCGTGTCAGCGGTGCGTCAACTGGGATGCGACATTGCCAATAAAAGCATAACGATTTTATTTTGAATATGTTTTGTTATGCTTGGTGATTCTCGATCAAAAGCGATCAAAGGGATCAGACTCTGAAGTATCCCCACGAATTTACCAGCCATCACCATGGCTAGCGACGATATCCAAAAGCACTGCGCCAGCGGCCTTGAGATCATCCATATAGAATCGGAATCGCCTATCATTCGCTATCCTTAATCC
>Ga0316206_1001696_pt1 | contig 17961 bp, 31 predicted proteins | sample 6monthpyrite_MG_FD_204942 | JGI IMG/M metagenome (GOLD analysis project Ga0316206, IMG submission 204942) | Microbial mat bacterial communities from mineral coupon in-situ incubated in ocean water Damariscotta River, Maine, United States -... | ecosystem: Environmental > Aquatic > Marine >... | reverse complement strand
AATGGCGGCAGTGCAACGGATAGTTCCTCAAGCCGATTTGTGGCAAGAATATGAACAGTTGAGTGAAGATCCTCAGTTGTTAGATATTGTAGATAAACAAACTCAAGAACTAACGCTAACTGAAGCAGAAGTCGATTATTTCAATGAAAAAATGGATCGTTATCAACAATTGCAGCAGTTGTTAGGGATTGATGACGATGATGCTGAAGAATCATTAGCAGAGCAATCTACGTTATCTGAAGAGCAGTTATGGCAAAAATTTGATACTGATGATTTCGATAAATCAGATTATTAATTCGTAGATGAGGCTTTGATAATATGGCTAATATTTGGTTTTGGCTAATGATTGGCGCAATACTAGTGATTGCTTTTTTAGCTTATTATGCTGGCCGTTTAGTTTTTCAAGTGCGTCAACAAGCAATTCATCAAGCTCAAGCAGAGCAATTGGCTTATAAAGCTTTACGTGAGCATGACGCAAAAATATTTACCAGCGTTGAATTAATTTGTAAAGCGATGTTGGCAAAGCAGTGTGAGTTATCGGAAGGTTGCTGGCGTATTAGTGTGCTACTAGAGTCTTTAAAAGTATCAGGTAGTTTTCGTGCAGACTATCCGAGTTTATTTCAGTTGTACGATAATATAAAACATCTTGCAATATTAGAGCAGCGTAAGCAATTATCTAAACAACAGCGTATGCAACAAGACTTACAACGCTTACGCTATGAAGAGCAACTAGCGCAAAACATTACTGAAGAATTATCATTACTAGTGAGTATGGCTGAGCACGAGCACGGTAAATTACGCCATTCTCTATTGCATTAATTTGAGTTGTCATTTTATCGCCAACAGTTGAGCTTGATCAATATTCTGCGATTGGGCTAATGCTATTATCATGATCAAATTAAATGATGAGCCAAGCTATGCAAGCAGCGCAATTTTTTGATAGTCGATTATTAGCTAAATATAATACTAGTGGACCTCGATACACCTCTTATCCTACTGCTCTTGAGTTCCATAACAACTTTAGCGCAGAAAATTTTAGTGAGGCAATCACGCATTCGCCTAATAATGAATTATCACTATATGTTCACATCCCATTTTGTCATAGCCTTTGTTACTATTGTGGTTGTAATAAAGTGGTCACGCGTCAACGTGATAAAGCGGATATTTACTTAGCTTATTTGGCAAAAGAAATTGTTTCTAGAGCGTTATTATGTCAACACTATACGGTAAAACAAGTGCATTTAGGTGGCGGCACGCCGACCTTTTTAACCGTAGTACAAATGACCACCTTGGTTAATTTGCTCAAAGATAATTTTAATTTTGCTGAGCAAATTGAAATGAGTATTGAGGTTGACCCACGTGAAATTGAATTAAATTTAGTTGATGAGCTATATCGACTAGGGTTTAACCGATTAAGTATTGGCGTACAAGATATTGATGAACAGGTACAAAAAACTATTAACCGCGTGCAATCTACCGAATTTATTGAACAATTTATTGCACGAGCGCAAGCGCTTGGTTTTGATTCCGTTAATATCGATTTGATTTATGGTTTGCCATATCAATCTATTGACACGTTAACGAAAACCTTCGCTAAAGTACGAGATATGCATCCTGATCGTATTTCATTATTTAGCTATGCACACTTACCAAGTCGCTTTGCCGCGCAGAGGAAGTTGAGAGATGAATGGCTACCTAATGTGGATGAAAAATTTTCGTTAATGAAATTTGCCATTGAAACCTTGTGTGCCGACGGATATGAATTTATTGGCATGGATCATTTTGCTAAACCTGACGATGAGCTTGCGATTGCTCAACGCGAAGGCAAATTGCATCGTAATTTTCAAGGTTATACTACCAAAGGTAATTGTGATTTATTAGGCTTGGGGGTTTCAGCAATTAGCGCAATTGGTAACAGCTTTGCACAAAATAGTAAAGATTTAACTCTGTATTATCAGGCCATAGAGCAACAACAAAATGCGCTTGATAAAGGGCTGACACTTAGTCAAGATGACATTATTCGTGGTGCAGTAATTAAAGCATTAATGTGTAATTTAACCGTTGATAAGCAACAAATAAGCAAACAATTTTCTATTGATTTTGATCAGTATTTTGCCGAAGATTTACCTTTGCTAACAACCTTTGAACAAGATGGGTTATTGGTAAATACCACTACGACGATACAGGTTTCACCTAAAGCACGCTTACTTATCCGTAATATTTGTATGTCGTTTGACGCTTATCTAAAAGGTAGCATCAAGCAACAGCGATATTCTCGAGTTATTTAATTTCTTTAATGGCAATATTTCACTTAATCGTGAATGTTACCTAAACTAAAACGTTGTCCAGCACTAGTAAATATTAATTCTGTGCCACGTTCATCAGTTTGCGGTTGAGCTAAGTCAACCCATTGATAATATATATTGCGGTGTACTTTAGCTAACAAATTTCGGCGCACGACTACATACAAAGCGCCACTTTTACTGATAGTTAATGGGTGTTCACCATCTAAAATAAATTGATCTTCCATATTCGTAGTAACTAGCATGTGGGTTTGCTCTGGCGCTTGCCATTGCCAATTAGTTAAGATGAACGGTGCATCCTCAACGCGAATTTTAACTTTCTCCACCGGGGTTACTAGAAAATAATCATTCGCTTGCTTTGTTAATACCGATGCAAATAACTTAACTAACGACAATCGTTTAAATGGTGTGCCATTATAAAACCACAAACCATCAGCATTAATTTGCAGATCAAGTTCTCCACAATAGGGTGGATCCCATAATTCCACAGGTGGGATTTTATTACCAGTGCCTTGCTGTTGGCTATTTAATTGGCGAGATAATTGTTCTAATGACATAAATAGTTACCATTGGTGCATTGCTTCAATAAAAATCCATATTCAAGCAAAATCAACTTGTAGTCATAGTATAAAGTGATTTAAAATTCGCGCACTGTTTCAAACTGAAAACAGTTGGATATTTTGGTGGCTATAGCTCAGTTGGTAGAGCCCCGGATTGTGATTCCGGTTGTCGTGGGTTCAAGTCCCATTAGCCACCCCATTCTTTTTTCCTTGAAAAATAATTTTAATATTCCCTGCTCTGTCAGCGTACAGATATTTGCATTAATTTTTGTGCTTGATCACAAAGCGTTTACTCACCTTAAGCAACCTAAGTTAAGCAAGTATCGGTGAGCTAGTGGTTTAAGCTGAAATACAGGTATCTCAGTTAGATTTCTATATTTTGTCCTACTAACCGCTATAAAGCGTAATTTAGTGAACTAAGTTAATTGATACAATCAGAACGCTTGAGTGTGTTGTTGTACCGACAGTAACAATATTTGCCGGTATTATCCCAATTCATTCAACCAACCAGTAAAGCAGTAGTTTGGGAAGAGCAGCTATTGCTTTTTCAAGATAACATTTCAAAAAATCATTTAGTTAACTGAGTTTAGCGCGTATGAAATTCAGTTATGAGAATTTAATTGTCGTTATGCTAGTTATCGTACAGAAACGTTAAGTTATTTTTGTCATCTTAGTCATATGAATAATACGCATTTATTTACACTATCTAACGTAACTAGGATTAATATGCACAACAACTACGAGAACATACTTGCACTTGGTTCAAACGATCCTGTCCTTCAAGAATATGACACAGTAACATCAAATGCTTGCGGTCCAAAGCCTTCTATTTTTACATCTACATGGTCAATCCCGCAGCGCAATGTAGCGAGCAGTTTGGGAGGAGAATTCAGACAAGAGCCGTTGATTAAATCTATCAACAACTCAAACACATTAACGGATAAACTAGCATCGAATCACTCCACAATAAACTTTGATGCCGACGATAGTTTCTTTAGCAGATCACAGTTGTACAGTTTTTTTACCAGACATCAATAATAACAGATTCAAACAAAGCAAATACTGCGCGTTAAAAATAAGCTATATTGCATCACATTACTTAGATTTTAATGCGTATTCACTTTATAAACGCTAGTAATGATGGCGGCCTACAGCTTTCTGCCTATTAGCAGCAGTGCACCGCCAACACAGATAAATGACACCCCTGCCCAAATGGGAATATTGACATGTTGTTGTTCAGAAAATGCCATGTGAAGTGAACCTATGTCTGCTTTATGTACATCACTGGTGTAACTAAAACCACCATAGATCAGGCCGATTGTGCCAATAATAATAAAAATAACAGCGAATAATTTACGCATATTCATTTTAAACTCTCTTGTCTTGAATTAATCTGCTGATAATCATCGCTAACATTAGCAGAATGTGATTAAACCCACCTACAGTATAAGATGTTACTCAACCCAGTCCCTAAAGAATGAGCAGTACCACTATAATGATTTCTAACATATATCCTGTCGTTAGCAATAGCGTAGCCTATATTGTGAACTTAGGTCTGTACGCCATAACACCAATTAAAAAATTAGTTGAGTGATAATATTGATATGTAACATCAGCGTCATGTATAAATAAGCAAAGTTACTCAACATGCTTTTTCACGCTATCTGCGTTGAATTTGTTACCAATAACCGGCTATTAGATACTCAAATCCGCTTTGTTATACCTAAAAATATCAATGTTGACTGATATAAAATTTATAACCTGTCGTGTAGTTATCAACACTATGATATTTAATGATTTTGCGTTCAATTATAATGTACATTATCCGGTGTTGAGGTTATATAACAATCGGTGCGGATAGTATTCGCTAATATTTTAGGGTAGTGCTTGCGCAAATTGATGTTTTATGTATAATACGCGTCCGCATTCGGCTTTGCTGAGTGTGTATTTTGTAGAGTGATAGTTAATGCTCTACCTACAGCAGCCCCGATTTGGGGTTGAATGTTAATTAGCGACACGCCCCCCTTTAACATATTAAAGGAGAAGGGTTGTGTTTTGTTCGTTCTTTTATATTGGGGATTTGATTTATGTCAAATCAAAGAATTCGCATTCGTTTGAAAGCGTTCGATCATCGTTTGATTGATCAATCTACAGCTGAAATCGTTGATACAGCAAAACGTACTGGCGCACAGGTTCGTGGTCCTATTCCACTACCTACGCGTAAAGAGCGTTTTACTATTCTGATTTCTCCACACGTTAACAAAGATGCGCGTGATCAGTACGAAATTCGTACGCACAAACGCATGATCGACATTGTTGAACCAACTGACAAAACTGTTGACGCATTAATGCGTTTAGATTTGGCAGCGGGTGTCGACGTTCAGATCAGCTTGGGTTAATAAGGGGTTTTAACAATGACTATAGGTCTAATTGGACGTAAAGTTGGTATGACTCGTGTCTTCACTGAAGATGGCGTTTCAATCCCAGTAACAGTCCTTGAAGTTGAAGCCAACCGCGTTGCTCAGGTTAAAACTGTAGACAACGATGGTTACTCAGCGCTTCAAGTTACTACTGGTAGCAAAAAAGCTAACCGTATTAACAAACCAACTGCTGGACATTTCGCCAAAGCAGGTATCGAAGCAGGCCGTGGCTTGTGGGAATTCCGTTTGAACGAAACTGAAGGTGAAGGCATTGAAGTTGGCAACAGTTTAACTGTTGAAGTTTTCAATGAAACAACATTAGTAGACGTTACTGGCACATCCAAAGGTAAAGGTTTCCAAGGTGGTATTAAGCGTTGGAACTTTGGTATGCAAGATGCGACTCATGGTAACTCGGTTTCGCATCGTTCAAACGGTTCGATCGGCCAGTGTCAAACACCAGGTCGTGTATTTAAAGGCAAAAAAATGTCTGGTCACATGGGTGCTGTGAAAGTTACTACACAAAACCTAGAATTAGTTCGCGTTGATGCTGAACGTAACTTGCTTCTTATTAAAGGTGCGGTTCCGGGTGCAATTAATGGCAACGTGATTATTAAACCAGCTGTTAAAGCCTAACGTCTGAGGAGATTTGTGATGGAATTAGCATTAAAAGACGCGTCAGGCGCTCTTGAAGTTTCCGAAGCAACCTTTGGACGTGAGTTTAATGAAGCTTTAGTACACCAAGTAGTTGTTGCTTATGCAGCAGGTGCTCGTCAAGGTACTCGTGCTCAAAAAACTCGTTCAGAAGTTAGCGGTGGTGGCAAGAAACCATGGCGTCAAAAAGGTACTGGCCGTGCGCGTGCTGGTACAACTCGTGGTCCAATCTGGCGTACTGGTGGCGTAACATTCGCTGCTAAGCCACAAGATCACAGCCAAAAAGTTAACCGTAAAATGTATCGCGGTGCGATTAAAAGTATTTTGTCTGAATTAGTAAGACAAGATCGCTTAATTGTAGTGAATGACTTTACTGTTGATACACCTAAAACAAAAGAATTAGTCGCTAAGTTAAAAAGTATGGAGTTAAAAGATGTATTGATCATCACTCCAGAAGTTGATGAGAATTTATTCTTGTCTGCACGTAACTTATATAAAGTTGACGTTCGTGATGTTGCTGGTATTGATCCTGTAAGCCTAGTTGGCTTTGAAAAAGTATTGATGACCGCTGGTGCAGTGAAAGAAATTGAGGAGATGTTAGCATGATAAGCGAAGAACGTTTGTTAAAAGTGCTTTTAGCGCCGAACATTTCTGAAAAAAGTACTATGTCTGCTGAAGCAAATAACACGGTGGTTTTCAAGGTTGCTAGCAATGCTAACAAAACTGAAATTAAAGCCGCTGTTGAAAAGCTTTTTGAAGTTAAAGTTGAAGGTGTTCGTACACTTAATGTAAAGGGTAAAACTAAACGTACTGGTGCTCGTTTTGGTCGCAGAAGCGATTGGAAAAAAGCCTACGTAACTCTTGCAGAAGGTAGTGACATCGACTTCGTTGGCGCAGAGCAATAAGGAGCAGAAAATGGCTATTGTAAAATGTAAACCTACTTCTCCGGGTCGTCGCCACGTTGTTAAAGTGGTTAACTCTGAGCTGCATAAAGGTAAGCCTTACGCACCATTGTTGGAAAAAAACAGCAAATCTGGTGGTCGTAACAATAACGGTCGTATTACCGTTCGTCACATCGGTGGTGGACATAAGCAACACTACCGTATTATTGACTTTAAACGTAATAAAGATGGCATTCCAGCCGTTGTTGAACGTTTAGAGTATGATCCAAACCGTACTGCTAACATTGCGTTAGTATTATATGCCGATGGTGAACGTCGTTATATTCTTGCACCAAAAGGTGTGAGTGCTGGTGATCAAGTTCAATCTGGTGTTGATGCGCCTATTAAAGCGGGTAACACATTACCATTACGTAATGTCCCACTTGGTAGTGTGATTCACGCGATTGAAATGAAACCAGGTAAAGGCGCTCAAATTGCACGTTCTGCCGGTACTTCTGCTCAATTAGTAGCAAAAGACGGCGCCTATGTAACGTTACGTCTTCGCTCTGGCGAAATGCGTAAAATTGAAGCTGATTGTCGCGCTACCCTAGGTGAAATCGGTAACGGTGAGCATATGCTTCGTTCATTGGGTAAAGCTGGTGCAACGCGTTGGCGTGGTGTTCGTCCTACTGTTCGTGGTGTTGTTATGAACCCGGTAGATCACCCGCACGGTGGTGGTGAAGGTAGAACTTCTGGTGGTCGTCATCCAGTATCACCATGGGGTATGCCAACCAAAGGTTATAAAACACGTTCGAACAAACGTACAGACAAATTTATTGTCCGTCGTCGTTCTAAATAGTATTAATTAAACATAAAGAGGATTCACCATGCCACGTTCTCTCAAGAAAGGTCCATTTATAGACCTACACTTGTTGACGAAGGTAGAGAAAGCGGTGGAAAGCGGGAATAAAAAGCCAATTAAAACTTGGTCCCGTCGTTCAATGATCATTCCAAATATGATTGGATTGACCATCGCTGTCCATAATGGCCGTCAACATGTTCCAGTTTTTGTTACCGATGAAATGATCGGTCATAAATTGGGCGAATTTGCACCAACACGTACTTATCGCGGTCACGCTGCTGATAAGAAAGCGAAAAGATAGGGGAAATTAGATGGAAGCTATTGCTAAACATAAATTTGCCCGTGGTTCTGCTCAAAAAGCACGTTTGGTCGTTGATCAAATTCGCGGTATGCATGTAGAAAAAGCACTTGAAATTCTAACCTTCAGCAACAAATCTGCTGCTGTATTAGTGAAGAAAGTACTTAACTCTGCCATTGCAAATGCTGAGCACAACGAAGGTGCAGACATTGATGAATTGTTCGTTAAAACTATAATGGTTGACGATGGTCCAACAATGAAACGTATTAAGCCTCGTGCGAAGGGTCGCGCGGATCGTATATTGAAGCGCACAAGCCACATTACTGTGATTGTGTCTGATAACTAGGAGATATTAGTATGGGTCAAAAAGTACATCCTACCGGTATTCGCTTAGGTATCACGAAACCTTTCGCTTCTACTTGGTTTGCAAGTAGTAAAGATTATGCTGATTATTTACATGGCGATCATTTAGTTCGTACGTATTTATCAGAGCAGCTTAAACGTGCTTCATTATCGAAAATCGTTATTGAACGCCCTGCGAAAAGTATTCGTGTAACTATCCATACAGCCCGCCCAGGTGTGGTTATTGGTAAGAAAGGCGAAGACGTAGAGAAATTACGTTTACAAGTATCTAAAATTGCTGGTGTTCCAGCTCAAATCAACATTGCTGAAGTACGTAAACCAGAAATGGATGCGCAGCTAGTTGCAGAGAGCATTACTAGTCAATTAGAGCGTCGTGTTATGTTCCGTCGTGCTATGAAGCGTGCGGTACAAAATGCAATGCGTTTAGGTGCTAAGGGTATCAAAGTAGAAGTAAGTGGTCGTTTAGGCGGCGCTGAAATCGCACGTAGCGAATGGTATCGTGAAGGTCGTGTACCATTGCACACGTTACGCGCTGATATCGATTATGCTACACATGAAGCACATACTACTTACGGTATCATTGGTGTTAAAGTCTGGATCTTTAAAGGTGAAGTAATTGGTCAAATGCCGCTACAAGCAGCAGAACAACCAGCAGCTAAGCCAAAAAGAAAAGGCAAAGGCAAGAGCACTAAGTAGAGGAATAAGTAATGTTACAACCAAAACGTACTAAATTCCGTAAGCAGATGAAACTGCGTAACCGTGGTCTTGCACACACAGGTAGCACAGTTAGCTTCGGTACTTTCGGGTTAAAATCGGTTGAGCGTGGTCGTATGACTGCACGTCAAATCGAATCAGCACGTCGTGCGATGACCCGTCATGTTAAGCGTCAAGGTAAAATCTGGATCCGTGTATTTCCAGACAAACCAATTACCAAAAAACCATTAGAAGTTCGTATGGGTAAAGGTAAAGGTGGTGTTGAATATTGGGTTTGCCAAATTTTACCAGGTCGCGTTCTTTATGAAATGGAAGGTGTTTCGGAAGAAATCGCTCGCGAAGCTTTTGCTTTAGCAGCGGCAAAACTTCCATTTAAAACGACTTTCGTAACTCGGACGGTAATGTAATGAGAGCTAGCGAACTTAAAGATAAAAGCATTGATGAGCTTAATACTGAATTACTTGGCTTACTACGCGAACAGTTTAACTATCGCATGCAAGCTAGTACAGGTCAGTTAGCTCAAACGCATTTGCTAAGAACGGTACGTCGCAATATTGCACGTGTGAAGACTATCATAACTGAAAAGGCTGGTAAGTAATGAGCGAAGCTAAAATTCGTACACTACAAGGTCGCGTTGTCAGTGACAAAATGGATAAGTCTATCACTGTCCTGATTGAGCGCCGTGTTAAGCACCCTATCTATGGTAAATTTATGTCACGTTCAACTAAGTTGAAAGTACATGATGAAGAAAACCAATGTAGTGAAGGTGATGTAGTAACTATTCGTGAATGTGCACCAATTTCTAAGACTAAAACTTGGATGTTGGTTGCCGTTGTTGAAAAAGCGATTAAAGCGTAATTTTCAATATTCGATACTACTAATTAAAAAGGCTTTGCACTTAGGTGTAGAGCCTTTTTTGATTGTTAATTTTACCTTTTTACTGTCTTTTATTCTTCATTAGTGTTGATTCAAAAATAAACTATCACTTTTTAAATAGTGGTGTTATAATCTCGCGCCCACAAGAAATGGGTATGAAAAAGGCAGTGACGGGTCAAATTTCTGGCCTTGAATTTAATCTTTTGTAAGAGAATAGCGGAGCACATAAAATGATCCAAATGCAAACACAGCTAGACGTTGCTGATAATAGCGGCGCTCGACGCGTGCAATGTATTAAGGTCCTTGGTGGCTCGCACCGTCGCTACGCACGCATAGGTGACATCATTAAAGTTGCAGTGAAGGAAGCCATTCCTCGCGGCAAAGTAAAAAAAGGTGATGTTATGAACGCGGTAGTGGTGCGCACTAAAAAGGGCGTTCGTCGCGCTGATGGCTCTGCCATTCGTTTCGACGGCAACGCGGCAGTAATTTTGAATGCAAACTTACAGCCAATTGGTACTCGTATTTTTGGACCAGTGACACGTGAACTTCGTAATGAAAAGTTCATGAAAATAGTGTCATTAGCACCAGAAGTACTATAAGGAGTCACGATAATGGCAGCTAAAATTCGTCGTGATGATGAAATAATCGTACTAGCCGGTAAAGATAAGGGCAAACGTGGCAAAGTCACCAAAGTTCTTACCCAAGAAGGTAAAGTATTTGTAGAAGGTGTTAATTTAGTTAAGAAACATCAGAAGCCTGTACCTCAGTTACAGCAACCTGGTGGCATTGTTGACAAAGAAGCACCACTTGATGTGTCCAACGTAGCGATATACAACTCTGCCACTGGCAAAGCTGATCGTGTTGGGTTTCGATTTGAAGACGGCAAGAAAGTTCGCTTTTTCAAATCAACTAACGAATTAGTTTAAATTGGAGTAAACGATGGCGAAACTGCATGATTTTTATAAAGATACAGTTATAGCTGAATTGCAAAAGCAATTTAACTATCGCAGTGTCATGCAAGTCCCTCGGATTGAAAAGATCACCCTTAATATGGGCGTTGGTGAAGCTATTGCTGATAAAAAAGTACTAGATCACGCCACAAATGATCTTACTGCAATCTCAGGTCAAAAGCCCATGGTTACTAAAGCTCGCAAATCTGTTGCTGGCTTTAAAATCCGTGAAGGCTACCCTATAGGTACAAAAGTAACTCTACGCGGCGAGCGTATGTGGGACTTTCTTGAGCGTTTAGTCTCTATTGCTGTTCCTCGTATCCGCGATTTTCGTGGCTTAAATCCTAAGTCATTTGATGGTCGTGGTAACTACAGCATGGGCGTACGTGAGCAAATCATTTTTCCTGAAATCGATTATGATAAAATCGATAAGATTCGCGGTATGGATATTACTATCACTACTACAGCGAAATCTGATGAGGAAGGTCGTGCTTTGTTGACTGCCTTTAACTTTCCGTTTAAGAAATAAGGTGTAGAGTTATGGCTAAAACCTCAATGAAAGCTCGTGAAGCTAAACGCACTAAATTAGTGGCACAGCATGCTGAAAAGCGCCGTGCATTAAAAGAGATCATTTCAAGTGTTCATTCGTCTGACGAAGAACGTTGGGATGCGGTATTGAAACTTCAAAGTTTACCACGCGATTCAAGCAGTGCAAGACAACGTAACCGTTGTAATATCACTGGTCGTCCACATGGTTTCTTACGTAAATTCGGTTTAAGCCGGATTAAGTTGCGCGAAGCAACAATGCGTGGTGAAGTTCCAGGTCTTAAGAAAGCTAGTTGGTAATTCACGGGAGTAAGCAGATATGATGACTGATCCTATCGCGGATATGTTTACACGCATTCGCAACGGTCAAGCTGCAGCTAAGACTGCAGTTACAATGCCATCTTCCAAGTTAAAAGTGGCAATTGCCAACTTGCTTAAAGAAGAAGGTTATATTTCAGGTTTTAATGTTTCAACTGATGCTAAGCCTCAGTTAGAAGTGGCATTAAAATATTTTGAAGGTAAAGAAGTAATCGAAACAATTAAACGTGTTTCACGCCCAGGTTTGCGCGTATACAAAGGTAATCATGATTTACCTAAAGTATTGGCGGGTATGGGTATTGCGATTATTTCGACTTCTAAAGGTTTGATGACTGATCGCGCCGCTCGTAATGCGGGTCTTGGCGGTGAAATCATTGGTTTCGTAGCGTAAGGAGCAGAACATGTCTCGTGTTGCAAAAGCACCTGTCGAGGTTCCTGCTGGCGTTACTGTTACGTTATCAGGTCAAGACATCAAGGTTAAAGGTCCAGTGGGCGAATTGTCACACACTGTTCATGGTTTAGTTACGGTTTCTCATACCGATAATCAAATTGTGACTACAGTTGCTGTTGAAAATAGCGCTTCTTGGGCTCAAGCCGGTACTGCACGCGCATTAATCAATAATATGATTCTTGGCGTAAGTAAAGGCTTTGAAAAGAAATTAGTTTTAAATGGTGTTGGTTATCGTGCTAAAGCTGAAGGTCAAAATTTAAATTTGGCATTAGGTTTTTCACACCCGATTAATCATCAAATCCCAGCAGGATTAACTGTTGAAACTCCGGTCCAAACTGAAATTGTACTGAAAGGTGCTGATAAACAGTTGGTAGGTCAAGTGGCTGCAAATATTCGCGCATATCGTAAACCTGAGCCTTATAAAGGTAAAGGTGTTCGTTATAGTGATGAAATTGTACGTCGTAAAGAAGCTAAGAAGAAGTAGGGTAATACGATGGATAAGAAAACATCTCGTTTACGCCGCGCAAAACGCGCTCGTGCGAAAATCAGCGAGTTGGGTGCGAATCGTTTAGTCGTACACCGTACTCCTCGTCACATTTACGCGCAATTGATCGCACCAACTGGTTCTGAGGTAATCGCAGCAGCGTCTACTTTAGAAAAAGAAGTTAGTGCTCAGTTAGAAAAAACAGGTAACGTAGCAGCTGCTGCAGCAGTAGGTAAAGCTATTGCAGAACGCGCAGTTGCCAAAGGCATCTCAAATGTTGCTTTTGACCGTAGTGGTTTTCGTTATCATGGACGCGTAAAAGCGCTAGCAGAAGCAGCTCGTGAAGCTGGCCTTCAGTTCTAGGAGTTTATGATGGCTAATGTAGAAAACACACAACAAAGTGATTTAGCTGAAAAGTTGATCGCCGTAAACCGCGTTTCAAAAGTGGTTAAAGGTGGTCGTATATTCAGTTTCACTGCACTAACAGTCGTTGGTGATGGAAATGGTCGCGTTGGTTTCGGTTACGGTAAGGCACGTGAAGTACCTGCTGCAATTCAGAAAGCTATGGAAAAAGCGCGTCGTAACTTAGTAACTGTTGACTTGAAGGGTACGACTCTTCAGCATCCTATAAAAGGACGTCATTCAGGTTCTAAAGTTTACATGCAACCAGCATCAGAAGGTACAGGTATCATTGCCGGTGGCGCGATGCGTGCGGTACTTGAAGTAGCTGGCGTTCAGAACGTATTGTCAAAAGCATACGGTTCTACTAACCCAATTAACGTAGTTCGTGCTACTGTTTCTGCTCTTGCGAATATGCATTCGCCACAGGGTGTTGCAGCTAAGCGTGGCAAAACCGTTGAAGAAATCTTGGGGTAATTTAGCATGGCTAACACAGTTAAAGTAACTCAAACTAAAAGCTCTATCGGTCGTTTACCGAAGCATAGAGCAACATTGAAAGGCCTTGGTTTACGTCGTATTCGTCACACAGTAGAGTTGGAAGATACTCCGTCTGTGCGTGGTATGATTAATCAAGTATCTTACATGGTTAAGGTGGAGGATTAAGTTATGCATTTAAATACATTATCTCCTGCACCAGGCTCTAAATCAGCTAAAAAGCGCGTTGGTCGTGGTATTGGTTCTGGTCTAGGTAAAACTGGTGGTCGCGGTCACAAAGGTCAGAAATCTCGTTCTGGCGGTGGTGTTCGCGTCGGTTTTGAAGGCGGTCAAATGCCTTTGAAACAACGTTTGCCTAAATTTGGTTTTACTTCACGTAAATCTTTAGTTCGCGCTGAAGTCCGTTTACATGAATTAAACCAAATCAATGGTGATATCGTTGATATCTTTACATTGAAAGATGCAAACTTAATTACCCGTAACATCGAAACAGCAAAAATTATGTTGTCAGGTGAGATCAATCGTCCGTTAACGATTCGCGGTATCGGTGTAACTAAAGGCGCGCGTGCAGCAATTGAAGCTGCCGGTGGCAAAATCGAGGAATAATACTGATTATGGCTAAACCAGGCATGGATAGTAAAGCGAAAGGCGGTTTGTCTGAGCTGAAGCAAAGATTATGGTTCGTTCTTGGAGCACTTATTGTGTTTCGATTAGGATCATTTGTGCCGATTCCTGGTATTGACGCCGCGGTATTGTCGCATTTGTTTGATCAACAAAAGGGCACCATTGTAGAAATGTTTAACATGTTCTCTGGTGGTGCACTTAAGCGAGCCTCAGTATTGGCGCTAGGTATTATGCCGTACATCTCAGCTTCAATCATTATGCAGCTATTAACGGTTATCAACCCAACCATGGCTGAATTAAAGAAAGAAGGTGAAGCTGGACGTCGTAAAATTAGTCAATACACCCGCTACGGTACTTTAGTGCTGGCAACTTTCCAATCGTTCGCGATTGCGAGAAGTTTACCAGGTATGATGCCAGGATTAGTGATTGATCCCGGTGTTGGCTTTTACTTCGCTGCGGTAGTGAGTTTGGTTACTGGCACCATGTTTTTAATGTGGTTAGGTGAGCAAATTACCGAGCGTGGTATTGGTAATGGTATCTCAATCTTGATTTTTGCAGGGATTGTGGCCGGTATGCCTGCGGCTGTTGGTAAAACAGCCGAAATGGCGCGTCAAGGTGAATTGAACATACTAGTATTATTGTTGATTGGTGTTATTGTGTTTGCGGTAACCTTTTTTGTGGTATTTGTAGAGCGTGGTCAACGACGTATTGTTGTTAACTATGCTAAACGTCAGCAAGGCCGTAAAGTGTTTGCTGCACAAAGTACACATTTACCATTGAAAGTGAATATGGCGGGCGTTATTCCACCTATTTTTGCTTCAAGTATCATCTTATTTCCTGGCACATTAGCCAGATGGTTTGGTCAAGGTGATGGTCCGGTTGCTGATTTTTTACAGCAAATATCGATTGCCATTTCTCCGGGTCAACCGTTATATGTAATGTTACTCGCTGCAGCAATAGTATTCTTCTGCTTCTTTTATACAGCGTTGGTTTTTAACCCTCGTGAAACCGCAGATAACTTAAAGAAATCTGGTGCGTTCATTCCGGGCATTCGCCCAGGTGAGCAAACATCTAGATATATTGATAAAGTGATGACACGGCTAACCTTAGCAGGTGCTTTGTATATTACCTTTATTTGTTTAGTGCCACAGTTTCTAATCATCGCATGGGGCGTTCAGTTCTATTTCGGTGGTACATCACTATTGATTATTGTAGTAGTGATAATGGATTTTATGGCACAAGTACAAACGCATTTGATGTCTCATCAATATGATAATGTGCTGAAAAAAGCTAACCTTAAAGGCTATGGCCGATAAGTAGTTTATGTTAACTCTCTAATTAAGAGAAGACGGAGTATAAGATGAAAGTTCGTGCATCCGTAAAAAAGATTTGTCGTAACTGTAAAGTTGTTAAGCGTGCTGGTGTCGTGAGAGTAATTTGTAGCGAACCTAAACATAAACAACGCCAGGGTTAATCTTTTTGATGTGTCATCAGTGTTATTTTTAAATTGATGACACATAAATTTGCAAAATAGGTGTGGGTTGAGTATCCTAACGGGCTTTTCAACCTGTGTAATTTTAATTTAAAAAATAGGAGATGTGTTAGTGGCCCGTATCGCTGGCATTAACATCCCTGATCGTAAACATGCAGTAATCGCCATTACTGCGATCTACGGTATCGGTCCAACTCGTGCAAAAGCGATTTGCGCAGCGGCTGGTATTGCAGAATCAATTAAGATCAGTGAATTAGACGAAGCTCAAATAGATTTGCTTCGTACTGAAGTGGCTAAATTTACCGTAGAAGGTGATTTACGTCGTGAAGTATCAATGAACATCAAACGTCTTATGGACCTTGGGTGTTTCCGTGGCCTGCGTCATCGTCGCAGCTTGCCTCTTCGTGGTCAACGTACCAAAACGAATGCGCGTACTCGTAAGGGTCCACGCAAGCCGATTAAGAAGTAAGGGGCAGTAGATTATGGCAAAAACACCAGTACGTGCGCGTAAACGCGTAAAAAAACAAGTTGCTGATGGCATGGCTCATATCCACGCCTCTTTCAACAACACTATCGTAACCATAACAGACCGTCAGGGTAATGCTTTATCTTGGGCAACAGCGGGTGGCTCTGGCTTCCGTGGCTCACGTAAGTCTACCCCATTTGCTGCACAGGTTGCTGCAGATCGTGCAGGTAAAGTTGCACAGGAATTCGGTTTGAAGAATATTGAAGTTTTCGTTAAAGGCCCAGGACCAGGACGCGAGTCTGCTATCCGTGCTTTAAATGCTGCTGGTTATAAAATAACCAACATTACAGACGTGACTCCTATTCCTCATAATGGTTGTCGTCCCCCGAAAAAGCGTCGCGTGTAATTGGCCTTTTAGGATAGTTGGAGAAAGAACATGGCAAGATATTTAGGTCCTAAGCTAAAGCTTAGTCGCCGCGAAGGAACAGATTTGTTCTTGAAAAGCGGTGTTAGAGCAATCGACACTAAATGTAAAATCGAAACAATACCTGGTCAACACGGCGCTCGTCGCGGTCGTTTATCTGATTATGGTGTTCAACTTCGTGAAAAACAAAAAGTACGTCGTATTTATGGTATTTTAGAAAAACAATTCCGTAACTACTACACAGAAGCGGCTCGTATAAAAGGCAATACCGGTGAAAACTTGTTGCAACTTTTAGAAAAGCGCTTAGATAATGTTGTTTATCGTATGGGCTTTGCTAGCACTCGTGCAGAAGCTCGTCAACTCGTTAGCCACAAAGCTATCGTTGTTAATGGACAAGTGGTTAATATTCCATCTTTCACTGTTAAAGCTGACGATGTGGTTTCAGTTCGCGAGAAAGCAAAAACTCAAGCGCGTATTATTGCTGCGTTAGAGCTTGCTGAGCAGCGTGAAAAACCACTATGGGTTGAAGTAGATAATAAGAAAATGGAAGGCGTTTTCAAACGTATTCCTGATCGTTCAGATTTATCTGCGGAAATTAATGAACAGTTGATTGTCGAACTTTACTCTAAGTAAAGTTGAACGTTAAGAGAGGACACAATGCAGGGTTCTGTAACCGAATTCCTTAGACCACGCTTAGTAGGTATTGAAACAATTAGCTCGACTCGTGCTAAAGTCACGTTAGAGCCACTTGAGCGAGGTTTTGGTCACACTTTAGGTAATGCGTTACGCCGCATTTTACTATCTTCTATGCCAGGTTGTGCGGTAACTGAAGTAGAGATTGATGGCGTACTTCATGAGTACAGTAGTAAAGAAGGTGTGCAAGAAGACATCATTGAAATATTACTTAACCTTAAAGGGTTGGCAGTAGGCTTAGAAGGCAAAACTGAAGCGATTCTAACCTTAACTAAATCCGGTGAAGGCCCTGTAACGGCGGCTGATATCCAGCATGATGGTGATGTTACTATCGCTAATCCTGAGCACATTATTTGTCATTTGACAGGTGATGGCTCAATAAACATGCGAATAAAAGTGGAATTAGGTCGCGGTTACGTGCCTGCTTCTGTTCGTCGTAACACTGAAGAAGATCGAGCAATTGGTCGTTTGTTAGTGGATGCGTCATTTAGTCCAGTAGCACGAATTGCTTATGATGTTGATTCAGCTCGTGTTGAACAACGTACTGATTTAGATAAATTGATCATCGACATGGAAACCAATGGTACATTGGATCCAGAAGAAGCGATTCGTCGCGCATCAACTATTTTAGCGGAGCAGTTAGATGCGTTCGTTGAGTTGCGTGATGTGAAGGAAATAGAGCAAAAAGAAG
>Ga0316206_1001695_pt1 | contig 18000 bp, 11 predicted proteins | sample 6monthpyrite_MG_FD_204942 | JGI IMG/M metagenome (GOLD analysis project Ga0316206, IMG submission 204942) | Microbial mat bacterial communities from mineral coupon in-situ incubated in ocean water Damariscotta River, Maine, United States -... | ecosystem: Environmental > Aquatic > Marine >... | reverse complement strand
ACAACGACCACCACATTCGTGTTGCCATTGCCATCGTCGGCATCGACATAAGTGACACTCAGTGTGTCGCCTTCAGAAACCACGATATCGGCGGTCCCCATCGTGTCTGCGAAACTAATCGAACCCGTAAAGGTCGCTGCTTCAGGTGCGGTTTCGACGAGGGTGAGCAAGAGCGGCCCACCAAGATTGGAATCGGAGTCGATCAGGACATCAACCGTGTCAATGATGTCATCGGAGGTGTTGAGATCGCAATCGACGACCTGCACGCTGGTGGAACCGACACAGGAGAACAGATTCCCGCCCATGCCAACGACCCCCGCTGACGAGCAGTTGATAAGAGTGCTCGAAGAAGTGAGTCCAAAGGTCTGTGTCGCGCCCTCGGCGATATTGAACCCGGAGACCTCGACGGTGTACGCGCCGGGGGGAGGGTTCATGATCGAGACCTGCTCGATGTTGTTGAGGTGGTCCGCTGTCGTCTGTACCGCCCCGCCGTTGGGATTGGATGGATTGAGCGTCCAGGGAAGGTAGACATTCCCCCCGCCGTCGATCAGTCGAAGATCAAGATCATTGACGAGTGCAGTGACCACATTGGGCGCCGCGGGTGCATCGTCCCACGCGATGGTGACATCGAGCTTGGTCTCACCGGCGCCGACGATGATGATCCCGCGGTAGGTACCGCTCTGGGCGACCTCGGATTCGATGACATTCTCGGCGATGACGGTGTCGATCGCGGCGATGCCTCGGATCGAGCCATACCCATATTTATAATCCGGCCCGACATTCCCACGATCCTCGGCGCTGTTAGCCAGCAGGCTCTTGAGGGTCGCATTCATCGGATCGTTGCGATCCGGGAAGGTCATGCGGTATTGCTCAAGGATGAGCGAGGAGACGCCAGCGGTGGTTGGCGCAGCCATCGATGTGCCGCAGAGCAAGGAATAGCTCCCCGATGCGTTGGTCGAGGTGACCCCGCCGTCGCCGCCGAGCTGGCAACCGGGAGCAGAGATATCCGGCTTGATCCGTCCGTCGTCGGTCGGTCCCCATGAAGAGAACGAGCTGGTGTTGTCGGTGTCGGCATCAACAGACCCAACGGTGATGTGATTCTTGGCGCAGGCGGGTGGCGCGGTCGAATAAAACTCTCCAAAGTTGCCGTTATCGTCGCCCTGGCACCGGAAGGACTGGCGTTCGTTGCCGTTGGCCCAGACGATCCGGAACGGATTGCCAATCGATCCACGCGTGATGGCGTCGATGAGCGCAGATGTATTGCCATAGTTCCCGGTCCATTCGCAGGGGAACTGATTCGGCGCGGTGTTGGTGCCGATGGAGTTGTTGGCGATGTCGGCTCCGAGGAGTTGGATGGCCTCGGTATAATCCGCCTCGATGTCACCCGGATCGGTGTAGAGGAAGCCCTCCTGGAGCCCGCCCTTTTGCTCAAAGCCGTAGGAGATGATCTCAACACCCGGGGCCATCCCGCGGTTATTGAAGTTGCCCGAGCCGTCGCCGCCGATCGTGCCGGCCACATGGGTCGCGTGGGTGATGACCCCCGAGGTATCGGAAGGCCCAATCGTCAGGCGTGAGCCGAAGTCTTGATGAGAGAACACCTTGCCCGCGTCGTAAACCAGAACATTGACTCCCGAGCCATCGAGCCCGTACGGGGCGGCGTTGAGGGTATTGGCCCCGACAAGGGCCCGGTTCTCGGCGTTTGTGGTGCTGAACTTTGGCAACGGCGGCTCGATCCACATGACCGAATCGTCGCCGGCGAGCTGGGCGATCTGATCGGGCTTGAGCGTGAGCACCAGTGAGTTAGTCGCCTTGACCTGCGAGAGGATCTGGGCGTTGTAGTCGCGTGTGATCCGATCCGCCTGCGCGATCCGATCCATGTCGGCGTGGAGCATAACCACAACCGCGACCGATGGATTGAGGTTCCGAGCAGCGAGCTCTTGATTGGTGAGCAGCCCCGATTCGCTCAACTCGCGGAGATCGTTGTGTTTGGCGATGTCGTCTTGAGCGATCATCCAAGGATGGATCAGCCCGCTCTGGAGGTCGATATGGAGCTTCTGAGGAAGAATGATTTCGGAGATCGAAGAGAGCGCCGAGCGAGAAAGCACATCAGCGCGGGCGCCCTGATCGAGCGTCGCGAAGTAGCTTGTGCCGCCGAGCGAGGTCGTGAGATGGAGCCCCGCGTCAGCGAGGGCCCGGCGCTGGGTCTGGTTGACCTGATATCCGAGGTGGACAAGGACATGAGATTGATCTGCGCGAGCAGCAAGCATATCGACGGCTTGGGCGATCTGCGCGGGTGCCATCGGGATGACCGTTTCTTGAATCCCCGAGTTCCACTTGAGTGTGGTGGTCGTTGGGGAGGCTTGGACCTGGGCGTTGACGGAGGCTGCTGCGCCGGCAGAGGCCGCAAGCACCATCGCCAAGCGCACGAAGTTGTGTGTGCGTGAATGGGGATTCATCGAGTTCGCTCCATTGTGATTTTCAGATTTCAAGGCAATTATGGGTTGACGGACACAAACCCACCACCGGAATCGGCAGGAAGGACACCCTATCGTCCTGAATTTCACCGATGCTGTCAAGCGAGAATCGTGTATTCTTCCCAGAAATCAGGGTTTTCTTCGCCTACTGAGCCAGCGAGGAGAGGGCCGAGGAGACGGCTCGATCGCGGGCGATCAACTCCGCCCGCCCTTCGTCTGCCCGAGACTTGAACTCGACCGAGTCCGCTTCGATGGTTTTGGGCGAGATGATAAACCGGACCGGCATCCCGATGAGATCGGCGTCTTTGAACTTTGGACCCGGACGATCGTCGCGATCGTCGATGAGGACATCCATGCCGACAGCAGCCAATTCGTTGGCGAGTTTGGTCGCCTCGTCCATCACGCCCTCGGCTTTGGGCTTGATGACGATGATCTCGGCGTGGTAGGGCGCGATGGCCGCGGGCCAGATGATGCCGTTGTCGTCGTGGGACATCTCGACGCAGGCCGAGAGGGTGCGTGAGACACCGATGCCGTAGCATCCCATGATGACGGCTTGTTTCTTTTGGTCTCTGTCGAGGACGCTGAGCCCCATCGCTTCGGAGTATTTGGTGCCGAGCTTGAAGATGTGCCCCACCTCGATGCCCTTGCGTTCTTCGAGGATCGCACCGTCCGCGCGGGGGGAGGGGTCGCCGGCTTGGGCGTTGCGGATGTCGGCGACCTTGATGGAGCCAGCGGCGATGTGGGTTGCCATATCGCGTGACCAGTTGAACCCGGTGATGTGATGGTCCTTCTCGTCGGCACCGGTGGCCCATGCTGGGCTGTTGAGTGCATCGGGGTCGACGACCAAAGCCTGTTCGATGGTGTCGATGGCTTTGGGCGAAACATACCCAATCGCAAACCCGGCGACCTTCGCCTCGTCCTCGGGGGCGAGTTCGACGCCGATACCGACCGCGTCGCGGACCTTGGCCTCGTTGACATCGTGATCGCCACGGACAACGGCGACGACCCACCGTGGTGTGTCTTCGATGGATCGGAAGACAATGGACTTGAGCATGCCGCTGGCTTGAACACCGAGGTGCTCGGCGACGCCTTCGATCCCGGGCATGTTGGGCGTGTGATGTTTTTCGATCTCGGCGGTTGGTGCGAGATCGAAGGACCAGTCGCGTTTGCCGATCTCGGCTTTTTCGACATTGGCGGCGTAGCCCGATTGTGGGCAGACCAGGATGGTGTCTTCGCCGTTGGCACAGTTGACCATGAACTCGTGGGATGCCGAGCCGCCGATGGGGCCGGCTTCGGCTTCGACTGCAGAGAAATCGAGCCCGCACCGTGTGAAGATGTTGGTGTAGGCTTGGTACATCTTGTCGTAGGCAATGTTGAGCCCCGCCTCGCCTTCGAGTTCGATGTGGAAGGAATAGGCATCCTTCATGATAAACTCTCGACAGCGCAAGAGCCCTGCCCGTGGGCGAGCCTCGTCTCGGAACTTGGTCTGGATCTGATACAAGTTCAGCGGAAACTGCTTATATGAAGTCAACGCCCCACACATGAGATCGGTGATGACCTCTTCGTGCGTCGGCCCAAGCGCCGCCCTGCGTCCGTGGCGGTCTTCGAGCGTGAAGAGCAGATCGCCATAATCCACATCCCGTTTGGTGTCCTTGTAGAGCTCGATGGGCATCATCGCGGGCATGAGCATCTCGGATGCGCCGGCGCTGTCCATCTCATCGCGGACAATTGCGGATATCTTTTTGAGCGATCGCCACGCAAGGGGGAGGTAGTTATAAATCCCCGCACCGACCTGGCGGACATACCCCGCACGGGCGAGGAAGATGTGCGAGGGTGTTTTGGCATCGCCGGGCGCCTCGCGAGTCGTCGGGATCAGGGTCTGGGTCCACCGATGGACACACCCGTTGGTCTGGGTGAGGTATACGGGGCGAGCAGAATCGTTCTGGGCTTGGATCGTGGACATATGGATCGGCTTTCGGTCGGCGGCGACGGATCGACGGGCTTGCGCATGCCCGCGTGTAATCGGTGAGACAAGATTGGAGATGATATGCCCGCTCGACGAGCAGCACGCCAAGTCACACCCAAAGGTACGGCTTGAGCGGACAAAATGACCCCATCGGGATTTGAACCCGAGTTCCCAGGATGAGAACCTGGTGTCCTAGACCTGACTAGACGATGGGGCCGAGATGTGGTCGGCACAAAGAGGTCTGTTTCGGTGATTGTATGCCGCAGCGAGGGTAGCATCCAGATTCATTACCCGAGAACCGCAGCAATCTGGATGGTTTAGGCGTGTGTCTGCGGGCGGGGCTTGGGCTCGACCTGGGCCGGCGATCGCAGGCTCATCGATGACCAATAGGCAAAGCGCTCCTGAGCGCTAGGCAGATTTTGCCCGTGTTGCCACCAGCAGGTCTCCAGCGGGATCGCCAGATCGGAGGCAAGATCACTCACCTGCCCGTTCGTCAGATCGACGAATGGAGTCTCAATGATGACCTCGACAGCGCTGTGCTCGTCGGCGTCGAGCGAAGCAAGGCGAGCTGCAAGCAATGCCCGATCGACGCTCGTTGCCACCTGCTCGATCAGGGTGTCCATCTCGACCTTCATCTCGGGGCGCATCGCCCTGATCGGCCAGACCACCCGACGAATCCCGGAGCGGAGGGCGATGTGGGCCGCCCGCAAGAGCATGTCCGATTGCATCGCCCCGAGGGAATGCTCAAAGAGCGGATCACCCTCGATCGGATAGACCGAAGCTTCAGGGTAGATATCGAGGGCGTAGACACCGGCCTGACGCACCACCGCTCGATCAATCACCGAGATCATCAGATCAATCTCTTGGGTCGATTCCCACCATGCCGGGAGCAGGATGGAAGAGTCGCTGCCTGAGAGTTGCTGCTGTTCGTGGGCCATCGCGCACGCCAAGAGCGACTCAACGCCGCTATCGGAGAGGATGACACACCGATCCTGAGTAAACCGTGGGACGATCATGTGCTCATTCTATCGAAAATATTTGGATGCTGCTCCGGGTTTGCAAAGAAATCGAGGCTCAATGTCTCGCTGGCACTAGTGGTTCGGGGTTGGTGCCCGAAAATCAGCGGGATTGATCGATCTGAAGTAGGCGATGGTCTGTTCAAGCCCGACCTCAAGCTCGATCCGGGGAGACCAATCGAGGATCTCACTGGCTCGGGTGATATCGGGCTGGCGTTGGAGGGGATCGTCCTCCGGGAGCGGGGCATAGATCAGCGTGCTTGACGAACCCGTGAGTTCGATGACCTTCTCGGCGAGCTGCTTAATCGTGAACTCGTTGGGGTTGCCGATGTTCACCGGGAGATACTCTGAATCATCCGTGTTCATGAGGCGGATGAGACCGTCAATGAGATCATCGCGATAGCAGAACGATCGGGACTGGGACCCATCGCCGAAGATCGTGATGTCCTCGTTGGCGAGGGCCTGGAGGATGAAGTTTGAGACAACCCGCCCGTCGAACGGGTGCATCCGAGGCCCATAGGTATTGAAGATGCGGGCGACACGGATCGAGAGCCCGTGTTTGCGGTGGTAATCGGCAAAGAGCGTCTCGGCAGCCCGCTTGCCCTCGTCGTAGCACGCCCGTGGTCCGATGGGATTGACATTGCCGCGATAAGATTCAGGCTGGGGATGGACGGTCGGATCGCCGTAGACCTCGGAGGTCGATGCCTGGAGGATCTTGGCCCCGCACCGCTTTGCCATCCCGAGTGTATTAATTGCGCCCATGACCGAGGTCTTCATGGTCTTGATCGGGTTGTATTGATAGTGCCCCGGTGCGGCTGGGCAGGCGAGGTTGTAGATCTCGTCGACCTCGAGCCAGATTGGATGGGTCACATCGTGGCGGATGAGCTCGAAGTTGTTGTAGTTGAGCAAGTGAAGCACATTGGATTTCTGAGAGGTAAAGAAGTTGTCGAGACAGATCACATCGTGCCCATCACTGACAAGCCGTTCGCAGAGATGGCTCCCGAGGAACCCCGCACCGCCCGTCACAAGAAGTCGTTTGATCGGCATAGATACTCTCTCAGAACTCAGGAATGTACCGCTGAACCCGTACGATCCGCAGCAATTTGACGCGCATAACGAATCATCGCGTCGATGGGCGACCACCCGGGTGACCAGTTGAGTCCCTCTTTGGTCTTGGACATATCCGCGCATGTGTAGTGCTGGTAGGTCGGGACCATCTCCTCGGGCATCTCGAAGTATTCGGGTTCAATCACGCTACCGAGCGCCTCGTTGATGGCATCGACGATGTCATTGAATGAAGTCGTCTGCCCGGACCCGAGGTTGTAGACGCCCGGCGTGATGCCCGACTTGGCGCCGGCGATGGTGCAGCTCACGACATCTTCGACGAAGACCTGATCTCGCTCATGCTCGCCCATCTTGAAAAGCCGCGGGCGATTTCCGTCAAGGATCTGATTGGTCAGATGGAGAACCATCGAGGCCATCTTGCCCTTGCGAATCTCGCCCGGGCCAAAGACATTAAAATAGCGCAGCCCGACAACATGGGGGAGCGGCTCGTTGGCATTCCGTCGCTGCTCGAAGAACCGAATCACCTCGACATCCATCAACCACTTCGAAAACCCGTATACATTGTTGGGCTCGCCCGCAGCATCGAGCGGGAACGGGACGCGATCATCGGCGGCTTGCGGCGAGCCGTAGGTCGCGGCGCTCGATGCGTACACAAGCGGCACATCGCACTCGATGCAGGCTTCGAGGATATCAGAAAAGGGCTCGGTATTGGCACGGAGCATCTTCTGCTCATCGAACTCGAGCGTATCGGTGATGGCGGCGAGGTGGAAGACCGCTTTGGGCTCGAGCCCAAGCAGCGCGGGCTGCCAGTTGAGCTCTCCGACCGAATCGGCGAGCACCGTGCCCGTAAATGGCCCGACCCCTGCCCGGTGGCAACACTCGACGATATTGGCGTAGGACCCCGTGCGGAAATCATCCACGACATAGATGAGTGCATCGGGTTCGTTGGAGAGCAGGGTCGCGACGAGGTTTGCCCCGATGAACCCGGCGCCGCCGGTCACAATGTAAGTAGGAGGAGCATCTGGCATAGGTGATTGTAGCTCATCTACCGGGGGCGGATTCGTCTTGAGCCAAGGGGGGGAGCCTGAGAAGCTGCCCGACCGAGATCGCATCCATCGAGCGGAGGATATCGCGGTTGGATTCATAGATGAAGCGGGCATGGCGGGACGAGCCGTAGATCCGTTGGGAGATCACCGAGAGCGAATCACCCGGCCGCACGACATACTCGATGACCTTGGATTCGGTTTCGTGGTGGGTCGTGATGACCCCCGGGGGCGTGTCTTCGCCGACGAGTTTGCCCTGTATATTGTCCTTGTCTTTGGGGATTAATAAAACCATGCCGGGCCGGAGCTTCTTGGGATCAACTCTGGGATTGGCCTTGGCGATGATGGTCCAGTCATCGATCGAGCCGTAGTAGCGTTTGGCGATGGTCTGCATGAGTTCGTTTGGCGCGACGATGTGCTCGCTGAACTCGGGAGGGATGAGTTCGACTCGGGCAAGGGGTGGCTCGAGTGGACCGCTGGTATCGAAGGGTGTGGACGATGTTTGAGATACATTCGACTCATCAGGTGAAGATAAAGATTCGTCGGTATTCTCGGATGGTTGCTCGTCGGGTCTGGTCTCAAATGTGATCGTGGGTCCTTGTTCACGGGTGGGCTGCCACGCCCAATAAACACCGATCCACACAAGCACAAGCAAGCACAAGCCGAAGAATATCCGAGATGTTCGCTCGTCCATAGCAAGGCTCCGAAAACGATCTCCTGTAGAGAGAGTCTATCGCATCAGCCCGAACAATGCCAGCAACTTCCCTGTCGGGGCTTATTCCCCAGCCCCAGCAGCTTCTGCCTCTTCTGCCAACCGACGCATGCTGATGTCCTTCTTCCGCGACCAGACCATCGGCGAGGCGATGGCAACCGAAGAATAGGTACCCACAACAACGCCAATGAGCAGGGCATAGCTGAACGCATGAACGCCCTGTCCACCATCGATGTAGAGCAACAGCACCGCCAGCAGGGTGGTACCAGAAGTGATCAGTGTTCGTGAGATGGTCTCATTGATCGAACGGTTGATCACCGCTTTGGAGGCATAGGTAAGTTTGCCACGGTTCTCGCGGATACGGTCCATAATAACGATGGTGTCATTGAGCGAATACCCGATGATGGTGAGCAGGGCCGCGACGAGGTTGAGGTCGATCTTGAACGGCTCGATCATCAGTGCATGGGTGATCCCATCGAGGGCTGGCATGTCATAGACAATCTCAGCCATCGCGATGAGACCGATCACCACGAGCACATCGTGCGTCAGCGCCACGATCGCCGCCGCGGAATAACGGACCGAACCGAACCGGACCCAGATATAGATCAGGATGAGCAGCAACGAGAGCAGCACCGCCGCAAACGCGGTAGCCCGGAAGTTCTCGGCGATCGCCGGCGAGAAGGTCTGCACGCTGAGTTGATCCGACGAGTTGGACAACGCGGCACGAACGAGTTCCCATTCACGCCCGGCAACCTCTGTTCTCCACGCATCGGCATTGGAGAAGAAGTCGAGCCCCGGATCGAGCACAACCAGCACGAATGATTGCACCTCATCAGGTGTCCCCTTGGTCACAATCAGATCGATTTTCCGACCAATGATATCAGAGAAATCGTCCTTCTGGCGGGTGATCGTCAGGCGGTTATTGATCTGCTCGATCGATTGGGCCGGGGATATTTTCTCGATATTGATCGCAACCCCGCCGGAGAAACCAGAAACATCGTTTCGGAACTCTGGGCGAGCAATATTCTCGCCGAGCCGATCCTCGATGATCGGGTAGACCGGCGCGTCTGCAGCACTCTCAATAGCAGAATCATCAAAAACAAGTGGCGGGGGCACATCGAGCAGATCGTTGAATGTATTGGTGATCCCACGACCGAGATCCCCTCGATTGGTCGAGGTGGTCTTGATGACGAATGTGTCAGAGGTGAGCCCGTCTGCCTGCGGGTTTACCGGGATCACCTCCGCGTTGCGGAGCGGCTCGAGCGCCGGGTCCTCGCCCAGCGCGTGGACCTTCTCCTCGACATCTGGGCGGGACATGGTCAACCGAGTCCCCGGGTTGGTCTCGCTCTCCTTGAACTTGAGCGTGATCTGGGTGCCGCCCCGGAACTCGGTATCGAGCATGTTGGGGCCTTCGAAGATGACCATCCCGATCCCGAGCGAGACAAGCGTGAGCGAGATAAACGAAGTGACCCACCGCAACCCGATCCAGTTGATATTGGGGTGCAGGATACGCTCAATCGGTTTGACGACCATCGCGAGCATGGTCATCTTGCGGAACTTGAGCTTATCGATAAGCGTGGTCATGATGAGGTGGTTGATGAACAACGCACTGATCATGGTGCAGACCACACCGATCCCGAGGGTGATGGCAAAGCCCCGGATCTCTTGGGTGCCCACATTGGCGAGCACGAGTGTGACGATGAGGTTTGTGACATTGCCGTCAACGATCGAACTCAGCGCTTTTTGATATCCAATTTTGACCGCCTGGCGGAGATCTAGCCCGGTGTTGAGTTCTTCACGGATGCGCTCATAGATAAGCACATTGGCGTCGACCGCCATACCGAAGGTCAGGATGATTCCCGCAATACCCGGGAGCGTCAGCGACGCACGCGAGAGCGCCAACGCTCCCAAGATTAGCAGCGCATTGGCTGCAAGGCAGATCACCGCGACGACCCCGTATCCAAAGTAATAGAAGACCATGAACACCGAGACGATCACCAGGGCCCATATGCCCGCGTTGATGCCCGAGGCAAGGTTGTCCTGCCCGAGTTCGGGCGCGATGGTGTTCTCGGAGAGCGGCTCTGGCGAAAGCTTCGCCTGAAGAGAGCCCGCGCCCAAAACGCGAATCACATAGTTGATCTCCTCCATCGTGAACTCGCCCTCGATAATCCCCTGATTCGTGATCCGGGCATTGAGGGTCGGGGCGGTGTAAACCTCGTCATCGAGGAGCACGGCCATATGGGCACCAACATTGTTGCCGGTGAGATTGCCCATCCGAGTGGCGCCGGCAGGGTCCATCTGGAACCCGATCGCAGGACGCCCGAGCTGATCGGCAGACTGATACGCCCGCGCAACCTTCCAACGCCCGTCGTCCTGGGTCATCCGCAGCGGACGCGAGTCCCACGCGAGCATGTAATAATCGCCGTTGTATTCTTCAACGACATAGCCCGAGCCGCCATAGCTCACGAAGTAACCCGATGGATTGGCGATCATAGAGTTGTACGCCGAGATCGAGTTGTACCACGAGTCCTGCTTGTTGAGCTTGAACCACCGCGCATCGCGAGCCCCGGCCTGCTTGGGCCCCTTCTCGCGGAGGAGTTCACGCAGACGAGCCTCTTCGGGATGTGAGAACTCCGTGTTCCCGCGCCCGGCGGGATCACAGGAGATCCGGAAACTCAGGACGCCGGCGGCCTGAACGAGTCGCTTGAGGTCCGAAGTATCATCAAGCGATTGGCGTTTATTCGTGTACTCGTCGTAAGCCGCAATAACCGTATCGAGTTGATCAGTGATCTCTCGGTACTGATCTTTAATGCGGCCCAAAGCTCGCTCTCGTGGGCTCGGCAACGGGATGTATTTATCGCCGTCCTTGAGTGTCTTCTTGACCGTTGACTGCTCGAGGGCCCGCTTGATGGTCTCCGGGGAGATCGCCGTCGAGAGCGCTTCGTCACGGGCGGCCTCGTAGTTGAGTTCCGCTACGGCGGCCTTGTCGGCCACCTCGTCGAGAATCGCGTCGTCAACATCAGGGCTCAATGACAAGGCGGTGAGTTGAGCACGGAGCGATTGGGCCGTATCATACGCCTCTGCAGCACGATTCACCGCGTCGTTGACGACCGCGCTGACCGAACCGATGCGATCAAGCTCGTCCTGCCGCTCCTGCGGGGACATACGCATGATCTGCTCAAACTCATCGGGCTCGATCGAAGTGATCGAAAGCTTGGCGAGTTGGGCCTCGAAGGCCTGCTTGAGCTCTTTGACATGCTCGGAGGGCAACGGCATCGTGATCTCGATCCGATCCTGCCCCTGGCGCACGATCGAAATCTCATAGAGCCCGTTGGGGTCGATCCGCTTCTTGAGCACATCAATCACCTGCGGGATCACTTCGCCAGCATTCTCGGAGCTTGAGATCTCGACCGAGTAGATCAGCGAGGCACCGCCCCGGAGATCCTTGCCCAGCCCGATCGTCTCGGAGGGTGGATAAGCCGCCCAGAAGGCGAGAAGCAACATCGCGATGGCGATGGTCATATTGCGGGCATAGTGACGCATGCGTGAGAACCTCTCCGTCAGTGGAGTGTGTGTCCAACTAGTTCAATAATCAGGATGAAACCGTTTCCATCTCGGTCTGTGAATCGACATCCGAGCCGGCGCTGTCGTTGGCGCTGTCATTCGATCGTTTCGATGAGTCAAGCACCTGCGAGATCGACCCCCGCGCCAGCAACAGACGCGTGTGTGACGAGCGATCGGTCTCGATGAGCACCTCGTCGCCCTTCATCTCGATGATGGTCCCGATGATCCCGCCCGCGGTACGGACCTTGTCTCGCTTACCCAGCGTCGAGAGCATCTGAGCCCGTTTCTTTTTCTCTTTGCGCCCCGACATCGACATCATCAAAAACATGCCCACCATCAGAATGATAAAGAAGAAGAAGATACTGCTCCCGCCAGTGCCTGTTTGTTGCCCCGCCGGTGGGTTTGTCCCCCCGGGCGCCTGAGTAGTAGCCGGGGCCGAGGTCTCCGGGCCACCAACAACCTGGGCCTGGGCGATCACCGGGTTGAAACTGACCAGCAGCATGCCGATTTGATGCGTCATGAGATACCTTTCATGTCCCTGACGAGCGTCTCTCATACAGGGTGTGGATGATAGGACGGGTATATTGGTCAAGTGACAATCCGGAGAACCTGTTTCGTGATGTTCAATGCTCGTTTTCAACGTGCTGACGGACAACATGGGCCAGGTGTGGGCGTCGGGCCACAAACGCATCCCAATCATCGGCTCGGATCGCCTCCCTGAGATCACTCATCAGTCGCTGGAAGAACCGCAGATTATGCAGCGTCACAAGGATCGGCCCGAGCATCTCTCCAGCCTGGAACAAATGGCGGAGATAGGCACGCGAGAACGGCCGCCTGCCAGGGGTGGGCCAACCGTGCAGAGACGGGTTGCACGCCTGACAGTCGCACCCGGGCTCGATCGGGAGTTCGTCCCGGGCAAACTGGGCATTGCGCAGACGGATTTGTCCATCTCGGCCCGGCTCGGCGGTGAATCCATTCGCGTTGCGACCATTCCGAGTCGGGAGCACACAATCGAACATATCTACCCCGGCCATCACCGCCATCACAATATCGTGCTCATACCCCACCCCCATGAGGTACCGGGGCTTGCCAGTGGGCATTTTGGGAGCGCTGTGGCGGACGATCCGGGCGATGTCCTCGGTAGACTCCCCCACCGCCACGCCGCCGATGGCATATCCGGGCAGATCGATATTGCAGATATGCTCGATCGACCAATCCCGCATCTCAAGATCGGCCCCGCCCTGGATGATCCCGAAGAGCGACTGTTCTTCAGGGCGGGCATGGGCCTGCTTGCACCGCTCGAGCCACCGGACGGTGCGTTCGTTGGCAATGATCAACCGAGCGGCATGGTCGTAGTTGGATTTCTTCTTGGTATCCCGATTGGTCGCATGGCTCAGGCGGGGCTGGTTGGTGGTGTGGGCTTTGGGATCTACCGAGGGCGGGCAATCATCGAATGCCATCATGATGTCCGGGCCAAGCTCATTCTGGACCCGCATGGCGATCTCGGGGTTGAGCCGAACGGTCGAGCCATCGAGGATGGATTTGAAGGAGACGCCATCTTCGTCGATGGCATTGATGTCGGCCATCGAATACGCCTGATACCCCCCCGAATCAGTCAGGATCGGACCATCCCAGTTCATAAACCGGTGCACCCCGCCCATCTCAGCGATGAGTTCTGAACCTGGCCGAAGCATCAAGTGGTAGGTATTGTTGAGCAGGATCTGGGCCCCGCTATCGCGGACATGGTGTGGAAGGATGCCCTTGACCGTCCCACGAGTCCCAACGGGCATAAAGGCCGGGGTGTCAAACCCGCCGTGAAGGGTCTCAACCCGTCCGACGCGGGCATGGCCCGAACTCGCGCTGATCTGAAATGAGAGTGGTTGAGCCATCGGGAGAAGATAGCACCGTTTTCGATCGAAAAGCCACTGGCTCTATTTCTTGCTTGCCTCGGCGAGTGTACTTTTTTCTTTCTCGCTCAGCGACGCGAGCCCTCTTTGAGAGACCTTGTCGAGGATTTTATCGATCTCGCTCTGTGAAGGGCCAGCCTGGTCTGTCGTGTTTCGATAAGCCGCCCCATGACGGGCTTTTCGCGGCTTCTTCGATCGGGTCTTCGATCCATTCTTGGATGATCGGGAGTCGCCGAAGATATCAAAGAAGTCCGTCAGGAAGTGATGATGGCGAATAAAGAAATACCCTGCGATCGCCCCACCAATATGGGCCGCCTGGCCGCCAGCATTCTGCGACCCACTCAATAGACTAAAGAGCGCGATCCCCACATACCCATAGGCAAAGGTCCGCATCTTGAGCGGGATCGGAGGAAACAAGAGCTGGATCACCGAGTTGGGCGACACATATGCACAGGCAACAATGACCCCAAACACCCCGGCCGAGGCCCCGATGAGCTGGGAGTGGACCCCGTTGGGCAGCGCACCGACAACCGTCAGAATCGTAAAGAGCACCCCGCCGGCAAGCCCGCAGACAAGGTAGTACGCGAGGTATTTTTTTCTCCCGAGGTACCGCTCGACCATCGGCCCGAAGACCCACATCCCGAACATATTGAACAGCAGGTGCATGATCGATCGATCGTCGTGAAGAAACTGGAAGGTGATGAGCCGCCAGACTTCAAGCCGCTGGAAAGCGTCATAGACATTGAGATTGCCGATGTTGTAGAGCGCCCGATTGGGAACGACGAGAGTCGCCAAGATGTGCACCGCGATCGTGATCACGATGATCCATGTCGTCATTGTCCATCCCGGCACGCGGGCAAATATCGGCGAGCCGCCACCCGACGGTGGATGCCCCATGCCTCGATTGGAGTTCACATAGTCTCGATCATAAATACCCATGAATCGCTCTCCGCGCGTGCTCAAATGTGAGTGGGTGGAAAACCATCACTCTATTGGGATTTTCGGCTGATTTCTGTCGACCGCTTGAGAGTTCGGCGCTCCTTGCGTGATAAAGACCCCATCCCGGTGGTCGAAATTTTGACCAGGATCCGATCCAACTCTTCCTGAGCGATGATCTCCTTGTCATCGTCGTCGACGAGGGCTCCATTTTTCCATGATTCGCCCTCAGAGGACAATCCGGGGATCATCTCGCCGTATTGGAGGAACTGGAGCCGTCGCCGCTCCATCGAGCAGACAATCCCTCCAAAGATCGCGATCGCAAGGAGCATTTTCCCGTCTTGGAAGATGATCCCGACAAGCCCCAGCACCGTGGCCGCCCCGATGCCGATATTGACCGTCAGCCACATCGCCTTCGAGTGGGTCGTGCGCCTCCAAAGGACCGCCAGCAGGATTCGAGCAGAATCCATCGGGTACATCGGAACAAGAAGGTTGAAGAGCAGCAGCACCAGATTGATCGAGTAGAACGCCCCGAGCGCCACAAGCCACCATGTGGTCTCGCCGGATCTGAGTGTCAACGCCGCATCGCTGGCACCGAGCGTGAGCGGATTGAATGAGAGCGATCCCATTGTGCCCGTGAGCAGAAACAGCGGGATCGCAAACACAGGTACCAGCGCCAGATTGACCATCGGCCCAGCGAGGGCGACCCGGAGTGCTGACTTCCAGTCATCAGGCACCCGGCAGTGCGCAAGCCCGCCGAGCGGCCAGAGCATGATCTCATTGGCTTTCCCGCCGATGCGCCGGCAGGTGAAAATATGGGCAAACTCATGGGCGAGCACAAGCACCAGCATGGCCGCGAGCCTAGGCCAGACAAAGACAATCCCGTCCCGATTGCCGGGAAGCGTGAAGATCAGCTCATAGAGCAGATACACGATAAAAACCAAGTGGATCCGCACACGGATCTGACGGACGGTAAAGAGAGTGAATCCCCACGCCATCGGATTCTCGCCGTCGCCGAAGATCCTCGCAAGGATGGCTTTGGGCTTGGCGAGCCGATCGCCGCCCTCGGGGGGGTATGAAGATTGCCAATCGCGATCACTCATCGTGTATCCATACACTCCAATCGCCAAGAAGATGCGTTCTCACGCCTGGAGCTTACCGCCACCAGGTCGATGCGCCATATTCAGCGTTGTCTCCGAGTTCCTCTGCGATTCGGATGAGCTGGTTATACTTTGCGTTGCGATCACTCCGACACGGCGCGCCCGTTTTGATCTGCCCGCAGTTGGTCGCCACCGCGATATCGGCGATGGTGGAATCTTCGGTCTCGCCAGAGCGGTGCGAGATCACGCAAGAGAGCCGATTGCTCATGGCATAGTTTACCGCATCAAAGGTCTCCGAGAGTGTCCCGATCTGGTTGACCTTGATGAGCACCGAGTTGGCGCTGCCCTCGGCGACGCCGCGCTCAATGAACTTCTTGTTGGTCACGAACAAATCATCGCCCACGAGCTGCACCTTGTCGCCGAGACGCGTATTGAGCTTGGCCCAACCCGCCCAGTCGTTCTCGGCCAATCCGTCTTCGAGTGAACGGATCGGATACCGATCGCACCAGTCGGCCCAGAGGTTGATCAGATCATCCGAAGACATGATCTCCTGCGAAGAACTAAAGAACTTGTACCCCTCCTTGCCGTCCTTCTCCGCCTCGTTCCAGAGCTCGGAGGTCGCCGGATCGAGGGCCACGAAGATCTCCTCGCCCCATTTGTATCCCGCCTTATCCACCGCCTGCTCGATGATCTTGAGTGCGTCCTCGTTGTCCTTGAGGTTCGGTGCAAACCCGCCCTCGTCGCCGACCGAAGTCGACATCCCCTGATCCTTGAGCACCGACTTGAGCGTGTGGTAGATCTCGACGCCGGCGCGGAAGGCCTGACCGAAATCATCGAATCCCCAAGGCTGGATCATGAACTCCTGAAAGTCCACCGTGTTGTCGGCGTGCTTGCCGCCATTGAGGATATTGAGCATCGGGACGGGGAGCGTCTTGGCACCCGACCCACCGAGATAGCGATAGAGCGGGAGCCCCGAAGTCTCGGCGGCGGCCTTGGCGACGGCCATCGAGACGCCGAGGATGGCGTTGGCACCAAGAACCGATTTGTTGGGAGTCCCGTCCAACTCGATCATCGCCGTGTCGATGCCTTCCTGGTCTCGTGCGTCCATGCCCTCAATCTCACGGGCGAGTTGGTCGTTGACATTGGCGACGGCATTGGCGACGCCCTTGCCCATCCAGACATCCCCGCCATCGCGGAGCTCGACGGCTTCGGACTCGCCGGTGGACGCACCCGAAGGTACAGCCGCTCGCCCGACGACGCCGGATTCGAGCACCACATCGACCTCGACGGTCGGATTGCCTCTGGAATCGAGGATTTGACGGGCATGGATCAGGTCGATATCGAAAGCCATTTGAGCACTCCGGATTGAGGATCGGTGGACTGGAAACGAATTGTCAAAGGATATGTCTTTGATGGTGCATGTCGAGAGAAAATCGGCTATCGTGACGGTATTCGTGAAATGTGGATTCGGTGAATCCCCCACGCACAGAGACACCTGTCAATGAGCATCACCCCAGAACAGTTTGCAGATCGCCTTGAGCGGATCCGGACCCGGCTCGTCGAGCAAGGGGAGTTGGTCGAAGAACTCGCCGAGGAGACTTTCATCGCGCTCTACTCTCGGAACACTGAATCCGCCTCGGCGTTGATGCTCCGCGACGACGAGGTAGACCAGACCGATATCGAGATCGAGCGAGATGCCGTGGATCTCCTTACACTCGCGGCCCGCAACTCCTGCCAGATTGAGCCGGACCAGATCCGCAGCCTGCTCACCGCCGTCAAGGTCAATAACGAGATCGAACGGATCGCCGATTCGATCACCGCCATCGCCCAGCTCATCATCACGCTCGGGGATCGGACCTCGCCGTTCCCCAAGACCACCCGGGTGATGACCAACTCGATTGTCGGTGTTGTCCGAGAGACCATCCGGGCCTTCGAGCTCACCGACGCCGAAAAAGCAATGGGCGTGCTCGCCTGCGAGGGCAACACGCTGGCATTTCATGAACTCATCACGCGCGATGCCGAAGTCCGCGTCGCCGACGGACGAATGGGGGTCGACACAGCATTCTCGCTCCATGCGATCATCAATCAGGCAGTGCTGATGGGCGATCACTGCACGAATATCGCCGAGCAGGTGATCTACGAAGCCACCGGCACCATCGTCCGCCACACTACCGCTGGGTGGGTTGAACAGAATCTCCCCAAGCTCAAAATTCCGGA
>Ga0316206_1001692_pt1 | contig 18023 bp, 21 predicted proteins | sample 6monthpyrite_MG_FD_204942 | JGI IMG/M metagenome (GOLD analysis project Ga0316206, IMG submission 204942) | Microbial mat bacterial communities from mineral coupon in-situ incubated in ocean water Damariscotta River, Maine, United States -... | ecosystem: Environmental > Aquatic > Marine >... | reverse complement strand
CCCTTCAAAATCAAATTCAACATTTTTACCCATTAGTATTTTTCCTGTGGCAATCAGACTTCTGCCATATCACCTTTCTTTTCCAGCCATGACTTACGATCAGCACTGCGTTTCTTTGACAGCAACATATCCATCATCTGATTAGTATTATCACCCGCTTCAATCGTCAACTGAACAAGGCGTCGCGTATCAGGTGATAATGTCGTTTCGCGCAACTGCATCGGGTTCATTTCACCCAGACCTTTAAACCGCTGCACGTTAATTTTAGCTTTTTTCTTCTCTGCTTCTATGCGATCCAGTATCCCCTGTTTTTCAGCATCATCCAGTGCATAGAAAACCTCTTTGCCTACATCAATACGATAAAGTGGTGGCATTGCGATAAAAACATGTCCCGCCATCACCAGTGGGCGAAAATGACGCACAAATAAAGCACATAACAATGTTGCAATATGTGCACCGTCTGAATCAGCATCCGCGAGCACACATACTTTTCCATAACGTAAACCTTTCAGATTATCAGATCCTGGATCAACACCAATAGCAATCGAGATATCATGCACTTCCTGTGAACCCAGTACGACCTGATGCTCTACTTCCCATGTATTCAGGATTTTACCGCGTAATGGCATGATCGCCTGAAATGTTCTGTCACGGGCCTGTTTAGCTGAACCACCGGCAGAGTCACCTTCGACCAGAAACAATTCAGTGCGTTCGAGATCAGATGAAGAACAGTCTGAAAGTTTTCCTGGCAAGGCTGGTCCCTGGGTTATCTTTTTGCGTACAACTTTCTTGCCTGCACGTAAACGTGATTGCGCACTTGAAATAGCAAGCTCGGCAATCTTCTCGCCTGTTTCTGTATGTTCATTCAGCCAAAGGCTGAACGCATCTTTAACCACACCCGACACAAACGCCGCACATTCACGAGAAGACAGTCTTTCTTTGGTCTGGCCTGAAAACTGAGGGTCCGCCAGTTTAACAGACAGCACATAACTAACCTTGTCCCAGACATCTTCCGGCGCGAGTTTAATACCACGCGGTAACAAGCTACGAAACTCACAAAACTCACGAATAGCTTCGGTTAAACCTGTGCGCATACCGTTTACATGTGTTCCACCGACCATGGTAGGAATCAGGTTAACGTAACTTTCTGTTATATTTTCCCCACCTTCGGGCAGCCAGGCAACTGCCCACTCTGCAGCCTCGTTACTTCCCTGTATGGCACCGGTAAACGGTTCTGCGGGCAGTATTTCTGTACTACCTAATTCAGTCTGCAAGTAAAAACCAAGACCCTGCTCATAAAACCATTCAATTTTTTCATTACTTTTTTCATCATAAAAACGTATACGCAGACCCGGGCATAATACGGCTTTAGCGCGTAATAGATGTTTGAGTTTACTGACCGATATTTTAGGTGAATCAAAAAACTGTGGATCGGGCCAGAAGCGCACAGTGGTTCCGGTATTCGCCTTGCCTACGCTACCAACGACTTCGAGTTTTGATTTCTTTTTACCACTCGCAAAAGCGATATTATATTCCTTGCCACCCCTTCGCACCCAGACTTCAAGATTTTTTGACAGTGCATTGACGACCGAAACACCAACACCATGCAAGCCACCTGAAAAAGCATAGTTTTTGTCTGAAAATTTACCGCCCGCATGCAGTTTAGTCAGTATCAGTTCGACGCCAGGAATCTTTTCCTTTGGATGAATATCTACCGGCATTCCCCTGCCATCATCCCTGACTTCAACAGAACCATCCTTATGTAAGGTGACATCTATCTTTTTGGCATAACCGGCCATCACTTCGTCAACGCTGTTATCTATCACCTCTTGCGCCAGATGATTCGGACGAGTTGTGTCGGTATACATTCCGGGTCTCTTGCGAACCGGCTCCAGCCCACTCAATACTTCTATCGAAGAGGCATCATAATCTTGCGCCATATTTTATTTTTCCTAATCCAGGTCGCTATCGTCGTTGCTGTCGGGGGTGTACTTCATCAATTCGATAATATCCTGCTTCGAACCACGAATCAGGCTATGTCGGCAAAGAAAATCACGGTATAAATCAGAGCGATACACAGTAACACCCTGTCCCTGTATAGCCTTCCATTCAGGATTTTCCACCGGTATCAGTCGCTGATCTCCGATGGCTGTTGCATATAATTTATATTCACCGGTATCACAGCGAATACCTTCATAAAAAATATTACGCACTCCACCTGGTGTTCGTACAACAGCGGCATAACGAACAACATTATCACTTTTTGAAGGTGTCAGTGTGCTGACATCAATAAAATACTGATACTGAGGCATTTCAAAAATCTTGAATTTAATCAGATTGCTATCAGATATTTTTATGGGTATTTGTACACCAGCCTCTTTCCAGGCTTTTGTTATAACCGTTGGGCCGGTGCTATCGCCAAAGATATCATCAGCTGCCATCACAGGAGACAATAGCAGGCTTAACAGTGCCAACAGGGAAAATTGATTATATTTCATAAATTACAGGGTCACCCGTTGCTTTATACGGATGCACCATAATAACCATGCAGGCCGTAAATGCAAGCGACAACCCTGACTAGCTTACTTGATTAATGTCCAGATCGGCTACCAGAGATGTCCTGTAATTATCAGCCAGTACATTAGTGGAATGACTATATGCCGGATGAGAAACGCCCAGACCGATAGCCGCCCCGTTTATCGCAGCACTCACCATATCCGGAGACAGCTCAAAACGCATAAAATGTACCGCAGAGGTTTTGTCTTCAGTTTCGCGCTCCAGATCTTCATCTGTGATCGGGTAAACCTTGTCAAATCCATTTACTTGCATCCAGACTTTGTTTTCGATTCCCAAAAGCTGGGTCAATGCGACCGCTCTTTCCTCCGGGTCTGTATATTCGATCATCATGGTCGCTTTCCAGTTACTGCCATCAGGAATTAGCGGATTGTATGCGTCAAGCTCTTCCTGAATAGCATCGACTTCAAAAATCTTTTCCGCACGCAGCATTTCCTGAATCTGGTATTGAATAATCAAACGGTCTTCAAAATGCAGGGTTACGTTTGGCCCGACAGGTATCAGCCGATTTTTTTTATGCGCCATTACCTTGCGTCGAAATTCATCACGCTGTTGCGCATAGTTTTCCAGGCTTATCAGTTCTTCACGTTTCAGTTTTTTCATAATCTTTAAAGGCCATAGGCTTGCTTGAGCAATGCAAGTGGATGCTTTGGATGAGTACCATTTTTCAGTCCGTTTTCTATCTGATGCCCTGCCATGGGACAGTCACTGGTATAGAATGCAGGTTCTTCCTGTTTGATCTTGTTTACCACCGGGCGGCAGATCTTGTTTGAAAACTCATGAAACTCACTCTTGACTGCATAAGTTCCATCATGCCCGGAACATCGTTCAATGGTAACTATCTCGGTATCGGGTATTAACTGCAAACACTCACGTGTTTTCATACCGATACGCTGGACTCGCAGGTGACAGGAAACATGATAAACAACCTTGCCCAGACCGGTTTTAAAGTCTGTTTTCAGTTCATTTTCTTTATTTCTGATCATCAGATATTCAAAGGGATCAAAAATGTGATCCCGAACTTTCAGTACATCTGCTTCGTCCGGAAACATCAAGGGTAATTCCTGTTTAAACATCAGGACACATGAGGGTATGGGGCCGACGATATCCCACCCTTCATCTATCATTTTAACAAGCAGGGGTATATTGACATTTTTTGATTTCTCAACCGCATCCAGATCGCCGAGTTCAAGCTTTGGCATACCGCAACATTGCTCTTTTTCAACCAGCGTGACCGGAATACCGTTATGTTCAAATACAGCTACCAGGTCTTCTCCCAGATCAGGTTCATTGTAATTTCCATAACACGTTGAAAATAATGCCACCTTACCTGTTGTTCGGCCTGCCGCTTTTGCAGTCAAACCACTAGCATGGCCACGTAATCGCTTTTGCAGGGTATTACTATGATATTCAGGCAAAATCGCATCAGGATGTATGCCAATCAATTTGTCCATCATTTTACGCAATGGTTTGCTACGATTGGCCGCATTTACAGCATTAACAATAATCGGGATACCCGCCAGTTTACCCACGGTATCAGTCGAGGTCAGCAGTTTATTGCGTTTACTCGCGCCTTCTTTGCGAAAGTGAACGGCTTTAGCTCGCAACATCAAATGAGGAAAATCAAGATTCCATTCATGTGGAGGCACGTATGGACACTTGGTCAGATAACACAGATCGCACAGATAACAATGATCAACCACCTTGAAATAATCAGCTTTATCTACACCATCTACTTCCATGGTGTCTGATTCATCAACCAGATCGAACAGCGTTGGAAATGACTGGCACAAACTGACACAGCGTCGACATCCATGACATATATCAAAGCTACGCTCCATTTCTGCGAAGAGTGATTGCTCATTCCAGAAATCATCGTTTTTCCAGTCTAACGGATGACGGGTGGGTGCTTCCAGACTGCCTTCACGTGGTGCTGTGCTCATTTTGTAATCCTCACAAAGCGATCAATTGAAAACGGGGAAGCATAACGCTTTCCCCGCTTGTTTTACTAAATAATATGCTGAGTATTAACCGTCCAGAGAATCCAGTGCTTTCTGAAAGCGGTTGGCATGTGAACGTTCAGCCTTGGCAAGTGTTTCAAACCAGTCTGCAATTTCATCAAAGCCTTCTTCACGTGCTGATTTTGCCATACCCGGATACATGTCAGTGTATTCGTGAGTTTCACCCGCAATGGCTGCTTTCAGATTGTCGGAAGTAGCACCAATGGGTAAACCAGTTGCCGGATCACCACTCGCTTCCAGGTATTCAAGATGCCCATGAGCATGGCCAGTTTCGCCTTCTGCTGTTGAACGGAAAACAGTTGATACGTCATTGTAACCTTCTACGTCTGCTTTCGCCGCGAAATACAGGTAACGACGATTTGCCTGAGACTCACCTGCAAAAGCGTCTTTGAGATTTTGTTCTGTGTTACTGCCTTTTAGTTCCATACCACATCCTCCAAAAAAGAACATAAAACTCGCCCGTTTCCGGGCAATTCGATAAATTTAGAATCAGTCTAAACTGAAGGTTAATCTATATCAGATCATAATCCCTGTCAACCATATTCAGGCACATGACTATCGCATTTGACCTGCATCATAGCTAGCACGCATAATTCAGGCAGGATACGTGTTTATGCGTGATGCCATCGCATATGAGGATTATTCATGCCAAAAAAAACCAAGAAATCAGCCCCTGACTTTGAACAGGCCATGCAGGACCTTGAGGATCTCGTGAATAACATGGAATCCGGAGAACTAAGCCTGGAAGCATCACTGACACAATTTGAGGAAGGGGTTAAGTTGACCCGTATTTGCCAGAAAGCACTTTCTGAAGCCGAACAAAAGGTTTCTATTTTATTGAATAAAGCTGTGGATGCAGATCTTGATGATTTCGAATCAACCTGATCACCTGCATCAACCTGTTACTAAAGACAAACTCTCAGGAATACTATTTTGCAATTTGATCAACTCATAAAACACTATCAGGAACGCGTAGCAACGGCACTGGATCACTGGCTGCCCGCACCCGATACACACCCCCGATTACTACATGAAGCCATGAGATATTCTGCCATCAGTAATGGCAAATATATGCGACCTTTGCTTGTATACGCTACCGGAGATGCACTGGATATTGCGCGCGAAGAACTTGATGGAATTGCATGTGCGGTAGAAATGATACATGCGTACTCACTGATTCACGATGATCTGCCTGCCATGGATGATGATGATTTAAGGCGTGGAAAGCCAACCTGTCATATCCAGTTTGGTGAAGCCATGGCTATCCTTGCAGGTGATGCACTTCAGGCACTTTCATTTTATATATTATCCCATGATGACAAACTGAAAACGGATGCGGAAACAAGAATCCGGATGATTGACATGTTGTCACTTTCATGTGGATCACGTGGCATGGCAGGCGGGCAGGCAATTGATCTTGATAGCGTCGGTAAGCAACTGGATATTGCCCAGCTTGAAGATATGCATATTCACAAGACCGGCGCACTGATACGCGCCAGTGTTGTAATTTCTGCTCGTGCTGCCAGTCATGTCAATAAATCGGTACTGGATCATCTGGATCATTACAGCAAGTGTGTCGGTCTGGCTTTCCAGATTCGTGATGATATTCTCGATATTGAAGGCGAAACAGAAGTCATGGGTAAACAACAAGGCGCTGATACAGCCCTGAACAAACCTACCTACCCTGCCTTGCTGGGTATGGATGGTGCCAAGGCTCGTGCACAGGAATTACATCAGGAAGCAATGGATGCACTAAGCTCCCTGGACCAGCGTGCAGATACATTGCGTGAAATTTCACGCTATATTGTGGAACGCTCCAGCTAATTGATTTATACAGAATACGCATATTTCATGTTTTCACATAAAAATCAAACCAATAGGTATTTTTTATACCCATAACAGCCATGTTCACAACTTGCAAGACAGGTGCATAACTCTCATAATATCCTGACATTCAACTATGTAGTCATTCATCACCCATGAACCGCACAGATTTTTCACTACTTGAAGGCATCAATGACCCTGAAGACGTGCGTCAATTAAGCCGTACCGAGCTTAAACATCTGGCAGATCAACTACGTTCCAGCCTGATAGAAATTGTTTCCCGGAATGGTGGCCACCTCGCGGCCAGCCTCGGAACTGTAGAACTCACTATTGCACTACATTATGTATTTGATACCCCGGATGACCGTCTGGTCTGGGATGTTGGACACCAGACCTACCCTCATAAAATGCTGACTGGCCGCCGGGATCAGATGCATACCATGCGCAAGCTCAATGGCCTTTCGGGATTCCCGCGCCGTGAAGAAAGTGAATACGACACTTTCGGAGTCGGTCATTCAAGCACATCAATCAGTGCTGCTTTGGGTATGGCCATTGCCAACAAACAAACTGATAATGAGCGTCGCTCAGTAGCCATTATTGGAGATGGCGCAATGACCGCCGGTATGGCATTTGAAGCGCTGAACCATGCAGGTGACCTCGATGCCAATCTGCTGGTGATCCTGAATGACAATAAAATGTCTATTTCACATAACGTGGGTGGCATGTCCAAATATCTTGCGCGCCTTCTATCCGGAAAATTATATTCCGGTGTACGTGAAGGTGGCAAAAAAGCCCTGAGTAAAATGCCCAGTGTTCTTGAACTGGCCCGACGTGCTGAAGAACACATGAAAGGTATGATTATACCTGGCACTTTGTTTGAAGAACTGGGCTTCAATTATATTGGTCCGATAGACGGACATGACATGGATGCACTGGTTGATACACTTACAAACCTCAAGCATTTAAAAGGACCACAGTTTTTGCATGTTGTCACCAGGAAAGGCAAGGGTTACAGCCACGCAGAAGAAAATCCCTGTGCATTTCATGGCATCTCAAAGTTTGACAAACTGACTGGCAAAACAGAGTCCAGTACAGCAAGCGGCCCGAGTTATACCGAAGTCTTTTCCCAATGGCTGTGTGACATGGCCACTCAAGACTCCCGTCTTATGGGTATCACCCCGGCGATGCGAGAAGGTTCGGGGCTGGTTGATTTTTCCGAACAATTTCCATCACGTTATTTTGATGTGGGTATTGCCGAACAACATTCTGTTACGCTTGCTGCGGGCCTGGCCTGTGAGGGCATGAAGCCCGTTGTGGCTATTTATTCAACATTTCTGCAACGCGCATATGACCAGTTGATCCATGATGTCGCCTTACAAAACCTGCCTGTTGTATTTGCAATAGACCGTGCGGGTCTGGTCGGACCTGACGGTGCAACCCATGCAGGCAGCTTTGACCTGAGCTATTTACGTGCGATCCCGAATATGATGATTATGGCACCCGCTGATGAAAATGAATGCCGCCAGATGTTATCAACAGGCTTCCACCATAATGGCCCAAGCGCTATAAGATATCCTCGCGGCCGCGGCCCGGGGGTTAAGGTAGAAACATCTCTCGATGTTATCGATATTGGTAAAGCCAAAGTCTGTCGTGATGGCAATGACATTGCCATCCTGGCTTTTGGTTGTATGTTAAGCCCCGCAACACTGGCAGGTGACACGCTTAATACAACCGTAATAAATATGCGTTTTGTAAAACCACTGGATACCGAGCTGCTGCTGGAAATCAGCCAGCAATACAAACTATTGGTCACCGTTGAAGATAATGCTGTCGCCGGTGGCGCTGGCAGTGCTGTCAGTCAACTACTATCCGAAAATCATATCAATACCCCCGTCATGCAACTGGGCCTGACAGATAAATTCCTTGAACAGGGCAGCCGTGAGGAGCTATTGTCGATTTCTGGCCTTGATGCCGATGGTATTATTCGTGCCATCAAGAGTAACCCCGCCTTTCAGGATTGCAAAATCAGACATTCTCACGTAGTATCCTAGCCCCTGAATCTCACCATATCACTGTAATCTCCTATAAATCATCTGGTTTTACAGTAAGTTAGTCGGATTATTATGGCAGCAACCTATACACTGAAAATTGTGACAGACTTTGCTTCTGCTCACACCTTGCGCGATTACCCCGGCGATTGCAGCCGCATGCATGGGCATAACTGGAAGGCCGAAATTGAGGTAACAGCATCTGAATTAAATGATGCCGGTATGGTAGTTGATTTTAAAGATATCAAAACAGCCACCCGTAAGATTACGAATCAACTGGATCACCGCTACCTGAATGATCTGGAAGCTTTTAAAACGGTAAATCCGACGGCAGAAAATATAGCTGCTCACCTGTTTCACGAATTAACAAGTCAATTCAATAAACCTGGAATAACAGTAAGCGCAGTTACCTTATGGGAAACAGAAAGAGCCTGCGTACGTTATACAGAGGACTAAAAACATGACTGATATTAAAAAAACTGACGAGATCGAAGATGTACAAAATAGCAAAGACACACGTCATATTGCTATTAATAAAGTAGGCATCAAGGATATTCGACATCCTGTTATCGTAAAGGATCGTTCTGACGGCGAACAACACACAATCGCCAATTTCAACATGTACGTCAATCTGCCGCATAATTTCAAAGGCACGCATATGTCGCGTTTTGTTGAAATTCTGAATAAACATGACCGTGAAATATCTGTTGAGTCATTCAAGGAAATGATGAGTGAAATGACAACCCGGCTGGAAGCGGAATCGGGTCATATTGAAATGAATTTCCCCTATTTCATTAACAAGACCGCACCCGTTTCAGGCGTTCAGAGTCTGCTCGATTATGATGTTACCCTGATTGGTGAAATAACAGGTAAAAATATACAGACTTACATAAAAGTCGTTGTTCCGGTAACCAGTCTGTGCCCCTGTTCTAAAAAGATTTCTGATTATGGTGCTCATAACCAGCGCTCACATGTGACCGTTAATATCCGCACCTGTAGCTTTATCTGGATCGAGGAAATCATCGAGATGATCGAACGGGAAGCGTCTTGTGAACTTTATGGTTTGTTAAAACGTCCTGATGAAAAACATGTCACTGAACGTGCGTATGACAACCCCAAGTTTGTCGAAGACATGGTACGTGACGTTGCCGTGCAACTTAATCAGGATGATCGTATTTGTGCTTACGTAGTTGAATCTGAAAACTTTGAATCCATTCACAACCATTCTGCTTATGCGCTGATTGAGTTTGATAAAGAAGAACAGGGCTGGGTAAAATCCGGGGCCTGATAAATCGATGACCTGCAGGAGCAAATAAATTCGCTCCTGCAATATTGATCCTCTATGCCAGATAATGGCAACCTTTAATAAGGCCGGGCCTTTAACAAAATCATATTATTTTTGCGTTGCATATCAACGTTTTTCAAAAAAGACATCCCAAGCAACACTCGCTCAGGATATCCTCCCTGTAAAACGACAGCATCCACATTATTAACCTGTATATTCCCTATTCTGACCGTTTTAAGTTTCACTGAGTAACCAGTGGTTTTCCCCGAGGCTGTTTTTACATTCAGTCGCCGGGTTTGCTCCGACAGGACAACCCCGAAACTACGGGCGTGATGGATATTCATCGCAACAACGGTAGCACCCGTATCGAGCAATAATGATGTTCCTACACCGTTGATACTGCCCGCAGTAAAATACATGCCGTGATTATCAGGCCAGAGATGATGCTCTGCAGTAGCAGCAGGTGCCGGATAATTTGTTTGAACAGGCTGATTACCAAGGTGGTATTTTTTTCTCTTACCTTTGTATTCAATTACTGCTTCATAGCTGTCTGCAGAAATCAGGCGTAAACCAGCAACAGGAGCACGCCCTTTAAATAACGTAATCCTTCTGCCATCAAGCTCAACAACAGCCATATCAGGTAGCAATGCCTGAACACGAAATGCAGCAGCGTATATATTCTGCAGCCAGAAAGACTGACTCAGAAGCATTGCCAATAAAATTCCTTTTCTCATGTTATTAACCTTTCAAAAAACTGTCAGACTAACGTTGCGTCACGATACGATAACGATCACCCTTGGGCTTACTCAGGTCAACTCGTAAACGTTTAGAGCTCAGGCCATGTACAGTATCGGTTGCCTCGATAAAAATAATTTTTGTTCCGGATGGGATTTTTGCATACGACAAACTGCGCGTAAAAGGCTGTTCCTGTACGTGCGGATGTGCAAGCACCCGCTTTGCAAGCAGCTTTCCTTTTGTATCAACAATGCGCCATGAATTGGCATAGTGATTCCAGCCTTCATCATGATGACCCAGTGTTACAGCAACATACCAACTACCGCCATTGTCTTTAAGCTCTGCAAACAAAATAGATACATTTCCTGCCTGTACCGGGCTTGTGATTAACATCAGTAAATATATAACAGCTAAAATTCGCATATTAACTCCTGATTCTTATGTTTTTTATAAAATGTTTAATTTGAAAATAATCTGCAGACAAATTGCTGCATAAACACCGGCTAAAACATCATCTATCATAATACCAAAACCACCTGACACTTTTTTATCCAGTAGCCGTATCGGCCAGGGTTTCCAGATATCAAATAATCGAAACAGACCAAAACCCAGTATCCACCAGATCCAGCCTGCAGGTGCCATTATCATGGTGACCAGATAGCCGACAATTTCATCCCAGACAATGCCGGAATGATCATGAACACCAAGTGCATCTGCAGTACGCCCACAGACCCAGACGCCAAATACAAACAATAATACGGTTAATGCCAGATACTCATACAAGGATAATCCCAGCATGAAGTAATACAACACAACACCCGGTAACGTACCCCACGTGCCCGGCGCATAACGTGCAGCCCCTGTACCCAGGCCACATGCAAGCATACTATCCGGTCGTTTCCATACCCATGCGGGTAAATAATTCTTTTTAACCACCGTGACTATTCCTGCAAACTAAAATGCTGATAACCCTGTACAGACAGGTCTGTTTTATGCCCATTCTGCATAAATTCCAACTGCAAGTCTTGCGTTATTTCACCAATACAGGTGCAGTTAACCGATATTTGTGACAGGGTTTGACGCAACATATCCTGCAGCTCAGGCGCTAACGTAAAACAAAGCTCGTAATCATCGCCGCCTGCCAGTTGAAACCGGAGTTGCTTATCAGCCGATAACGCAGACAATGCAAGGGAGGCTGGCAGTTCCTCAAGCGCTATCTTCGCACCAACATGACTTTCATCGAGAATATGTTGTAAATCAGCTGCGAGGCCATCCGAGATATCTATCGCTGCATTTGCGATGGGGAGCAGTGCCAGCCCCAACTCGACTCTGGGTTCTGGATATTCCAGCCGATGTTGTAAATAATCTTGTGCATTTTGCGGATATGGCAGCTGATCAAAGTGACATGCCAGAGCAAAACCTGCGTCGCCCGGTGTACCACTCACAAATATCAAATCGCCCGGCTTTGCCCGATCACGCCGTAGTGCCTGCCCCCGAGGCAGACCACCCTGCACCTGGATATTAACTGACAATGGCCCCTTACAGACATCACAGGCCTGTAGTTGCATTGGCCAGCGATCAAGCAATCCACTCAAACCGCTACAAAAATCTATTAGCCAGCTTTCATCCCAATCAGGTAGCACCAGTCCCAATGTCCATGACTGCGGCATCGCACCCATCGCAGCCAGATCACTCAGGTTAACTGCCATTGATTTGTGCGCAATCGCTGCCGCAGTTGTTTGCTCTGGAAAATGAACACCCGATAACAACGTGTCTGTTGAAATCGCTACATGAGGGTAATACTGACACCCGTCCGGGTGGCGGGTAGACTGGCTGATAAGATCAGATAACGCCTGATTATCAAACGCTTTCAATTAAAGTCCAGCGTTTATCTCAGGCGCTCTGAATTCTCGCGCGGCTTTATCCAGAATTCCGTTTATATACTTGTGACCATCCGTGGCACCAAACTGTTTCGCCAGTTGAATAGCCTCATTCAAAACAACCCGATAAGGAATATCAGGTCGATTGCTCAACTCAAAGATACCTATGCGCAGAATCGCACGTTCGACCGGATCAATTTCATTCAGTGGCCGATCAAGTAATGGTATTAATGCATCTTCAAGCTCGTCCAGACGTGCGGGAATCTGATGTAACAGCTCATGAAAATACCCGGTATCAGCCTTGCTCATATCCTGGTCTGCAAGAAACTGCTGCTCGATATCTCCAAGGTTCTGCATGGAGGCCTGCCATTGATACAAGGCCTGCATGGCACTACGTCTGGCACGACGTTTGGCATGCTGCGGGTTAAGTGAGACAACTGGTTTAGACATCAATCTTAACTCAACTGTTTAAACAGGCTGACCATTTCAATTGCAGACAACGCGGCTTCGCCACCCTTGTTACCCGCCTTGGTACCTGCTCGTTCTATCGCCTGCTCGATACTATCAACTGTAAGCACGCCAAACGCCATAGGAATATCATGCTGCATGGATACCTGCGCCAAACCCTTGGTACATTCACCCGCTACGTATTCAAAATGTGGTGTACCACCCCGAATGACTGCGCCCAGTGCTACAATGGCGTCATAATCTTTACCCGCTGCAAGGCGCTGTGCAGCTAATGGCATTTCAAATGCACCCGGCACACGAATGATATCGATATTTTTTTCATCTGCACCATGACGTTTCAGGGTGTCGATCGCGCCATCCAGTAAACTTTCAACCACGAAGCTGTTAAAACGGGCCACAAGTAATGCAAAACGGGAACCCTTTACAATCATGTCACCTTCAATTGTTTTTATCTGACTCATAATTAAAATACCTTTATCTATATAAATTAGTCTGCTGAAATATATTCAAGTACTTCCAGCCCAAAACCGGATAACCCGTGCATGATAATCGGAGAGCTCAGTACCCGCATCTGACGCACTCCCAGATCAGACAGAATCTGCGCACCGACACCATAGGTTCTCAGCTCTGTTGCACCCTGCGCGTTCTTGCGTACATGTTTATTCTGCTCACTGCCCTGAACATTTTTAAGCAGGGAATCATTGTCTTCATGTCCACGCAGAATAACAACAACCCCGTTACCGACCTCATCAATTCTCTGCATGGCATCATGTAGCGGCCAGCTACAGCCATGCCCGAGTGAACCCACGACATCACACAAGGTGTTCTGCATATGTACACGCACCATGGTTGGTTTTGTACTGTCAATCTCGCCTTTAACCAGTGCAAAATGTAGCTGCTCATCAATCGTGTCATGATAGGCGATCAGTTTGAAGTCACCCTGCTCTGTATCGATTTTACGTTCTGCAATGCGCTCAACTGTATGCTCATTTGATACACGATATTCAATCAGATCCGCAATAGTTCCTATCTTCAGGTCATGCTCTTTGGCGAATTTCTTCAAATCCGGCATGCGTGCCATCGTGCCATCTTCGTTTAATATCTCAACAATAACAGCAGCAGGCTCCAGACCTGCCAGACGTGCGTAATCACACCCGGCCTCGGTATGTCCTGCACGCGTCAGTACGCCACCGGACTGTGCCATTAACGGGAAAACATGCCCCGGCTGAACAACGTCTTCTGCTTTTGCATCTTTGGCAACTGCGGCCTGCACAGTAACCGCCCTGTCTGCAGCGGAAATACCTGTGGTTACTCCTTCTGCCGCCTCAATAGATACCGTAAAGGCAGTCGCATGAGCCGCATTATTTTCATTAACCATCATCGGCAAACGTAATGACTGACAACGTTCACGGGTTAACGTCAGACAAATCAAACCACGACCGTATTTTGCCATGAAGTTGATATCTTCAGGACGAACCCGTTCGGCTGCCATGATCAGATCACCTTCATTTTCACGGTCCTCATCGTCCATAATAATGACCATCTTACCCTGACGGATATCTTCTATAATTTCTTCTGTGCTATTTAAAGGCATTGTGTTTGACCTTATTTATTTCCAAAACCATGTTCCTGCATAAAAGCCATGCTGATCCCTTCATCAGGGTTTGCAGCTTTGTCTCCCAACATCAAACGCTCAAGATACCGAGCCAGTAAATCGACTTCAATATTTACCCGGCTACCCGCCGAATAGTTATTCATAATTGTTTCTTGCAAGGTATGCGGAACGATATTCAGTTCAAAAACCGCACCCTTAACCGCATTCACAGTTAAACTGGTTCCATCCACACAAACCGAACCTTTATGGGCAACATATCTTGCCAGCTCATCCGGCACACGAATTGTAAAGCGGACAGAACGCGCGTCGTCCCAACGCTGTTCTACTTTACCTACACCGTCCACATGCCCACTGACAAGATGACCACCTAAACGTGTTGTCGGTGTCAGTGCTTTTTCCAGATTTACTTTCTGCCCCGTCTTCCAGGAACCAGCACAGGTTTTCTCCAGTGTTTCACCTGACACATCTGCCCAGAAACCATCTCCGGGTAACGCTACTGCAGTAAGACAAACACCATTCACGGCAATACTATCACCCAACTGTACATCACCGAGATCCAGTTTGCCCGTACGGATGCGTAAACGTAAATCCCCCCCTTTTTGCTGCAGGGTTGCGATTTCACCGATTGCCTGAATAATACCGGTAAACATAACTATTCTTTTACCTTGATGTTAGCACTTATACACCAGTCTTTTCCGACTGCACGTATATCTGTAATGTTCAGATCAATACGCTGATCCATTTGCTCCAGGTCTGGCAAGTTAAACAACCCTCGTGCCTTGTCACCCATTACATGAGCTGCCATATAAATTTTCAGTTCATCAATTAACCCGGCGTTCAGCATCGCACCACTGAGTGTCGCACCGGTTTCCAGCAACACCTCATTCATTTCTTCATTCGCAAGATGAATCATTAATTCATCCAGATCAATTCGACCTCCGGGCGCGGGTAAATAAATCACTTCTGCCCCCGCATCCTGTAGTTCTGCTTCACGCTCTGTATCTTTTGTTGCCGTGACCACTATGGTACGCCCGACCTGTTGTAACAATTTTGCGTCAACAGGCAAAGACAGATTTGGATCAAGTACCACTCTTACGGGATTGATCCAGCCTCCTTCGGGCGTCCTGTCATCAAGCCGCACATTCAACGACGGATCATCTGCGAGTACCGTGCCAATTCCGGTTATAATTGCAGAACTACGTGCACGTAACAAATGTACCTGATGTCGCGCTTCCGCTCCGGTTATCCATTTACTTTCGCCGGACGCCATCGCGGTACGTCCATCCAGACTCATTGCCATCTTGCATGTCACCCAGGGGCGCCCCCGGGACATTCGGGATATAAACCCCGGATTAAGTGCCTCGGCTTCAGCCTGCATCAAACCAGTGTCTGTATCAATACCCTGATCAGACAATTGCTGCATACCTTTACCAGCCACTTCCGGATTAGGGTCTGACATTGCAGCCACCACACGTTTTACGCCCGCTTCTACAAGCGCCTGACTACATGGAGGCGTTCGCCCCTGATGGCAACAAGGTTCCAGCGTAACATACGCAGTTGCACCCTTTGCATTCACACCAGCCTGTTGCAAGGCATGGACTTCTGCATGTGGGCCACCCGCGCGCTGATGCCAGCCTTCACCTATAATCTGCCCTTCTTTCACAAGCACACAACCCACTCTCGGGTTGGGCTGCGTAGAATACAAACCCTGTGCCGCAAGTTGCAGCGCGCGCGCCATGAATTCGCTATCTTGCTGCGTAAATATCATTTATCCGGCTTGCCTGACTCATCACCTGAAAGCAGTGACAGCTGATGTTTTTTCAGTTCAGGGGTCGGCCCTCGTTCCAGCCGGTCTATCTCTTCACGAAACTCATTGATGTCTTCAAAACTACGATAAACAGATGCGAAACGGACATAGGCTACCTGATCCAGCTCACGTAATTCATTAATAACCCACTCACCCAGCTGAATGGATGCAATCTCCCGCTCACCTGTCGCACGAATCGCATGCTTGATACGATTAATCGCTGCTTCGATCTCTTCGGTTTCGACCGGGCGTTTTTCCAGTGACCGAACAATACCATTTCGTAATTTCTCTTCCTGAAATGACTCACGAACACCATTGGTCTTTACAATCTTGGGTAACTGAAGCTCAGCTGTTTCATACGTGGTAAAACGCTCTGTACACGTCAGACATTCACGTCGTCGACGTACCTGGTCACCCTCATTCGCCAAACGCGAATCAATCACCTTGGTATCTTCAGCATTACAGAACGGACAGCGCATTCAGTTTGTTACTCAACCATAAACAGGCAGACGCTTACAGATTGCTGATACTTTTTCACGCACCTGTACAATCACGTCTTCATTATTAACATCATCCAGAATATCGCACATCCAGTTTGCGAGTTCGTTAACATCGTTTTCATTAAAACCACGCGTGGTAACCGCAGGGGTTCCAACACGAATACCGCTGGTCACAAAAGGTGACTGTGGATCATTTGGAACGGTGTTTTTATTCACAGTAATGTGAGCTTTTCCAAGTGCTGCATCAGCTTCTTTCCCGGTCATACCCTTCTCTATGAAATCAACCAGGAATAAATGATTATCTGTGCCGCCAGAAACAACTTTATAACCACGCTGTATGAAAACATCAGCCATTACTTGCGCATTCTTTCTGACCTGTGTCTGGTAAGTTTTAAAATCCGGTTGCAGAGCTTCCTTGAAAGAAACCGCTTTAGCAGCGATCACATGCATTAAAGGACCACCCTGAATACCAGGAAAAACCACCGAGTTCAGTTTCTTTTCAATATCAGGACTGGATTTAGCCAATATCAGGCCGCCACGAGGACCACGTAATGTTTTATGTGTTGTGGTCGTTGTGACATCAGCGATGCCAACCGGGCTGGGGTAAATACCTGCTGCAACCAGGCCTGCAACATGTGCCATATCTACCATCAGGAATGCATCAACACTATCTGCAATATCACGAAAACGTTGCCAGTCGACAACACGTGAATAGGCACTGAAGCCTGCAACGATCATTTTAGGTTTATGTTCTTTGGCCAGACGTTCAACTTCGTCATAATCAATTTCACCTGTTTCTTCATTCAGGCCGTATTGAACCGCGTGATAAATTTTACCGGAAAAATTTACCTTGGAGCCATGGGTGAGATGACCACCATGGGCAAGACTCATACCCAGTACTGTGTCACCCGGATTAACCAGTGCCATATAAACTGCTGCGTTTGCCTGTGAACCGGAATGAGGCTGAACGTTCGCATAGTCCGCGTCGAATAATTCTTTTGCGCGATCAATTGCCAGTTGCTCAGCAACATCTACATTGTCACAACCGCCATAATAACGTTTGCCCGGATAACCTTCCGCATATTTATTCGTTAACACACTACCCTGCGCCTGCATAACACGAGGGCTGGTATAATTCTCTGATGCAATCAATTCAATATGTTCTTCCTGACGTTTTTCTTCTGCCTGCATTGCAGTCCACAAGTCATCATCAAAACCTGCTATTGTCATATCTTTTGAAAACATCTACTCATCCTCACATAATGA
>Ga0316206_1001691_pt1 | contig 18030 bp, 21 predicted proteins | sample 6monthpyrite_MG_FD_204942 | JGI IMG/M metagenome (GOLD analysis project Ga0316206, IMG submission 204942) | Microbial mat bacterial communities from mineral coupon in-situ incubated in ocean water Damariscotta River, Maine, United States -... | ecosystem: Environmental > Aquatic > Marine >... | reverse complement strand
TTTAACTAACTCTTCAAGTTTTTGGGCTTGATTATTCATGCATTATCCTTATCAAACCCATTTAAGAGACAATCAATTAAAAAGTCACCATTTGCTACTCTTAAATCTTCAGGGACTTCTTGTCCAACTGAAAAATAACTAAGAGGTTTTTGTATAGTATGTACAAGGGAAAATATATTTCCAAAAGATCTTGTTTCATCAAGTTTTGTAAACATAATTGTATCAATCTTTAAAGATGAAAATTTTTGATAAATTTCATACATATCTTCATACTTAGTTGTTCCTTGAAGTGCTAAAATTACATCTATTTCAAAACCTGCTGTATCATTTGAAAGACACTGATTAATTGCTTCTATCTTTTTCTTATCATATGGAGAACTTCCCATGGTATCTACAAAAATATAGTCACAATATCTTAGTGAATTTAGTGCTGTACTAAATTCAGGAGGATCTACAACAGTTTCAATGCCTAGCTTCATCATACGTGCATACTGCATTAACTGCTCAACTGCACCAATTCTATATGTATCTAAAACAATTAACCCTACTTTATATTTTTGTTCTAGTAAATATGAGTATCTTGCTGCTAGTTTTGCTATAGATGTGGTCTTACCAACTCCAGTTGAACCAACTAACATCATAACTTTTTTTGATGGTCCACTAACTAATGGTTCCATTCTTATAGGAATCATCTTACGAAGCAAAACTTGAAAATAACGTTTAACGGTTTCACTATTTTGTCTCATTTTAAGTGGCATATGCTCTAGTGTATGCATCATCATTTTATCAAGATGATCTGGATTCATACCACTTTGTCGTGCAATTCTATAAATTTCAGAAAATTCAGGAGGAATTGCAAGTCCCTCTTTTTGTACAACCTTATCATCCCAAAACATATTTTGTATTAATTTAACCTTGTCGCCTAGTTTAGAAATCTCACCCTTAATCTGGCGTAACTCTTCCATCTCTATTTCTGGTAATTTTTCTTCATTTGTAACTTTTTCTACCTTTTTGTCTTTTACATCTTCAACATTTGCAATAGCAGAAATTTGACGAGCAGCTTCTGAAATATTTAATAAAACCTCTTTAGTACTTTTTGATTCAGCACTGTTATTAGATGGAGTGTAACCATTTAGTTGCCCTCTTTTCATTTTCGGCATAACAGGCTCATCTTGATTATCTAAATACTTCTCATCAACACCTACAACAATTTCATACAATGCGCTTCTATGAAGGCTCTTTTTTCTAATCTCTTTTGTTTCAATTAATTCTGCATGCTCACCAGCTGTAAGACGAGCTTTTTTTAGAGCATCAGCAGGAGTCATACCTTGAAATGTAAAAATTTTCATTTTATATTAGCCTTTTGTATGTAGCTAAGAGGAATAAGTACAGATTGTCGTTCTTTCCATTTTGGGTGTGGAATCTCTAGTATTGCATCTTTATATCTAAGATTGTCATAAAAAATAATATCTAAATCTAGCGTTCTTGGTGCATTTTTAAAGGTGCGTACTCTACCAAAACGCTCTTCAACTAAGAGTAAAAACTTCAGTAACTTTTTTGGGTTTAGGTTTGTACCTAACTCAATAAGTCCATTAAAAAATGGTAGCTGCTCTTTAAATCCAAATGGTGGGTTTTTTAAAATTGGAGATGTACTAATAATCTGTACTAATGGGCTCTTTTTAAGCCATAAAAATAGTTTTGCAAACCTTTTTCTAACATCTCCTACATTGCCACCTATACCGACTACTGTGTAGTGTTTAAATTTAAGTTTTTTTCTAGTTGTATGCGGGAAATAGGTATCAAAATACAAAGAAGTTTGTGCATTTAATACTCTACGCATCTAAAGAATCTCCGCTTTTGAATCTCGCATTACAACCATATCTTCGATTCTAATGCCAAATTCACCTGGGATATAGATGCCCGGTTCTATCGTAAAGACCATATTGTCTTCAATTATTGTTTCACTCTTTTTAGAAATGTATGGGTGTTCATGAATATCAAGACCAACTCCATGTCCAGTAGAATGAACAAAATATTTTCCAAATCCAGCTTTTTCTATCTCATCTCTTGTTAATGCATCTACAGCTTTAGCACTCATACCGCTTCTTACATTTTGTATAGCTTTATCATGCGCTCTTTTAACAGTGTCATACGCGTTTTGAATAGTGCTACTAAATTGTTGCATATTATCAAAATTAAAAGATTTGTTCACAGTTACTGTTCTTGTTCTATCTGAGCAGTAGCGTTTATACTTTACACCAGCATCAAAAAGTAAAAGTTCACCGTTATTAAGACGTTTTTTTGTAGGTAATGCATGTGGCTTAGAAGCGTTTGACCCAATAGCTACTATTGGATCAAAACTCAAATTATGCTCACCATGACGAGAAAGTATACGTTTTGCTTCATATTGTAAATACTCTTCTGTTTTTCCAATACCCTCAGCTATTATGAAAAGTGCAAACTCATCAAATGCACTTTGTCCCATATTGACAGCTTTTGAGATTAGTTTTATCTCATCATCACTTTTAACCATACGTTTCTTAGTAGAGTAATCTTTTTCTTCAATGAATCTAACATTAAGTTTTTTTGTTAAATCTTTAAAAAGTGAAACTGTAAAATCATTTGGATCATATAAAATCTCTTTTATTTTTGAATCTTTAATAATTTTTCTAGTACTTTTAATTAGATCTGTACTCTCAACTACTTCACATCCATTAGATTGTTCTTTAGCCTCTTGAGTGTACCTAGCATCTGTTACTAAAAATCCTTCGCTTCCCATTTGCAAATATAGAGCATGATCACAACTATAACCACACTCATAATATATTGCATTTTCATCGCGAAGGATATAATTCATTTACTCTGCTGCTTGTTGATTTTGTTGATTTTGTATAGCTTGAAGTTCATTAAGAATCTGCATAATAGAAATCATAGCTAAATGGTAACTAAATGGACCAAAACCTGTAATTTGACCAGCACATACAGGGGCAATCATACTTTTTTGACGGAACTCTTCACGTCTATAGATATTGCTAATATGAACTTCAATAGTTGGCATATTAACTGCTGCGATTGCATCACGAATAGCTACTGAAGTGTGTGTATAAGCACCAGGATTGATAATAATACCATGAGCGTCACCTAAACTCTCTTGTATCTTGTCTACCATCTCGCCCTCTAAGTTAGTTTGAAAAAATTCAATTTCTAAATTATTTTGAGTAGCAACGTCTTGCATCTGTTTGTGAACTTGCTCTAACTTCATTGGACCATAAATATTTTGTTCACGAACACCTAACATATTTAGGTTTGGACCTTGGATTACCATTATTTTCATCGATTACTCTTCCTATTGCAAAATTTAAGGTAACATTTTACCCATATTTTCCATAATCTATTTTTAGATTTTCATAAAGGTATAAAATGTTTCTAATGAATGCTTCATATATTCTCACAAAAGATAAGATTTTAATAGATTCTGCCATTGTATTTGATGAGCATATTAAAGCAATAGGTAAAAAAGATGAACTATTAAAAAAATTTCCAAACATCAAAGAGATACATTTAGAAGATGGCTCTATTTTAATGCCAGGACTCATAAATTCGCATGTTCATCTTGAATTTAGCGAAAATAGCACTGAATTAAAATATGGGTCATTTATGCCTTGGTTATATAGTGTAATTGAAAAACGCGATGAGCTAAGTGAGAAATGTGGTAGTAATTGTATGAAAAAAGTACTTGAACGTATGCTGTTAAGTGGTACCACAACAGTTGGAGCAATTAGCAGCTGGGGATTTGATTTAAAACCTTGTGCAGAATCTAATATGAAAGTGATATATTTTAATGAAGTTATTGGTTCAAATCCAGCAGCAGTAGATGCACTTTGGAAACATTTTTTAGATAGATTAGAGATGTCAAAAAAACTTGCATCAAAAACTTTTACCCCAGCAGTTGCTATTCACTCTCCATATGCAGTTCATCCAGTGCTAGTTAAAAAAGCTGTAAGTATTGTAAAAGAGCAGAAGCTACAACTTAGTACACACTTTTTAGAGAGCCAAGCTGAGCGAGATTGGTTAGATAACTCAGATGGTGAATTTGTGCCATTTTTTAAAAACTTTTTAAACCTTAATAAAGCCCATACAACTGCAAAAGAGTTCTTAGAAAATATCAAAGATACAAGATCTCTTGTTGTACATGCAGGACATGCTTCAAAAGATGAACTTGAAACTATTAAAGATTCAGGACACACAGTTGTCCACTGCCCAGTATCAAACCGTTTACTTGGAAATGATAGATTAGATATTGATAATTTAGACTATTTATGTGCAACTGATGGATTGAGTTCAAATACATCTTTAAATCTTTTTGATGAACTTAAATCTGCACTTTTTATTCATCATGAAAAAGATTTACACAAGCTAGCAAAAGATTTAATAGACAGCGCAACATCAAGAGCTGCAACTGCGCTTAATTTAAATAGAGGTCAAATCAAAGAGGGCTTTGAGTCTGACATTATTGTTTTAAATACAAACAGAGGTACAATAGCGCCAGAAGACTTACATCTACAAATTTTACTTCAAAAGTTTGAAGTAAGTCATACATTTATAAACGGAGAAAAAATTTAATGGAAATTATAAAATCGATATTCACTCTACCAGCAAGAGTTCTAAGTTATATTCAAAATCATTTCAAAGCGATGATTTTCTTACTACTTCTTTATATAGTTTTTGAACCAACTACAATTCCTACAGAGGTTCCAAATTTAGCAAAAATTAGACTAAGTGGAAATATTGTAAATGCTGAAGCAATTTTAGAAAAAATTGATGAAGTGAAAAACGATGACAACATAAAAGGTGCTCTTTTTGTTGTTAATTCAGGAGGTGGGGCTGTTGCACCATCTGTTGAGATTAGTCAAGCGATTAAACGTCTTAACTCTACAAAACCAGTTGTAACATATGCATCTGGTACTCTTGCTAGTGGTAGTTACTACTCAGCAATTTATAGCAGCGCGATTGTAGCAAATCCAGGCTCACTTGTAGGCTCAATCGGTGTTATTATGCAAGGAATGAATTTAGAGAAGTTATCGCAAAAAGTTGGAGTAGTTACTCAGACAATTAAAGCTGGAAAATTTAAAGAAGTTGGAACTACTATGAGAAAGTGGGATTCAGAGGAAAAAGCTGAACTTAAAAAAGTTATTGATGGTACCTATAACATGTTTGTAAGAGATGTAGCTAATGCTAGAAAATTAGATGCTACTCAACATACGGTTTTTGCTGACGCTCATATTTTTACAGCTAATGGCGCGCTTGCTGTTGGACTGATTGATAAAGTAGGAGTATCATACGATGCGACAGAACTTCTAGTTAAAATAAGTGGTGTAGAACACGCTGTGTTCAAACAAGAAGATAAATTTGATAAACTTATGGAAAAAATAAATCAAGAGGTACACACATTTGTACTTTCACTAACTCAAACGTTACAACTACACTAGTAGTTGTGACTAAAATATCCTGTATGAGCGCTATTCGTTGACTCTTTTTTATCTTCTTTAACGGTTACTTTTTCTTTTCCAACTTTTGGCGTTTCTTCTTTATTTTCTTGAGTATTTTTATCAAAAAAATACATCCCAGCACCTAAAGCTATAGTAACAGCACTAATGATTCCCATGTATGCCCAAAATGTAAAGTTAAGCAGTGGCAAAGCGACACTTAAAATTAACATTACAACTGTCATGATTATAAAGTAGAGTGGTTTTTCTTCTTGCAAAGTATTTCCTTAAGATGTTTTAAACTGCGATAATCTCTGTTCTAGTGAATTGCTTTTCTCAAGCATCTCATTTGCAACATTAACAATCTCTTTTACGCCACTAGTTGTTTCTAAACTGAATTTTTCTACAGACTTAATCTGTTCAACTATGTTATCAACATGATTAGATGCTTCTTTGGCTATTCCTGAAGAGTGAACAGCAACGCTAACTGTATCATGTAATGTTTGGGTAATTCTATCTATATCTTTATTTACACCTTCTGAAGTCTCTATCATTTTTGAAGATTCTTTATTTTTATGATTCATTTCGTCAGTAACATTTGCAACAGATTCCACAATTACATTAACTGTTGCATGAATCTCTCCCAAAGATCTTTGTGTTCGTTCAGCAAGTTTTCTAACTTCATCAGCAACCACAGCGAAACCACGTCCATGCTCTCCAGCACGTGCTGCTTCAATGGCCGCATTAAGTGCTAATAAATTTGTTTGCTCAGCAATATCAGAAATTATTGTAAGTACATCTTTGACTTGTTCAGCCTCTTGATTTAAAGAGTTTAATTTTTCTGTTATGTGCACCTCTTTTTCAATGCCATCTTGTACTAGGTTAATCATTAAATTAACCTTTTTTTGTGTTTCTTCCATTATATGTTCTGCATCTTCAATATCATGTTGAGTATGTTCTGCATCTTTAAGAGATTCGTTTAACGAGTGACGCACCCCTTCAAAAGTTTGTACAGCTTTAGAGATAGTAAGGCCTTCTTCTTGAACTTGATTTTGAATGTTTGAAGCAACACTATTAAGAGCATCAGCTTTATCTATATTCTCTTTACCACTAATTTTTATTTGTTGCATTGTTTGTTGTAAATTATCAAAAAAACCGTTCATACTTTTTGCCATCACTCCTAATTCATCATTTGAATCAATCTCAAAGCGCTTTGTTAGATTATTAACATCATCTGATAGTTTGTTTGAAATAAAAGATATATTTTTAAGCATAATTTTTGCAATAATGAGAATTATTAGGCCACTAAGTATCATCACAGGGAGCATAGTTTCAATTAATATTATAAATAGATTCCAACTAAGTGAAGAAATATTATTAGCATCAAATATACCTACAACATAACCACCATTTTTTACATTAATAGATTTTTTGGCAACAAGATAGCTACCAATAATTTTTACACCGTCTTTAAGTGATATAACTTGAGCTTCTATCTCTTTAGCAAGTTTTGGATTAATCTTTTTTTCATCTATTTTTTTAAATTCTATTTTTCTTGGTGGTTGAGCGGGTGCAAAAAAAGTTTTAGGTGTTTCATTTGACATGCCATCAATATGAATATATAAAGTGCGAGAAGCCTTAATAATAGAGGTAACTTCATCACTTTTAAGTTTCATTATGTTTGCACCAGCAACAGAAATTTCTGCAATTGGTATCATCGGGCTAAGTGCAGTGTTTGCTACAGTAATTGCACTATTTTTTTGATTATTATACATATATGTATAAAACACGTATCCAACTACAAGTCCAAAAATAATCATAGCAATAGAAATCATTAAAAGTAGTTTATTTTGTATTGAATTAATTCTCATTAAATGTACTCCTGAACAAAGTTATCGTATTTAAAAAATATAAATTTATACTTTTTAAATACGCCGCAATTTATATGCGGACGTATTATATATTATTTGTGTGTCGAACACTGTCCATTTAGACAAAACGCACTATAACCTGTATGACATACTCTACAATCTTGTGGATTAAGACCACTCCCTTTTGGTGCAGAAATGTCTTTACCATCTTCTGAGTAAGCACCATAAAGAGGTTTCCCACCTTTATACTGAGTAACAAAAAGAGCTTTTATATCTTTAAGATGTAAGATTAATGTTGCACCATCAGCAAATTTACCATCACGTTTTTTAAATGCAGGCATACTTTTTTCATCAACCAATACAGCAACTGCACCTGGACCACCTGGTTTTATTGCACAATATGTAGCAACTGTTTCTTGGTAAATTTTAGGAAATGAAGAAACATCGGCATCACATCCAGGTAATGCACCGATACCCGTTAGAACTGTAGTTGCATTTTTATAGTTTTTCCAGTCAGCTGGATAAGGCATCTCACTTGATGCAGTCAAAAAGGTTGCAATAGCAACAAGACTTAAGATTATTTTTTTAAACATAACACTCTCCCTGTGTAGTATAATTAAACAGGTGTTATTCTACACTTATAAATATTAAGTTTTTATTATAGTTATATATTTTTATATCTTATAAATAATGTCTCATTTCCACTAATTTCACCCTAAACACACATAAAGTATTTCCACCTAGTTTTCAAGAATGGTTAACCATGTTTTTGAAGCATATATTAAATCAAATTCTATATTAGACTTATTGCAAAACTAGACCATCCTTTATATTTTATTTTAAATGATAGTATGATAATTGATGAAAGGTATGTGATATATATTACATACAGGTAATTTTTTTTCAGTTACAATATTTAAAAAAGGATTCTTAAATGAATAATATAAATACGAAACGAAATTTTAGAGATAAAATGATAACTTTACTAAAAGCAATGATTAATGGGTATTTACCTACAACTATCAATGGTAGTTTAACGACTATGCCAGTTGATTTTTTAATAGACAAGAATGGTATTATTAAAGTGGCACATTATGGTCAAGATGAAGGTGACCATTTGGACTTTGAAAAAATAAAATCATTTTCAGTTAATAGTTCTAAATAGATTATTTCAGATATACTGCTTGACTACTTAAAAAGGTGTAAAAATTGAACCTTAATCATTTTAAACTTTATTGCCAAATAGTTCTTTCATCAAATATTGTAAAAAGAGCGTTAAAAGTATCTTTAATAGTTGGTTCAATATTAAATATTATAAATCAAGGTGAAGCACTAAGTAGTTTTGATTTAAATAGCATAAATTTCGTGAAATTTGTACTAACCTACTTCGTTCCATATGCCGTTACTACATACACTGCAACTGCATTAAAATTAGAATTTCACATTGGAACAAAAGCAGTTGTAGAAGCAGATTTAAAATGTATCGGTTGTAATGCAAAAACTCATGTTCACGAAAATGAAGTTGTGCCAGAGTGCCCTAAATGTGGTGTTAAAACGCATTGGAAACTAGTTTAATAAGGAAAATATATGTTATTTGGTGGGGTTAAACTTAAAAATAATTAGATAATAGTAAACAAAGATTATTTTGAAGAGTTAGAGAAAAAATCTAAATTACTTGAAACAATACACTCTAATAATTCAATTGATACAGCAACAATAATTTGTGATAATGCATCAAAAAATCGTTTAGGAAGTATTGAAAATACAAAATCTCTGATTGATAATTTTATTTCTCAATCAATTGAAGTTAAAGAAATTTCATCAACCGCTAAAGATGCTTCTAATAAAACATTGGAATCAACTAAAAAAGGCAAGCAATCTATTCAGATTTTATCTGATACATTACAACAAAGTCATGAACTTATTAATGAATTTCAAACTCAGATACTAGATTTAAATGATAAAAATAGCTCTATTAATGAATTAGTTGAGTCAATTAAGGATATTGCGAACCAGACTAACTTACTTGCACTAAATGCAGCTATTGAAGCTGCTCGTGCTGGTGAGCATGGACGAGGTTTTGCAGTTGTTGCCGATGAAGTTCGTAAACTTGCAGAAAATACAAATAAGGCAACAGTTTTAATTCAAACTCAAATGAATTTAATCATGGAAATTTCAAATAACGTTGTAGACAGACTGGCCATGTTAGGTGGTATTCAGAACAACGTATCTACGGCAAATGATATGGTAAATGTGCTCAATGAACTAGGTAATAATGCTACAGAAAACTTTAATGAAATAACTGTTGCAATAGAGCATATTGATGTACAACTTCAAAATTCTGAAACCATTAAGAGCGATATGAACCAATTAATAGAAGATACAAAAGGTGCGATTGATGGCTCTTCTAAAAATATAGAATTAGCAAAAAGTCTTATTGTTCAATTGTCATACTAGTAAATAGAGTCACAATTTTGTATATCGCTGCATTTGTGTCTCATTCCCACTTACTCCACCTGAATGAATATAGAGTATATCTCCATCAATTGGCATGTTTTCAAAAAGAGCTAACCATGTCTTTGGAGCATATATTAAATCAAAAATGAAACCCTCTTTTTCTAACTCTTTATAAATATCTAAAAACTCAATATATGGTTTTGCAAAGTTGTATTTTTTCTCTGTATTTAAAATTTTGGGCAAATAGTCTGCACAAGAGTCTAACTTTCCCCACTGCTCTTTTAAATATTTCTCATCTGCAACTAAAGGAGTGGTTAAAACTGTAGCCTCGTCTTTAAGACCTTTTGCCAAGTACATAGATGTCGTTCCCGTTCCACTTGGAGTTACAACATAAAGTTTTGATATTTGTTGTTCTCTCTTCCACTCAATAATTTCTAAAGCTAATTTTTCAATACCACTTTTTGCTATAGGGTCAGCCCCACCTTGTGCCACAACGATTGTCTCTTGATATGAATTTAAAGAAGATATTTTCTCCTCATAGTCATTATGTAAAAGTTCAATATAGTTCATGCCAAGAGAAAGAGCCGTTTTAAAGTTACCAATAGAATTCTCTTTTAACCATTTAGGGAGTGTTTTTAAGTAGTAAGTAAAATTCCAACTTTTTTTGTGAGCTAAATGTGCAATTGCAAGCATCGCATTTGATTGAGATCCACCATAAGAGATTATATTTTTATATTTTACAGAATCTGTTTCTATTAGGGAGTATAGTTTTCGATATTTATTACCAGGGTAGTAATCACTGATCAGATCATCACGTTTAACGTAGAAGTTTCTCCCTCTTAAAAAGAGGGATGTAACTGGTGTATTCAATTAATTATTTATAAACAATTTTAGCTTCAAGTTTTAGCTTGCGCATCTTATCATCAAGTATTTTTTTGAACTTTTCTGCATGTAAACCTTTTGTAATACCATCTTTTACATCTTTAAAAGATAGTTTCTTTTCAGCTTTTTTATCTTCTAAATAGATTACATGAAATCCAAAGTTTGTTTTTACAGGAGATTTAGTGATTGTCCCTTTTTTCATTTTAAATGCAGCATCATTAAATGCAGGAACCATCTGCCCTTGTGCAAAGAATCCAAGATCACCACCATTTTTTCCACTAGGTCCAGTAGATTTAGATTTTGCCTCAGCAATGAAAGCCTCTTTTAAAGCATTACCACTTTTTGATTTTAATCCACTAATTATAGACTTTGCCTCTTTTTCAGTTTTAACTAAAATATGGCGTGCATGAACACGTATTGGCTCTTTATAGTCAGCTTTATGCTCATCATAATATGCTTTAATCTCTTTATCTGTAACTTTTACACTATCGTACTGTTTTTTTATCCAAATATCAGAAGCAAGTTGAGCTTTAACACTTGGAAGAAGTTGTTCTAGACGTTTTTTAAATGTTCCACTTTTGTAAATACCACTATTTTTAGCCTCTGCGTCAACTAAATTTTGGTTAATTAACTGCTCAATTGCTCTTTTTGTTACAATCTCTTTTTTATCATTAGGAAGAGAGTCATAACGACCTTGTGTAAGTTGAGCTAGTAGTGGTGCAACTTTGTCACCAGTAATTTCTTTACCATTAACTGTTGCAACAACCGCTGCACTTGCCATAGTGGCACCAAATACGGCAATTGCCAATGAAACTTTTAAACTTTTTAACGTCATATTTTCTCCTTGTTTATTTAACATTTGTGTATATATTTTGGATGTCATCATCCTCTTCTAAACGTTCAACTAATGCGTCAATCTTATAAGTAGCTTCTTCATCTAACTCAATTTCATTAGAAGCTACCATCTCAATAGATGATTCTAAAATCTCAACGTCTAATCTCTCTATAGCCTCTAGCACTTGATTAAATTCAGATGCTTTTGTCTCAATTACAATAACTTCTTCGTACTCATCTATAATTTCCATTGCACTATTTTCCATTGCAACTTCCAAAACAGTACTATCGAGTTCGCTACGCCCAACAGTTATAATGCCTTTTTTCTCAAACATCCAGCCAACACAGCCACTCTCACCAAGTGAACCACCACCTTTACTTAATTCAAGTCGGATGGTTGCTACAGTTCTATTTCGGTTGTCTGTCATTGCTTCAATCAACAGTGCCACGCCGCCTGGACCATAGCCCTCATAAGTGATGTTTTCAAAAATAACTCCTGGAAGATTTCCAGTAGCTTTATCAATTGCACGTTGAATGTTATCTAATGGCATGGAAGCTTCACGACCTTTTGCAACAGCAAGACGCAAAGCTGGATTACCATCAACATCGCCACCACCATCTCTAGCAGCAGCACTAATCGCTTTAATTAATTTTGTAAAAACAGCACCACGTTTAGCATCAGCAGCGCCTTTTTGACGTTTAATTTTAGACCACTTATTGTGTCCGGACATCTATTCCCTTTACACTAAGAAGTGTACAGATTTTAAATTAATACTACGTAAACGTGGCGATTGTACAAAAATATCTATTATGATAGACTTATGCTCATGAAAAAAGCTACAAAAAGAGAGATTCTAACTATTAAAGAGCGTTTACTTGAAAATTATAGTGACGCTGTAACTGAATTAAATTATAAAAATTTATATGAACTTTTAGTTTCTGTAATGCTATCAGCCCAATGTACAGATAAACGTGTAAATATAATTACTCCAGCACTTTTTGATAGTTTTCCAGATACAACTACTTTAGCAAATGCCAATGAGGATGATGTTAAAGATTTAATTAAAAGTTGCTCTTTTTTCAATGCAAAAAGTGCAAATTTAATCAAAATGGCTAAGAGAGTTGAAGATGTTTTTAATGGAGAAATTCCATTAGATGAAAAAAAGCTCATCTCTCTTGCTGGTGTTGGTCAAAAAACTGCACACGTAGTTTTGATAGAGTTTACTCAAGCTAACCTAATGGCAGTAGATACACATGTCTTTAGAGTTGCGCACCGACTAGGTCTATCAAAAGCAAAAACTGCTGTTAAAACAGAAGAGGATTTAGTTAAAATTTTTAAAGATGGTTTGCACCAACTCCATCAAGGTATGGTTTTATATGGACGTTATATATGTACAGCACAGCGTCCTAAATGTGAATCAGAGTGCTATTTAATAGAATTTTGTAAAAGCAGAGATAACTTTAAGCCATAAGATATTAAACATATAAATCCCATATCTCAATACCATCTATTGGCGTTTTAATTACAGACTTTACATCTAAATTAACTTCTTTAAATAGATGTAACATTCCTTCGCTATTCATGTAGTTTTTAAAGTTACTATAGTGACCAGAGATAAGTTCATCCATCTCAATAAAAATTTTACCCCACATTGTTTTTGTTATCGAATAGTCTGCTATTATAATTCTTGTGGAGTATCTTTTTAGTAGTAATAATGTGGAAATAGCTTCTTCTTCACTCATCTCATGTAAACATAATGTACTTGTAGATACATCAAATTTTTTAAATTTTGTGTTGTTGTATGATGTAATGTTTTCAGATATAAACTCAAGATTCTTATACTCATATTTTTTTACTTTTTCATTCGCAAAATCAATCATATTCTGATTTATATCAATACCTAAACCGAATTTAATTTTATCAGAAGCTCTAAATAATAAATCTCCAGTACCACATCCAACTTCTAAAACATTGCTGTCTTTATCAATTAAATCTATAATCAGCTCTCTAGCTGGTGATAAAACCTTATCTGCTGTTTTACTTTTAAACCAAGCCTTGATATTCATTATAGTTATTACGCTCCTCATATTTGTTCATATAAATATTCTCCTTTTCATAATGACTATATCAAAAAAATATGAAAAAAATAAATTTAAAAGATAATTTAATTTAGTAAAAGTATAAAGTTTAAAATCAATGAAGAATAAAATAGGGTTTTAAAAACAAGTAACGGGTTACGTTCAAGTAGTGGCGTATCTTTTCTAAAAAATGGTTTTACTTTTTCAGGATTTTTTAGTTCAAACATCATCTGCGAATAGTGTGTATATCGTAATGTTTTCTCAACTGCTATTGATCTCATTATAATCGCTTCAAACCATTTTGGAATATTTGAATTTAATTTAGATGGACGCTTTGATGGTTTGAACTTTGGTGTCTGAAATGGTTCTATTTCTCCATATGGATATGTTTTTGTTAATGCAAAAAATAGTGTTACACCTATAGAAAAAAGCTCACTTGTCTCAGATATGCAAGAGCCCTCAAACCTTTCAGGCGATATATAACTAGGTGTACCAGCACGTGTATTTAATGAAAATGGAGCTATAATAGAGCCATAATCTACAACTTTAAAAGCACTTCTTTCATTACTATCTTTATAAACAACTATATTTTCAGGTTTTATATCAGCATGCAGATACCCAAGATTCAGTAGATATTGTTCTGCTTTTAAAAGAGTTTTCGCAAGAAGTACAGCTGAATCAACACTAAGCCTACGCTCTTTTACATAATCATATAGACTTAAACCATCAATATATTCTAAAATATAGTATCTATATGTTCTATTTTCAGGAATGAATGCTTTTGCAAAAAGGGTATTACTTATCTGTTTTGCAAGCCATGCCTCTTGTACAAACATATCAAGAAGCAGTTCATCTTCATCAGCTCCTAAAAGTGGAAATTTAATCACATATTTTTTATCTTCAAAATCACATAACCATACACGTTTATGTTGAGCTAGTGGTTTTAATAATTTATATCCATCTATCTGTTGATTAATTTTTAGATCATTAGGAATGATTAAATCTTGATCGCGTTGGGCTTTAGAATCATCAAGATTGAGTATAGTAAAATATTGCAAGCTCATATCATCTCGTTCATAATCTGGATAATCGTTTGCTGCACTCTTTACTATAATTTTAGAACTTAATTTTTTAGAAAACTGTTGAATAATTTCATCTTTATCTAAAACATTATATACACCATCACTACACATAATTACTGTGTCACCTATCTGAAGATCTTCTTCAAAAACATGTGCTTCTACACTTGGGCTAAGTCCAAGAGCGCGTGTCAGTACATGACTCATTCCATCTTCATCCATTATGTGATCAACACTAAGTTGCATAAGATTATTATCTCTAAGAAGATAGACTCTAGAATCACCAATATTAAGACCATAAAGCCTATTTGATTCAATTGCAATAGTACAAATTGTTGTAACCATCTCTGGTCTTTCATATTGTACTTGTGATTCTTGATAAAGAATATGATTAATACTTTTTGTAAACATTTTCAGTGTTTTTGGTATATCCCAAGCGTTTGGACGTGAACGAAAGTTTTCAATCATCATCTTAACACTCTCTCTAGCAGCCTTACCACCTTCACTAGCACTGCCAACACCATCACAAAGAACGGCTATTAGTGTATTGTCAATTTGAACACTATCACAAGCGTCGTCGCCTGTGATGTCTTTTGCTTTAGGGAGTATAAATGATGATGCAAATAGTTCTAACAAATCAGAGCCTTTTTATATTTTACCACCAGCTTGCATTCCCCAAGTAGTTCTCCATCTTGTTTTTACTAAAGATATACCACTAAGAGCAACTATTACAACAAATGCAAAGATATAAAAACCTGTATCATATCCATCAGTTACTTGCTTTGAGTAACCTAACATCATCGCAAGTGCTGAACCACCAAGTCCACCAGCAGCACCAATTATTCCTGTCATTATACCGATGTCTTTTCCAAATCTTTGAGGAACTAACTGAAAAACTGCACCGTTTGCCATTCCTAAATTTGCCATAATTAAAAATAGAACTAATATAGCAAGATAAAAACTACCAACAAAAGTGTTTACAACAGCTAAAACAGCAACTGCACCATAAAAAATGTATAAAGATTTAACTCCACCCATTTTATCTGCAATGTTTCCCCCAATTGGACGTAAAATTGCACCAGCAAAGATACATAAAGCACCAAAATAACCAGCAACAACTTTTACACTCTCTCCACCTAATACTTCTTCTCCAAAAACTTGCATATCGATACTGTATTCGTTCATTAAATAAACTTTCATGTAACCAGCGAATCCAACAAAACCACCAAAACTTACTGCATAGAAAAGATTAAACCACCATGTATCTTTATCTTTTAATAGTTTCATGTAATCACTAAGCTTTTTAGGATTAGGTTTATAAACATCAGCAGGTGCATCTTTTGCAACAAAAAAGTATGTTACCAAAATAATCAAAGATAGAAATGCACCAACACCAAATACAGCTTCCCAGCCCCAAACTTGAGCAATTTTAGGCGCGAATAAAAAGTCTATTACAACACCAATATTACCAGCACCAGCTATTCCTAAAACAACACCTTGAAGCCTTGGTGGATACCACTGACCAGCCTGAGGAAGAGCAACTGCAAATGACGCACCAGCGAATCCAAGTATAATACCCATTGCTAAAACTGCACCATATGTATGAAGACCCGCGAAATAGGCATAAGAAAGACCTACTACAACAAGAGACTGCGCGAGTAGTGCTGTTTTCTTAGCGCCGAGTTTATCAACACCAAAGCCTAATAAAATACGTAAAATCGCACCAGAAAGAATAGGAACTGCAACCATAGTACCAATCTGACCTGGAGTTAATCCCCCTTGAATAGACTCAGCAATTTCAGGTGCTAAGGGTCCTAACATTGTCCAAACCATAAAACTAAAATCGAAATATAGAAATGAGGCTAACAACGTAGGCCAGTGACCAGAAGTTTTTAATTCTGCTAATTTCATATTGATACTCTCCTTTTAAAATATTGGCAGTATTATACGTAAAAAACAATCAATAATAAATCATTCATTGATTAAAAATTATACAATTATAGTTTTGCAAGAAGTCTACTCTATTTCATGTATAATTTCATAAAATTAATATACTTTGCAATAAGTTAAAGAAAGAGAATAAAATGAGTAGAGCGAATACATCAAGTGTAGATACTGAAAATGGTTTCAAGATAGCACATTTAGGAAAACAGCAAAAGATAGCGACATTAGCGCAATTTGAAGGAAAAGATTCAAACAATGGCGATCAGATTATTAATGCCAATAAAAAAGCAACGCTAAGTTCTGCAAAAGCTAAAGCAAAACGAAAAGCGAAACTTGCGAAACAGTCTAGAAAAAAAAATAAATAGAATTTATTTACTAGACTTCTAGTAAAATTAGAAGTCTAGTGGTTAACTGTAGCTTTTGAAGAGAGAAAATATTTCCATATATCACTTTCTGTTGCATATTCCAAATTAGGATTGTATGGTATATGATTTAGACTGTTTTTTAATGGTTTTTTTAAAAGTTTACTTGGTTCTTTATATTTACTAATCCAACTACCAACTTCTAAGGGATGTTTTTCAATAACAACATTACCTACAATCTGTCCAAATAGCAAAGTTCCAAATAATAGAAACAAAAATATTTTAATCATTAATTTCCTTTTAAGCAGTAAGAAATCTTATTATTATTTTATTTTAACTTATGTTTAACATAAGTTATTCTATACATTCTACTATATTAGAAATTAACTCGTAATAATTTTTATGTATAATACATAAGTTTAAGATTATATTTAAGGTTATAAGATGTCACAACTCTCGTCACTTTCAAAAATACAGTATGCCAATATTATCTCTTTAATCATTTTTTCTGTTGTTTTGGTTATTGAGCTTTCTAGTAATGGTTTTGATATTTTACGCATTGTTAATATTTCAAACTTTGCATTAGCATGGTATATGTTTATGAATATTCGTAAAGTACAATCTTCTGTAAAAAAACTATCTCTTGCTATGGAAGATACAAAAAATGGAAACCTTGAAAAAAGGTTAGATGACTTTAAAGATGGTAAAGAGTTAAAAGAGTTAAATGAAAATGTAAATATATTATTGGTACAACTTCAAAGTTTTGTATCAGATATTTCTGTATCTATTTCAAAGGCTAGTGTAAAAGAGGCATATGTAAAGATTGAAAATAGTAATTATTCTGGCCAATTTAAAGATAGTATTCATACTATTAATAATGCAATATCTCATATGGAAAAAGATACAGAACAGATTGCTAGTACTGATGTTAATGCAGCAATAAGTCAAATAGGTACTGGTGTTGTAGGTGAGCTTAACCTTTTAAAAAATGATCTTTCAAATACACTATTGAGTATAGAAACCATTGTAGAGACAA
>Ga0316206_1001690_pt1 | contig 18036 bp, 14 predicted proteins | sample 6monthpyrite_MG_FD_204942 | JGI IMG/M metagenome (GOLD analysis project Ga0316206, IMG submission 204942) | Microbial mat bacterial communities from mineral coupon in-situ incubated in ocean water Damariscotta River, Maine, United States -... | ecosystem: Environmental > Aquatic > Marine >... | reverse complement strand
CCATCAGGGACAGTCCGCTGCTTTTTAGCGCCCTGTCCCATGTGGTAATTCCGATCAGATGGGCAGTGCGATAAGCGACTCCGCTCAACTCTTGGTGGCCTCAATAAGGGGACAGAGCGCCAAAAAGCGGCGGTCTTTCCCCGCGGGAGATGTTCCCTGGCAGTGCAACTTGTCAGCAAGCAAAGCAATCTAACGAACGTCCGCTTCAGGGTGTTTTGAGACCCTTAATCTACAGTCTGTATTGTCAGGTTAAGCCTAATGCTATTTTAAATAGTCCAGATTAGGTTTGAGTTACTACAGGTGATTTAGTACGAATTAATCACCAAATCAAATCCCGAATTTAGAATAAAGCTTGCCTTTAAGCTGCGCCTCAATACCCGGCAGGGCTTCTGTAATCGCCTGATTTATTAATTCTTTTATATCTGTTTTATTCAGTTCATTTTCAGATTTTTTTGTGGCTACATCTAACATGGCTTCAGAAAAATCTTCGGCGGCTAAACTTAAGTCAGTATCACTTTCTTCAATTGTAATGGAGGGAACTTCCTGTAATTCCTGGTTTTCAATATCACTGGCATTCTCAAAAGAAAGGCTGTTTTCTGTTGTTTCATCTTCAAACTGGTGGCCATCAAAATGATTTAACATTTCCTGTTTACCCACGTGTGCAATGTCGTTGAGTGTGGGGATGTTGTTTTCTGAATTAGCCATCTACGCTCTCCAGTGTGTGATGCTTTAAGGTGTATCCGAAATCGCGATAAATTTTATAATTCTCTCGCCCGGCCTGTTTGCGAAGTTCATTCTGGTTGAGAATTTCTTCAATATTCGTATCGCTATTGATGTTTTCTTTAGTCAGGTCAGCAGCACGTGAAGATAAATTAATAATCGATTGAAAATTGCTATCATTAATTTTTTGATGTGAAATTAAAATCGGTTGCTGCTGATCGCTGGGTTCGAGTGTGGCAATGCCGTGGGGAATAAAACTGTCATCGCGGATGCTCCATAATAAATCATCGAGCGACTGGCTGTCATCGGCACCGTCGGTTTGAATTAATACACGCTTACCCGACTGCCAGTGGATTTCAGCTAACTGACAAGCATAACGTTGTAAGTTGCTTAACTGGTCGTCGGGTAAAATATAAAAATCAACTTCAATCATTATTTTGATTCAGCTATTCGATAAAAAATATACTGCATTAATAGCGGTAAGGGTCTGCCCGTAGCGCCTTTGTTTTTACCAGATTTCCATGCCACACCGGCAATGTCTAAATGCGCCCAGCGATATTTTTTGGTAAAACGTGAAAGAAAACAGGCGGCGGTAATCGTGCCGGCTTCTTTGCCGCCGATGTTAGCGATATCGGCAAAATTACTGTCGAGCTGCTCCTGATAGTCATCAAATAACGGTAGCTCCCAGCAACGGTCTCCCGCATCTCGACCGGCATTTAACAGGTCATTAATCAGTGGGTTGTGGTTACCTAAAAGCCCCGCAGTATGGCTGCCTAATGCAACGATGCAAGCACCGGTCAGGGTGGCGATATCGATGACCACGTCGGGATCAAATTTTTCAGCATAGGTTAAAGCATCGCATAAAATTAAGCGGCCTTCGGCATCAGTGTTTAAAACTTCAATGCTTAATCCCGACATGCTAGTGACCACATCGCCTGGTTTGGTGGCTAAACCATCCGGCATATTTTCCGTGGCGGGAATAATACCGACAATGTTATAGGGTAATTGTAAATCGGCGCAGGCACTCATCACGCCCATAACACTCGCGGCACCGCACATATCAAATTTCATTTCATCCATTGCGCCGCCAGGTTTCAGGCTGATGCCGCCGGAGTCAAATGTGACACCCTTGCCAACAAATACCAGTGGTTTTTGTTTTTTATCACCGCCCATGTGTTGCATGGCAATTAACTTTGCCGGTTGGCGGGAACCACGGGAAACCGATAAAAAAGACCCCATGCCGAGTTTTTCCATGTCGGCTTCTTCCAATACGTCGGTTTTAAAGTCGCGGTGGGTTTGTTCTAAATTTTTCGCGACCTGGGCTAAATAGGTCGGAGTGCAAATATTTCCAGGCAGGTTAGATAAATCACGGGTTAGCTTTATGCCGGATGAAATGGCCATGCCTTCGCGCACCGCTTGCTCACCTTCGGGTAATTCACGGCGGCTGGGCACGCTGAAAATAACTTTGCGTAACGGTCGGCGAGTATTCTGTTTTTTGCTTTTAAGCTGAGTAAATGTGTAGAGAGAATCTTCCGTTGCCTGCACCGCGTGACTCACTTTCCAGGCGGAGTTGCGGTTTTTTACATTCAGCTCGGTAATGCAGGAAAAGACTTCGGTTGCTCCCCGGTCATCTAAAAAGGTTGAAACAACACTATTGGCTTTTTGAAAAGCTTTGATATCAAAATATTTTTCGCGTCCGCAACCAATGAGTAAAATGCGGTCACATAAGGTATTGGGTACGTTATGTAAGAGTAATGTTTGCCCCAGTTTACCTTCACATTCACCGCGACGGATTAAGTTAGAAATGAAACCATCACTTGCATCATCTAAAATTTGAGCTGAGAGGGAAAGTTTGCGCGTGTCAAAAACACCGACGGCTACACAAGAAATGCGCTGTTTTTCGGGGCTACCACTTTTAACCGAAAATTCCATAATGACTCCATAATAATATTTTTTGGGTTACAGACCTTAATTGTAGGGTATATCTTTTAAACCCTGCTGAATATCAGGAAAATACTCAGATATATTCGGGTTGCTGGCCTGCTTGTTTATATAAATGAGGGAGAATTTTATGCAATTTCGGGGAGTTTATACAGAGTTAATTATTAAAAACGACGGATTAATTTAATAAATCCTGTTTTGCTAAGCGGGCGCGAAAAAGTTGGGTTAGCAGTATGATTATAAATAAAGTCAATTCTTAGGGTAGAATACCCGTTAAATCGTATAAAGATGCTTTTATTTGAAAGCCGGTACATTAAATAATAAAACAGGCTTCGACATAACTGGAGCCGGGACCATAGCCGGAGTCTAGTGGCCATAAATAACGCTAGACGCGGGATTGTGGCTCAAAAAATAGACCGCGATGGCAGACGTTTTTTTGTGATAAGTCCTTTGTGATAAGCCCAAAGTTGTAAGAATGAAAAACCATAAAATTTATGTTTAAGCGCTATTTCACCATTATTGATCGCTATATTTCAAAAGAGTTGCTGCTAACCTGGTTGGCGGTAACACTGGTGTTGATGCTTATTTTACTGAGCAGCACGCTGGTGCAGTTATTAGGTAAAGCCGCACAGGGTCGAATTCCCGGAGACGCGGTGTGGCCTTTGCTGATGTTTACGGGAGGGCGCTATCTTATCGTGTTGATTCCATTAAGCTTGTATTTAGGTGTTTTGTTAAGCTTTAGCCGTCTTTATAAAGATAATGAAATGGCGGCGATGGGGGCTTGCGGAATTAGTTTGATGCGCTTGTATCGGCCATTATTAATGGTGGCCATTCCGGCCACCGGTATATTAATGTACCTGACTTTATTTTTGATGCCGTGGGTTTCACAACAGGCTGAGTTGCTCAAAACCGATATTAAAAATCGATCTGAACTGACCGGCCTGGTGGCGGGGCGGTTTAATGCGTCGAAAAAAGCCGATGCGATTATGTTTTTGCAGCGCCAGTCTGATGACGGACTACAAATGCATAATGTGTTTTTACACCGCTCGGATAAGAAAGATAAGAACAGCAAAGCCGCAAAGCCGCAAATCGACCATATAGAGTCGGCCGATTTAGCTCGCCAGTACAGCGATGCAAATGGGCGAAATTTTATCCTGTTTGAAAAAGGGCAGTTGTATGAGGGTGAGCCGGGTCAGTCAAATTTTCGTATTACCCGTTATGAAAAAAAAGGCGTGTATTTACCCGAGCAACCCAAAACGAAAATTTCCCATCGTAAAAAAGCCGTGCCAACAATCGATTTGTGGAACTCAAAGCGGGTTGATTATCGTGCCGAGTTGCATTGGCGTTTGTCGTTACCAATTGGTGCGTTTTTACTTGCGGTGCTGGCATTACCCTTAAGTTACACCACACCTCGTAAGGGGCGTTATTCAAAACTGGCTCTGGCTATTCTGATTTACCTTATTTATTCCAATTTACTGGGCATAGGTGAATCCTGGGTGGAGAAAAAGAAAGTGCCCGAATGGTTAGGTTTATGGTGGGTGCATGGCTTTGCCATTATATTAATTTTATATTGGTGGACAAAACGTGCAGGTGGGCTTAAGCCGTTTATATATCAACTTTCACCGCGTTCTAAAAAAATGCCGGTGAAGCCCGCATGAAAATTCTAGATAATTATGTGGCCAAAACAGTGATTAGTGGCACCATTATGGTACTGCTTGTGCTGGGGTCATTATTTGCTTTTGTCGATTTTATTTCTGAGCTCGACGATGTAGGTAAAGGTCAATACAACATAATTCAGGCCGCCATCTATGTTTTATTTAGTTTGCCTAAACGGTTATATGAAATTTTTCCCACGGCGGTTTTAATTGGCAGCTTACTGAGTTTGGGGACATTGGCGGGCAATAGTGAATTTACGGTGATGCGTGCGGCGGGTGTGTCAATTATGCGCATTGTTTTTTCGGTTTTAAGAGCAGGGTTTATCTTGTTGGTGTTTGTTGCGTTGATTGGCGAATTTTTGGTGCCGGTTAGTGAAAGGCATGCGCAAACGATGCGCGCAGAGAATTTAGAGCAAACCGTAAGTTTGGCAGGTAAAGGTGGGTTTTGGGCACGTGACGGACAGCGATTTTTATATGTGAGTCATGTGTTTCCGCAAATGAATCTGGGCAAAGTTAATATTTATGAGTTATCTGAAGATAATCAGTTAAAACGACTGACCCGAGCCAGATCTGCACAATATATTGAAGGTCAGTGGCGACTCGATGATATTCAGCAAACCGAGTTTACTGAAGCGGGTGTGGAAAGTCGCCATATCAAAACAGAAGTTTGGCAGAAACTGCTTAACCCGGATTTATTTAATGTGGTGAGTGTTGAGCCGGATAATATGTCAGCGTTTGATTTATTTAAGTACAGTAATTATTTAAAAAGCAACGATCTGGATTCAAGTCATTATGAGCTGGCATTCTGGATAAAGGTATTCACCCCCATTTCCAGTTTAGTCATGTTGTTAATTGCCCTGCCATTTATTTTTGGCTCACAGCGCAGTAGCGGTGCGGGAAATCGAATGTTAGCGGGCTTGTTATTGGGAATTGGGTTTTATTTGTTAAATCGCACTGCAAATCACCTTGGCCAGGTTTACCACATTTATCCATTTATCAGTGCATCTGCCCCTATGTTACTGGTTGCGCTCGCCAGTTTTTATGCATTACGTCGTGTGAAGTAATTTGAATGTTTTATTGCGTTATTCAAATAATGCAGAAATAAGCAGAGTTAAAATGATGGACTAATCATTTTTAGCGTTACTTTTTTTCTAATTGCACCAAATGTGATGAAGATAAAATATCATGCCAGGTGCGTTTTTTTGAATCAACCAAACTCCACAAAAAACCTATTCCAAATACACTCCAGGATAATACCGAGGCTAAAGCACGAATTGATGCCTGTTTACGGCTAATTTCATTGCCATCATCAGACACCAGGCGAAGCATCCAGGTTTTCATGCCCAATGTCTGCCCACCATGCGACCAGAACCAGACATAGAAAATAAAGCCTGTCATAAAGATGGTGCCAAGCATAATCACCCGATTGAGTAGGTAATAAGGGTGGTTTTTGGTTATCGCATTTAAATCATTCAAAATAAAGGTGGTGATAATGCTGACCAGGCTCGCCACCATAAAACACAGTGCAATTAACAGAAAAGCATCATAAATAATGGCGATTAATCGTTTCATTAAAGAAACGGGCACATGGGTATTGGTATCGGGCATTCATTTTCAGCGGGTTAATCTATGGGAGCAAAATTGTAACGGAATACACACTTTTATGCATTAATCCTGTTTAATTTACCATTGGTACGCGTTTACTAGTTTTATTTAGATATTGATATAGAATTAAAACGATTAAAAAATTTGCTGGAGAATACGATGTTAAAACGCAGTTTACTTACCGCAGGATTAATTGCCGCCTCATTATCAAATGTGCAGGCTTTACCTTACGGATTTTATGATGCTCGCTCAGTGGGAATGGGCAATGTGAGTGTGGCCACCGGTGGTATTACTACCGCGGCGCTCTCTAACCCGGGTATGTTATCGGTAAACGAAAACAAGGATGATTTTGCATTACTGATCCCCGCCCTGGGTGTGCAGGTAATCGATGACGGAAATGTTGTTGACCTGGTTGATGAATTTCAGGATATTGGTACACCAGCTGATCAAGCGGAGCTAGATAGACAGATAGAAATTTTACTGGAGCTTGAAGATGCCAGTTTAATTGCAGCGGTCATACCCAATGCTGCATTTGTCGTATCGGGTGACAGTTTTACCTGGGGGCTTAGTTTAAGAGCCGATGCAATTGTGTCAGCGGGACTGGATAATTTAACGGATGTAGACCCTATCGGTCCCAATCCCGATGCAGATGTTGTTGCGCTTGGCGTTTCTATTATTGAAATTGGTCTTCCAATGGGTACTGAGTTTTCGTTGGCGGGCATGCAGTTGTCACTGGGTGTAACGCCAAAATATGTGCAGGTTGATGTGATTGAATATAATGAGTCAATTTTAACCGCCACGATTGACGACATTCAAGATGCTGAGAGCGAAGATTTGGGTAGTTTCACTACAGTGGATGCGGGTGCGGTTTTAAGTGTAATCGATACGTTTAGAATTGGATTTGTAGCAAAAAACCTGATAGAAGAAACAAAATACACCACTGGCCAGAATAACGGGGGTAATCCGACCGCCATAAATATTGAAACACAATATCGAGTTGGTGCCGCATTCGATGGTGGCTTTTTTACACTGGCAGCGGATATGGACTTAAATGAACGTAAACCCATCGCATTTGAAAATCCATCTCAATCATTTTCCGTTGGTGCCGAGTTTGATGCGTTTAGTATTGCGCAATTAAGAGCCGGATATCAAAAAAATATGGCATCGGGTGCAACTGACCCGGATTTATTATCGTTGGGTGTTGGTTTCTGGCTTGGTTTTAATTTGGATGTGGCCGTTGTTGTCGGTGAAGATTCATCTTACGGTGCATTTATTCAGTCTGGTTTCCATTTTTAAAATTTTTAACGCATTAATAATGTGCAAAGTGTAAAAAACTTCGACTAAAAATTTTATAAATTTAAGCTTGAAAGGTGTAAAAAAGAAAAAGACAAACAAGAATAAATCATAATTTTTTGTTAAAACTTAAAAATTAAAAAAAGTTTAAAAAAACAAAAAAATTGAAAAAAAATTAAACCTGAACCCTGTTTCAGGTTTTTTTTGCAAAAAAACTAAGTTTTTTTAAAAAAAAGCCACATTAGTGCCTTGATTTATTTGTAAATTATAAAATAAGAATTATAATCTGTGCATCAACCCGATGAAGAGGAATATAAAAATGGCCCGTCCAAAGAAAAAAGCAGCAAAAAAATCAGTAGCTTCTAAAAAACGTGTAGTTAAGAAAAAAGTAGCTGCTAAAAAACCAGCAGCCGCTAAGAAAAAAGGTGCAGCAAAGAAAAAAGGTGCAGCCGCAGCAAAGAAAAAAGCCGCAGCCGCTAAAAAGAAAGCAGCCGCCGCTAAACGCAAAATTGCCGCAGCAAAGAAAAAAGAAGCTGCAGTAAAGAAAAAAGCCGCAGCAATGAAAGCCGCTGAAGCGAAAAAAGCGATGAAAGACAAAGTTAATGCAGTTCAGGCTGACCTGAAAGCAGCACGTCTTGAGTTGCAAATGGCAGCTAAGCGTGAAGCTGCATTGATGAAGATGTCAGCGAATAAAGAAGCTGCAATCGCTAAGTTCGTTGAAAAGTGGACTAAGCAACAGTTATCTAAGATGGAAAAATCATTTAAGCCTAAAAAACGCAAAGCTAAGCGTAAAAAGTCTTAATTGAACGTTTAGATTAGAAATAATCTATAAAAAAGCCGCATTCCGAAAGGAATGCGGCTTTTTTTTGGGCTGCTGATGATATATACGCGATAAAAGAAAAGCAAATGCACACAATTTTTTTGGATATGTCTGATTTTTTAAAAATTAGCGTGTTTAAAGTGCACTAGCTTTGATTTTATCTGACAGAGTAAAATTTTAGCTTCAATATACCCTGACAATAGACAATGACTCAAATTAGCCAGAAGGACGCTTAGTATTTAAAAGATCAAAAGCAAAAGAAAACGCAAATGCACGCAAATAAACGCAAATGTTTTCTTTTGCTTTTGATTTTTATAGAACAAAAAGTCCGCCTCAGGGTGTTTTGAGACCCTTATCTACAGTCAATAGTGCCAGATTAACTCTAGAATTATTTTGAAATCTACCCGATTTGATTTGAACGACTAAAGCGGAGTTTCTCAAGGTGGTTTGATTATAATTTTTCTTTAGTATTCATTCGCGCTGTCTATTATTTTATAGAAAAGCCATAAGCAAAGAGTAAAAAGTTAAATTAACTCATTAAATGGTTGTACCTCAAGCATTTCACCCGCTTCAATATCACCAGCATCTCGATCTAAAACAATAAAACAGTTTGCTTTTGCCATCGAACTTAACATGTGCGAGCCCTGTATACCGGTAGTATTCACAATAAGCTGGCCATTTTCATCATTTGACATAATGCCGCGTTGAAAATCTTTTCTGCCCGGACGTTTTTTGATTTTATTGGTGCATTTTGCTTGTAAGCGAATAGGTTCTTCAAGGGTTTCACCCTCTAATAGTTTTAAGCTGGGTTGTACGAACTGATAAAAAGTGGCCATCGCCGAAACGGGATTTCCCGGAAGGCCAAAGAAAATAGTATTATTGATACGCCCAAAGGCTAAAGGTTTGCCCGGTTTCATTGCTATTTTCCAGAATCCCACCTGACCTATCTCATCTAAAATTATTTTAATAAAATCCGCTTCACCAACCGATGCACCACCCGAGGTAATGACTAAGTCGGCAATATTGGCCGCTTCCTTTAACGTGTCTTCAATTTCCTGTTTAATATCCGCGACTACACCCATATCAATACAGTTAACCCCCATTTTTTCCAGCATGCCGAATAAAATGTAACGATTACTGTCATAAATATCGCCGGGTGCAAGTGTTTGGCCCACGCCTTTTAATTCATCTCCGGTTGAAAAAAACGCCACAACCGGTTTTCTAACCACTTTAAATTCAGTTACGCCAACCGAGGCAAGTAAACCTAATTTTGCGGGAGATAATCTTTCGCCGGCTTTAATGATGATGTCGCCGGTGAAAAAATCATCTCCGGGATTGCGCACGTTTTGTTTGGCCTGGTGTTCACTGCCGATTTTTATCTGTTCACCATTAACTTCAGCGTGTTCTTGCATGACTACCGTGTCAGCTCCATCGGGAACCACTGCGCCAGTCATTATGCGTACTGCCTGACCTTTATTTAATTCGCCATTAAAAGGCGCTCCGGCAAAAGATTTTCCAATAACCTTTAAACTTTGCTCACCCGATTGGGGGATGTCAGTTGAACTAATTGCATAACCATCCATGGCAGAGTTAATAAAAGGCGGAACATCTAAGGGCGAAGTTACATCATCCGCAAGAATGTGTCCGGCAGCTTCGCGAATGGTGACATTTTTTTTGCCTTTAATCGGTTGAATGCTTTCTTTTATGCGATCGAGCGCTTGTTCAAAGCTCAGGGAATTTGGATCGAATTCGTCGCTGCAAGAGGGCTGTTTTTTCATAATGGGTCTTCTATTGAAAGTTGGCTAAAAGTTTGGGTTTATTGCTGACTAAACTGAATAACAAAGTCGGTAATGGCTTGTATGTTATTAATATCCAGTTGAGGCAAGTCGGTGTTGTCGAGCGCATTGTCACTATCATGGGCAATGGCGATGATATTTTCATCTTCGGGGTAGATTAAGGATTTACCGGTTGCGTCTCGATGCAGTTCAATTTTACTAAAAGGCCATTTTTTAAAGCCTTCAACTAAAATCATATCGACTGAGTCTGAGGGTATGTGCTGCAAAATATCCTGTAATTGTGGTTCGCTCTCAATTTCGTTTTCTATGGTAATCACCGTGCGATGACTGGAACAGATTAGCATGGGTAGCGCGCCGGCTTTGCGTAACTCGTAACTGTCTTTGCCCGGTGTGTCCATATCAAAATTATGGTGGGCGTGTTTAATGACGGCAATGCGCAAACCGCGTTGTTTTAATGCGGGAATTAATTTAAGCAGCAATGTGGTTTTACCCGTGCCGCTGTAGGCAGCAAAGCCCAATAACGGTTTTTCGTAGATAATTTTATCGTTAGTTTTTTTTGTTAGGGTGTTCATTCGTGCATATCATCCGGGCTATTAAAATTGTTAAAGCGATTTTTTTGAGCAGAAAAATCGCAGATAGCCGGATCGATTAGCGCAAAAAAATCATGCACTTTACGTCGGCCCTGTTGTAAAAATGTTTGCAGAAATGGTTTGTGCTGACAGGAAAGTAAACCGAATAAAGGTTGAAGTCGTTCTCCATCATGGCACAGAGCGACGTTTTTGTTTTGTGACTGCATACATTGCCAAAGTTGATTTAACAGGTTCTCTGGCGGATCTGGGGAGTCGCAGGGTAAACAAAGTAGATAAGGTGTTGTGCAGATATGCATGGCACTTAAAATACCGGCTAACGGCCCTAAAAAAATTTCCTGTGATGTTCCATCTGATGATTCAGTCGATGTTTCATCTGATCCTTCGTAGTCATCAATCGTGGATTGCAATGCATTAGGTATTTTATCGCTGATAACATGGGCGGTATATTTTTGATAAATTTCAATATTTCTATTGGCACTAATAATTGTTTTTTCGGGTGCTGCGTCGATGTGTTGAATAATATGTTCTATCATCGGTTTGTGTTGCCACTGGATTAAACCTTTATCAGCTCCATGCATTCTTTGTCCGCGTCCGCCGGCAAGAATGAGATAGCTTATTTGATTTAAAGGTGTTTCGTTGAGCATGATATCGATACTACGAATGAGTGACGGTTTGTTTCTAGCCATGTAATCATATGGATAATTATGCGCTGGTAATTACGCATATGATGGTTAACATGAGCTGAAATGAGTTTAAATTCAGTGTAGTCTATTTATAGAATGAAATTTTATCATAAATCAAACTTTAATAACCTGAACAGCCATCTGTTTAATTTTTTGAAATGGCCTGCATTGTGGCAATAATTGATCAACTATCGACTAAAGAGCAATCCGCAATAGAACAGTTTCTTGATGCTTTGTGGATGGAACATGGGCTTAGCCAGAATACCTTGTCAGCCTATAGAAACGATTTGGCAAATTTGGCGATGTGGTTAAGTCAAAATGCGACTGACTTACAACGGGCTACACAAACTGATTTGCAGGATTTTTTGGCACAGCGCCTTGCACAGGGGAGTAAAAGTCGAAGTTCGGCAAGGTTATTGTCTTCAATGCGACGATTTTATGCCTGGTTGCTGCGTGAAAAAACGATTCAAATTGACCCGGTGGCTTTAATTGAAGCGCCCAAACCGCAGCAATACTTACCCAAAACCCTCACCGAGCAGCAAGTGGAGGATTTATTGGCAGCACCGGATACCAGCGATGCACTGGGGGTCAGGGATAAAGCCATGCTGGAAATTTTATATGCAACAGGATTACGGGTAAGCGAGCTAATCGGTCTGGAATTTTCACAGGTGTCGGTGGATCCGGGGGTGGTGCGGGTGATGGGCAAAGGGGGGAAGGAGCGGTTAGTGCCGTTGGGCGAGGCTGCCGTCGATTGTTTACAGCACTACTTATCCCATGCACGGGCAGATTTAATGGCGCAGCATTTAAGCAGTGATGCACTGTTTGTCACCCGTCGCGGTAAAGCCATGACGCGTCAGGCATTCTGGTATTTACTGAAGCGTTACGCGGTCATTGCTAATATTGACGGGGATCATTTATCGCCACATACGCTACGCCACGCTTTTGCCACACATTTACTGAATCACGGTGCGGATTTGCGGGTGGTGCAGATGTTGCTCGGGCATAGCGATATTTCAACGACCCAAATATATACCCACGTTGCCAACCAGCGCTTACAAACACTCTACCATCAACATCATCCACGTGCCTAAAACTGCTTCCTGAGGTATGATGTGATCGCAATTCGACCAGAGCGTTATAATGAAAGTCATCTGGAACGAGTTCAGAAACCGTCGGGTGATATAAATTGAGTTAATTAATTTAAACAAGCTATATAAACTTGGAATTAATTATAATCCTGCGTGTCTATTGATACAGAATATTTAATATTGAGAATTTACCTATGAAATTACTACCCAAATCGGCATTGATACTCATTACTTTAGTGCTAGTCTCCGCAACATCAGCCTATGCGAGTGATGTGGACTTAACAGAATTAAAAGCCGCCCTCGCTAAACGCATGCCTACTGCTGCCGGAGCATCGATAAAAGCAACACCAGTAAAGGGCTTATTTGAAGTAGTTGCGGGCGGTCAAATCATGTATATGACAAAAGATGCCCGCTATATTTTCGATGGTGATATGTATGACATGAACACCAAAAGTAATATTACCGAAAATGCCCGTGGCTCAATTCGCGTAGATGCTCTAAATGTACTAGGTGAGAAAAATATGCTGGTATATATGCCTAAAGGTGAGATTAAGCACACGATTACCGTATTTACCGATATTTACTGCCCGTATTGCAGGAAACTGCATAATGAAATGGCGGATTATCAAAGTAAAGGCGTGAAGGTTCGTTATATTTTTGTCCCATTTAAAGGTGCCAAAAGTATTGAAACATCGGTTTCTGTCTGGTGTGCTAAAGATAAGACGAAAGCGATGGATATGGCAAAAAGTGGAAAAGAGCTTGAGGTCAAAACCTGTGAAAATCCGATTAGCCAGCACCAGGCATTGGCATCTAAATTGGGCATAAGAGGTACGCCAGCTATCATGCTTGAGTCGGGTACGATGCTGCCAGGCTATGTACCGTCTGCCAAAGTCATTGAACAGTTGACCAGCACACTCTAAACGGTTTTTCGATAAACCCAGCCAACATTTGAAATGAGCTCGTTGAGGCTTGCTGGGTTTATCGAATTGAATCAATCACTAATTTAAATATCAATAGCGTATAACTGCGCGCACTCTGTAAATAATAAATAAGCTTCTATCGTTTTTTGCGGGTATAAGGGTTTAATGCCATTCGCATAAAGCTGCATTTGTTGCTGATATTGCAAAGCTATTTCTTCAAAATTCTCTAACGTAGCATGCTGGTGGGTTTTGTAATCTACAATTATCACGGTATTTTGGGTAATGATGAGTCGATCAATAATGCCAAAAACTAAACGCCCATCGCTATTGTATTGAATCGGACACTCATTAAAGATATGTATTGGGTTTTGAGGCTTAAATATAGCTTGTAAACGGGTGTGCTGAATATTGGTTTTTGCAACACTTAGCCAATCTTGCAGTGGTGCCTTATTTTCCAGAGGCATTTCAAAACTGATTTTTTGTAGCACCGCGTTATCAGGTATATTCTCATTAATACATAATAATTCCAGTATTCGATGAATCGCGATACCCCGTTGCTGGGCGTAACTTGAACTAATGTCATCCGAATGGCGAATACTTGTGTGATCAATTGCCTGGTCTTCCCTGCTAGGCGCAATAATGGCTTGTGGTGTAGGCGATATGCTTATTTTTTGATTTAAAGCTTCATCGAATTCCCAAATCTGCTCAGGGGTATGTTCAGGAATACTTTCAGAGACATTATTACTGGCAAGTTCGTCATTTTCGCACTGCAATTGCTCACCAAATGAATAACTTAACAATGCATCTTCATTGTTTCCGGTTAAAGATTGCAGTGCCGTAAATACCGGTTGATACCAGTTAGTGAAAGGCCCTCTATCGGGTTGGCAGCCGCTAATGAATAAATATTGTCGGGCACGGGTAATCGCCACATAAAGCAAATTGGCATCTTCTTTTTGTTGTGCCTCTTTGAATTTTTTAGTCAGCGTTTTAGTCACGCTATCCCGATGCTGGCTGGAAGGCACTAATTGAAAATGTGTCGGGTGTTTCTCCTCAACGGGCCAATCAATTAATGTACTTAAAGAGGAGCGATCTTTTGCAACATTAATCGTGTCAGCCAAATAGACTACGGGCGCTTCTAACCCTTTACTGGCATGAATGGTCATAATGCGCACCCGTGGTTCACGGGTTTGCATTGGCGCTTCATCCGGTGCATCGCTGGGTGTATTTTTTAAACTGCGTAAATAAAATAAAAAGTGCATTAAGCTGGGGTAACGACCGCTGTCTAAATCCAGTGCCATCTCTAGAAACAGGGTTAAATTTGCCTGCACTCTGGCTTGTAAGGGCTCGGGTGTTGAACGATGATATCGAGCTAAACAGTCCGATTGAGAAAAGATTTTATCGAGTAAATCATGCACCGGAATTTTATCGGCAAGTAATCGCCATTCATTTAAATATTTGCATGCACGACTTAATGGATGTTCGGGATGCTGGGGTTCAAGATCAGCAGATAATAATGTTAGCCGTTCAAACCAGTGACCTTTTAGTTTAGGCGATGCAAGTAACTGTAAGTCGTCATCGGTGGCGCTAAACAGGGGGGATTTTAAAACCTGCGCCAATGCTAAATTATTAAAGGGGGTGAGCAGGGTATCAATTAAGGCTTCCATATCCTGTATTTCCAGGCAGGATAAAAATGTGCCGCGGTTGGTGCCTAAATAGGCAATGCCCGCATCGCGCAGAGCACGTTCATAATCGGCTACGTGAGCGCGTTTGCGCAACAGAATAAAAATGTCGTTGTAGTTTAGAGGGCGTAGCTGATTATTTTCTTCAACGGCGGTTTTATTAGCAAGCAGTTGTTTTATATGTGCAGCAATTTGTTTTGCTTCTTGCTGGTGAATACCACTGGCTTCAGCTCGTGGCTCATGCAGGGGATTACGGCAATACGCCGGCTCGTCATTTTCGGCAGAGTCTTTCATTCTCCACAAAGGAAGAGCTTCAACTTTTCCTGCAAGTGATTCGTGATGTGTTTGATGGTTGATAAATGTGGGAAGGTTAATTAAAAAATCATCTTGCGAAAATACCGCATTAACCGTATTAATGATTGCCGGAGATGAGCGCCACGATTTATTTAACGGAAATGCCTGGGCATTTAAATTTTGTTTTAGCCAGTCTGACGCCTGCTGCTGCAACTCGGGTTTGGCGCGGCGAAAACTATAAATAGATTGCTTCTCATCGCCAACTAAAAACACACTGCGGTGTTTTTCAGATTCAGCGGCGGCCATTTCTTCCAGCAACGGTAAAATCAATTGCCATTGAGTCGGGTTCGTGTCCTGAAACTCATCGATTAATAAATGCTGTATTTGCTGGTCAAGTTTGTACTGAATCCACAGGGCGTTTTGTGAGTCCTGTAATAGTTTATAACTACACCATTCCAGATCGGTGAAATCGAGTAAACGTTGTTGAGTTTTTAATGTTTGGTAGTGTTCAATAAATTTTTCACCGCAATAAAACCAGTGATGATTAAGCTGCCAGCAATGCTGCTTGTTTAACTGATCCAGGGTGTCAATAATTTTATTGCTGATTATTTCGTGTGATTCTAAAAAGATATCCGCGTCATCGTCGCCAAGTTTTTTACGTAATGCGGCAGTGTCTTTACGAGCCAGAGGGGTATTTTTTAGCGTTAGAAAACAACCACGAACCAGTTGAAAACTTTTTGTATCTTTTTGAGTCTCAACTAACCAGTCGGCTAAGCGATCGGCAAATTCAAGATTTTTTTTGCCAGCTGCCCGGCCGAGTAACGTTGAAAAGGCTGATAATCGCTGAATCATTAAATCATTAAAAAAATCATCAATGGGATCAATGTCAGCATTAAAATCTAAAGTGGCTGCCAGTTGCTCGCTGGCATAGTCTGGTTTACTCGTGCTTTGAATTTTATCGGTGTAAGCCCACCAGTCACTGCGGTGGCGTAAAAAATCATTGAGTACATTTTCTAAATTGAATAAACCACCGCACAGCTTTGAGAGTTGTTGTAAATGCATGGCCAACTCACCCTGCATATCCAGCGTGGCTTCATTAAACAGGGCGTCTCTGGCTTGCTGAATTAATAAATCAGCACTCTCCAGTAAATCAAAGTTGGGCGGCACATCGGCTTCTAACGGAAAGCGCGCCAGCAAGTCCTGGCAGAATGAGTGGAAGGTGAGGGTGCGTACCGGGTAGTCGCAATACTGGTGCGCTTCGTATAAGGCGCGGGCTTTTTGCTGGTAGTCTTCACCTAAATCTAATTCATTTAATAATGTCAGCAGTTTTTCATCGTCAACGGTTGCTAATTGATATAAGCGTTCGGATAGACGTTGCTGCATTTCAGCTGCCGCTTTACGGGTGAAGGTTAGCGCTAAAATACTGCCCGCAGGTGTGCCTTCTAACAGTAGCCGTAAGATGCGGGTGACCAGCATGTAGGTTTTGCCGCTGCCGGCGGAGGCGGTGACGGTGGCGTTTATGTAGGGGTTGGCGGCTTGTAGACTCATTTGGGTATTTTACGGTATAAATTGAGTGGGTGTTTATTATTGTTTGCTAGCCCTTTGCCTTTTGGGAACTTGAATTCTGTGGTTTCGCCTCTCTGGCGACCCACTTTTCTTACAACAGCGTAAGAAAAGTAGGCAAAAGAACGCCGTCCTTGATTCGCTTGTTCTCATTTAAAAAGCCAAATGAGAATTCCCGAAAATTGTTCATAAGATATTTAGTCGTACATTAACCTGTTAATTTATTACTCTGTTGCCGGGTCGTCCCGGTAAGCCAATCCCGGCTTATCGTGACTCAAAATCACATCCCTGTGATTTTGCCCCTGTCGATATACAATTTTCGGCAAGCTCAAGAGGAATTTAAAATCAAAACCAATATGGACGGGATTCACGAAAGAAAATCATAATTATCTCTACCTGTTTTTTCTTCTACGCTTTTTTCTTTAGAGCTTTAGACTTTATTTCCCATTAGACAAGCTGATGAGTGAGTGATTTATTTGGGGATTTCTGCGAGGATGTTTGAGCGAATTGTTTTTTAATTCGTGAGTTCCGCAGCAGCCAAATAAATCAGGAGTGAAGAAGGTACTTTTATTTCGCTTTTTAAATAAAAGCTTGGATTAAGCGGGCGGCGTTTCTTTTGCCTACTTTTCTTACGCTGTTGTAAGAAAAGTGGGTCGCCAGAGAGGCGAAACCACAGAATTCAAGTTCCCAAAAGGCAAAGGGCTTGCAAGCAATCTCAGGCAATCTAAACAATAATAAATCACACAATACGACGAACAAATTGCGTCCGAGCCCCATCTATTTTATAGTGCCTAAAATTTCAAACACCAATCGAGAATATTTAATGAGTTCTTACGATGCCTCAGCCATCGAGGTCCTAACCGGCCTCGAACCCGTACAGAAGCGCCCAGGCATGTACACCGACACCACTCGCCCGAATCATCTGGCTCAAGAAGTCATTGATAACAGTGTCGATGAAGCCGTTGCAGGCCATGCCAGTCAAATAGAAGTGGTCCTTTATAAAGACGGTTCGTTGGGGGTTACCGATGATGGTCGCGGTATGCCGGTGGATATTCATCCGGAAGAAGGTGTGCCGGGTATTGAAGTGATAATGACCAAGCTGCATGCCGGGGGGAAGTTCAGCAATGACAACTATAAATTCTCTGGTGGCTTGCACGGGGTTGGGGTTTCGGTGGTTAATGCGCTGGCAGACCGGGTTGAAGCTGAAATTCGCCGTGATGGTAAAGTGTTCACAATTGCATTTGAGCACGGTGACAAGGTTGAAGATTTAAAAGAAATTGGTACCGTGGGTAAGAAAAACACCGGCACCCAGATTCGCTTCTGGCCGGAAGCGAAATACTTTGATTCACCAAAATTTTCCGTCTTACAACTTAAACATGTATTACGCGC
>Ga0316206_1001689_pt1 | contig 18064 bp, 17 predicted proteins | sample 6monthpyrite_MG_FD_204942 | JGI IMG/M metagenome (GOLD analysis project Ga0316206, IMG submission 204942) | Microbial mat bacterial communities from mineral coupon in-situ incubated in ocean water Damariscotta River, Maine, United States -... | ecosystem: Environmental > Aquatic > Marine >... | reverse complement strand
CAATTATGCTAGTTACCTATTGAATGATATTAACCAAGATTTGATCAGTTTATATCAAATTTTGCAACGCCAAGCGGATAGTTTTATTGCTGATGCACAAACATTTTTCAATGAAAAAACTAATAATTCAGACAGTTATTATGCGTTAAGACAACAATTTAATGCTAGTGATGATAGTTATTTTCGGTCATTAATATTTTTATACCTTAACCGTCATGGATATAACGGCTTGTGTCGATATAATAAGTCTGGCGGGTTTAATGTGCCGTTCGGACGGTACAAAAAGCCTTATTTTCCAGCAGCAGAATTACACTACTTTGCAGAAAAATCTCAACAAGCGGTGTTTGTGTGTCAAAATTATCGTTCGATATTTAATCTGGCTAAAGCCGGTGATGTTATTTATTGCGATCCGCCCTATGTTCCGTTAAGCAAAACAGCAAGCTTCACAAGTTATGCTGCGAGCAGTTTTGGACTAGATCAACAGGCTGATTTAGCGAATGCGGCAGAGCAAATAACCAGCGAGCAAGCCGTATCGGTGTTGATTAGCAATCATGATACGATTTGGACACGTAAAATTTATGAACGGGCAAATATAATAAAACAACTAAACGTAGCAAGAACCATCAGTCAAAATAGCGCAAAGCGTAATAAAGTTAGTGAATTGCTGGCTTTGTACCGAGGCGTTAAGCCGGTAACACCCAAGTAACTATTCCGACCAACACCAGTATAAAAATTATTACGCCAATGATACCGGCAATGATGAAGTGCGTTGCTTTACCTTGAGAAAAATCATCTACACGATTTTTATTAGATTGAATACCAAATAATGCTGCGAATACACTGCGCATAGTATTTAGCATATATTTAAGAGACATAATAAAAGCTAATGTGGTTTGAGTGTTGTTATTAATTTAACAATGATTTCACTCAAGGGGTTAGTGTTTTTACTATTTTTATTGATGAAACGACATTAAGCAGCTTGGTAGGTACTTAATGTCGCAATAAAACGAGGTTATAAATTAATATCTACCGTATAAGATAATACTAATTTCGCACTGTCATTCGGTTTATTAGTGTTATAAATACCAAATGTAAAACCAGCTTTACTTAGAGTTAAATGATAATCTACATAATTATCACTAGAAAAATTGCCCTTATATCGATAATCACCTATATGTGCAGACAAGGTGATATCGTCGGCAAGTGGATAATCCACATCGGCAGTTAGATACAAAGATTTGTCTGCCCATTTAGCATTAATTTGATGATTAACGCCATAGTTTGCGCTAAAAGTAAAATATTGGTACGACAATTTACCGTACAGTTCACCAAAATTATATTTATTCGACGGATCAATATTCGTTGAGTCAGGATAGGCATAATATAGATAACCAATGTCATAACCAACACCTTTACCTAAGTCACCAGCAACACCAAAATAAAAATCAGACTCATAGCTGGCCGCATCACCAAAATTAATAGTAGAAATCCATGTTCCCGCATAAAAGCCAGATTTACTAACATAATCAATGCCGCCAGATACGGCACTAGCATTATTGGTTTGGGTTATTCCGCGCCATAAATAGTTACTGCTAAAAGCGGCATTAGCCGATAATCCATCGACCGCAAAAGCCTCGTTACTAAATACGCTTGTTAATACAATAGCAGCTGCTAAGGTGGTAATTTTTAGGTGATTGTTCATAAGCTCTCTCAATAGTTATTAATTCCTAAATTGTAAAAGCAAAGACAATGCCTAGTTGAATAACAATCAGTCAATAAAAAATTAATGTTTATTATCAGTGTGTTATATTGGTTGTCGGTAGGTCTTACGTCATCTTGGAAAAGCATATTGCACCATCATAGTGCCCTTGGCGCACAAACAGGGCAGAAAATATTAATCAGATTGAGGTGTTATACTTCATATCTGCTGAGGTTTTAGGTAAAGTAGCGCAGATTTCTGCTAAGGATTAATTATGTCGCATTTAATAGCCCCATCCATCTTGTCTGCTGATCTCGCTCGCTTGGGTGATGATGTATCGAAAGTGTTAGCTGCGGGGGCTGATGTTATTCATTTTGATGTAATGGATAACCATTTTGTACCTAATTTAACATTTGGCCCAATGGTTTGTCAGGCACTGCGTGATTACGGTATTACGGCACCAATCGATGTACATTTAATGATAAAGCCAGTGGATAGCTTAATCCCTCAATTTGCCAAAGCGGGTGCGAATATTATTACATTTCACCCTGAAGCAACGGATCATGTCGATAGAACATTACAATTAATTCATGAACACGGCTGTAAAGCCGGATTAGTGTTAAACCCTGCAACACCATTGCATTATCTTGATTTCGTAATGGATAAGCTCGACATTATTTTATTAATGTCAGTTAATCCTGGTTTTGGTGGTCAGTCATTTATTCCGTCTACACTGGAAAAGATTACACGCGTTAAGCAACGTATCATTCATAGTGGTCAAAACATTCGTTTGGAAGTGGATGGTGGCGTGAAAGTAGAAAATATTGCAAAGATTGCCAAAGCCGGAGCAGATATGTTTGTTGCAGGTTCGGCGATTTTTTCACAACCAGATTATAAAAAAGTAATAGAGCAAATGCGGGCGCAATTAGCGCTTGTTAATAAATAACGAATATTTAAAGGTAAAATAACAGCATGAACCTACCAACTGTATTAAGTGGCTGCCAACCATCAGGTGATCTAACTATCGGTAATTATCTAGGCGCATTGCGTCAATGGGTAACGATGCAAGCGGATCATAGCTGTTATTATATGCTGGTAGATCAACATGCTATTACTGTGCGTCCTGAGCCAGAAGCGTTGCGTAAGGCAACATTAGATGGATTAGCTTTGTATTTGGCCTGTGGTGTGGATCCAGAGAAAAGTACTATTTTCATCCAGTCTCATGTACCAGAACATAGTCAGTTAAGTTGGGTTTTAAATTGCTACACCCAAATGGGTGAATTAAATCGGATGACTCAGTACAAAGACAAGTCACAAAAATCTGAAGCGCATATGAACTCCGGATTATTTACTTATCCTGTATTGATGGCTGCTGATATTTTATTATATCGTGCCGATCGAGTGCCTGTGGGCGAAGATCAAAAACAACACCTTGAATTAGCGAGGGATGTGGCAACACGATTTAATAATATTTATGGTGATATTTTTACCGTTCCTGATCCGTATATCCCTGAATTTGGTGCGCGGGTGATGAGTTTGCAAGAACCAACTAAAAAGATGTCAAAATCGGATGCCAATCCGGGAAACTTTATTGGTTTGTTGGAAGATCCTAAAAAAATCAGTAAAAAAATTAAACGCGCGATGACCGATTCTGATGAGCAAGCCCGTATCTATTTCGATATTGAACAAAAACCTGGTGTATCTAACTTGTTGTCTTTGTTGTCATGTACAACGGGTAACAGCATTGAAAGCTTAGTTCCTAATTATGAAGATAAAATGTATGGCCATTTAAAAGGTGATGTGGCCGATGCAGTGATTGCTTTGTTAGAACCAATCCAGAAAAAATATCACCAATATCGAGATGATCAAACATTTTTAAATCAGGTGATGCGTGAAGGTGCAGAAAAGGCATCGATGCGCGCTAATAAAGTGCTTAAATCGGTATATGATGCGATTGGTTTTATTGCAAAACCTTAATCTTCATCTACACTTAATCTGGCAACGATAGTTACGTCTTTTCAAAATGCCTCAACATCAATTTGAATGTGTTGAGGCATTTTTATTATGTGAATTACGGTGCATCTCAGTTACTAATAATCACCCAAAAAAAAGCCCCGAATTATCGAGGCTTTATTAAAGTTAAGTAACAACTCGTTATTTTTTAGCGTTTCTTTCTTTAACTTCAGCGATAACTGTTTCCGCAACATTGTTCGGACAAGGTAGATAATGGCTGAATTCCATAGAAAATTGACCACGACCAGAAGTCATTGTACGCAAGCTACCGATATAACCAAACATTTCAGATAATGGCACGTCTGCTTTAATACGTACACCGGTAACACCAGCTTCTTGATCTTTGATCATGCCACGACGACGGTTCAAGTCACCAATAACATCACCTACGTGATCTTCTGGCGTGAACACATCAACTTTCATGATAGGTTCAATTAGTTGAGCACCCGCTTTAGGAATTGATTGGCGGAATGCACCTCTAGCTGCAATTTCGAAAGCAACAGCAGATGAATCGACTGCGTGGAAACCACCGTCGTATAATTCAACTTCAACGTCTAATACCGGGAAACCAGCAAGCACACCGTTATCCATCATGCTCTTGAAGCCTTTCTCAACCGCTGGGAAGAATTCTTTAGGTACGTTACCACCAACAACTGTTGATTTGAACACGAAACCAGAACCAGGTTCACCTGGACGGATGCGGTAATCAATTTTACCAAATTGACCAGAACCACCCGATTGTTTCTTATGCGTGTAAGAATCTTCGATTTCTTTGGTGATGGTTTCACGGTAAGCAACTTGTGGTTTACCTACAGTTAGGTCTACACCATAAGTACGTTTTAAGATATCTACTTTAATATCTAAATGTAACTCGCCCATACCTTTAAGAATGGTTTCGCCTGAATCTTCGTCAGTTTCAACTTGGAATGTAGGATCTTCAGATACCATTTTACCAATTGCGATCCCCATTTTTTCTGAACCGCCTTTATCTTTTGGCGCAACCGCAATTGAAATTACCGGTTCAGGGAATACCATTGCTTCTAATGTACAAGGGTTTTTAACGTCACATAAGGTATGGCCTGTTTTAACGTTTTTCATGCCAACGATAGCAAAAATATCACCAGCTTCAGCATGAGATATTTCTTTACGATCATCCGCTTGCATTTCAACCATACGACCAACGCGTTCAGTTTTACCAGTGAATGAGTTAAGAATTGTATCGCCTTTATTTAGCACACCTGAGTATACGCGTACAAAGGTTAATGCACCGAAACGGTCATCCATAATTTTAAAGGCTAACGCTTTAAATGGTTCGTTTGCGTCAACAATAGCAAACTTACCAGTAGGTTCACCCAACTCATCGGTTAATGGTTGTGGGTTAACTTCATGTGGTGCTGGTAAATAATCAACAACGGCATCTAATAAAAGTTGCATACCTTTATTTTTAAAGGCTGAACCACAGTAGGTTGGGAAGAATAATAATTCGCGTGTACCTTTACGGATAGAAGCTTTAATTTGTTCTTCAGTTGGGATGACTTCACCTTCTAAATATTCCATTAATAAGTCTTCGTCGGCTTCTAAAGCCGTTTCAACCAATTGCTCATAGTAAGTTGCAGCGTCATCAACCATGTCCGCAGGAATATCTTCAATTGTATAGTTTTCAGGTTGGCCCGAATCATCCCATACATATGCTTTTTGGGTTAATACATCTACCACACCAACGAAGTTATCTTCTTCACCAATTGGCAATGTCATCACTAATGGACGAGCGCCTAAAACTTTTTCTACTTGTTTGGTTACGCGATAGAAGTTAGCACCTAAACGATCTAATTTATTAACGAAAATCAAACGAGCTACTTTTGAATCGTTAGCATAACGCCAGTTAGTTTCTGATTGTGGTTCTACACCACCACTACCACAGAATACGCCGATACCACCGTCTAATACTTTTAATGAACGGTAAACCTCAACTGTGAAATCAACGTGACCTGGGGTATCGATAACATTGAAGCGATGCTTTTTCCATTCACAAGTAACAGCAGCAGATTGGATAGTAATACCGCGCTCAGCTTCTTGCTCCATAAAATCAGTGGTGGATTCACCATCATGCACTTCACCAATTTTATGAATCATACCCGTTAGTTTTAATATACGTTCAGTTGTTGTGGTTTTACCCGCATCAACGTGAGCGAATATACCAATATTTCTATATTTTGATAAATCAGCCATTGTTTACTCTATAAATTACAGTGATAAAAATTTGCGCGCGAGTATATCATTAGTTGCGCAAAACAAACATAACAATCGAAAAAAATTTAACCAATAGGTATGTTTTCGCAGCAGCAAACACATTTATGTTTACATGGTTTGATCTATTTTATATCAGACTCATCAGAAAAGCTTTATCTTGGCTATTTAATTTGCATATTCGCCGCTCTTTAGCTATTGATTAAACTTTAACAGCCAAGCAAAGCTGTGCTAACGTGTAGTTAAGGCTAAGGTTTATATCTAAAAGTGGTGCTGTATGTCTGAAAAAGAGCCAATTTCAAAAGAATTAGAAGAGCAAATACAAGGACTTGCTGGTGATATTTATCTTCAAATTGAAGATCGAATTAGCTCGCTGGTGCGTAACTATAGCCAAACGCCCGCTATTAATAACGAACTTGAACAACGCAATGATCAGTTAACAAAGCAGCTGAGCCAAGCACAAAGTCTTCACCATCAACTTAACGTTGAAAAAGAGACATTGGAAGAACAAATCACCGTATTGCGAACAGATCTTACTCAGCAACAAACAAACCATATACAACTTAAACGAGTTGAACAGCAGGTTACACAACTTGAACAAGAAAAACTGCAAATAACAGAACAACTCAAACAAGCGCAACAAACATTATCAGTTGCGCAAAATACGGCCGATCAACAAATAACTATTGATCAAACAAAGTTAGTCGAGTTAGATAAGCAAGTTAAAGAATTACTAGAGATTGAGCAAAATTTAGCAGCAAGTCTGGTAGATGAAAAAGAGCAATCAGCAATATTACAGCAGAAAATTATTAAACAGCAGCACGTAATTGATACATTAACTACGCAAAACACTGAGTTATCAGCTTTGCTTGACACAACTAAACAACAATTGAAGCAAGCACAAAATTACCATGATGATTTACAACAACAGCATGCACAATCAAATGAAAGCCATCAACAAGCATTAATTCAGTTAAAAGATAAGGAACAACAACAAAACAAATTGCTTGAGCAGGCTGAGCTGGAACAGCGACGAATGGCAGAACTACAAGCTCAAACAACAACGAAGTTAGAACGTAAACTAGCAGATGCGCTTGCCAAACACCAAACCAAGGAACAAGCGTTACAACAACAACTAACCGAATTTGAGCAAAGCCAAACGCAACAGCTACAAATTATTAATACGTTAAAGGCTGAGTTAGCCACAGCACAACAATTGTTAACCAATGGGCAATTACAACAACAACAAATTGAACAGCAATTAGCTCATAAAACACAGCAGTGCCAATCATTGGCAGATGATCATCAGCAACAGCAACAACATTGGTCTGAACAATTCAGCACATTACAAAACCAATATAATGAAGGGCAAGCAGAACTCAAACAAGCATCTGTTACTATAGCGGCTCTTGACCAGCAGTTGATAACACTAACCGATCAGCTAGTTGTAACTGAACAGACGACAGAAAAAGCACAAAATATTGCAAATGCGGCAGAGCAACGGTTAAATTCAACGCGCAAAAAATATGAAGCTGATGCCGATAATGCTCGTGATACCATTAAATTTTTACGTGATGAAAATTTATCGTTAAATACTAAGTTAGATGAACAAGTTTCTGCATTACAAGATCAGCTACGAGAATATCGATTACGTTTTGAATATGCTCAAAAGCAACTAGATCCTAAACAATCTTAAAATTACCCGTGATTGAATTATGTACATAGTGAGTGATTTTCAAAAATGGTTTGGCTATGAATTCAGTAGGCCTAATGATTAGTTTTGTATCGATACTGTAAAATCATTATAATCCACGCCAACCGGCAGAGCTGCGTTAAACAACCGCTATAATACTAAGGTTTATTGTTAATTTTATGATTTCTCACAAGTTATCCTGTGCACCCATGCTCGATTGGACAGATCGCCATTGTCGCTATTTCTATCGAGTCATGTCAAAAAATTTGGTGTTATATACAGAAATGGTGACTACAGGTGCTATTTTATTTGGTAAAGGTGACTATCTTGGTTTTCATCCAGCAGAGCAACCATTGGTTTTGCAGTTGGGTGGTAGTGATGCTCAAGCAATGACTGAGTGTGCTATAAAAGCTGAACAGTTAGGTTATAACGAAATAAATATTAATGTTGGTTGTCCATCTGATCGGGTGCAAAATGGCCGGTTTGGTGCATGTTTAATGGCTGAACCCGCATTAGTTGCCGAATGCGTACAAGCGATGATGCACGCGGTTAAAATTCCTATTTCAGTAAAAACGCGGATTGGTATTGATGAATTTGACAGCTATGAGTTTTTGCATAGCTTCATTAGTATTGTTGCTGATGCAGGATGTAAACATTTTATTATTCATGCCCGTAAGGCTTGGTTAAGTGGTTTGAGCCCTAAGCAAAATAGAGAAGTTCCACCGCTAGATTATTCGCGGGTACATCAAATTAAAGCAGAATTTCCTCAACTTAGTATTTCTCTCAATGGCGGTATTAATTCACTTGAGCAAGCAAATCAGCATTTAGCTAAATTAGATGGTGTGATGATCGGTCGTGAATTTTATCAAAACCCATATATAGTCGCTCAAGTTGATCAGCAAATATGGCAAGCGGCAACACCAATTATTTCACGCGCAGCAGTTATTGAACAAATGAGTGATTATATTGATCGCTATGTTGCAACGGGCGGTCGAGCTTGGCATGTGCTACGACATATGTTGGGGTTATGTAATGGCTTGGCGGGAGCAAAACAATTTCGTCGTTATTTAAGTGAAAACTCAGGTCAAGCACAAGTAGATTCATCGGTGTTACGACAAGCGTTTGGGTTAGTGACCAATCCGTAAATCGTCTCAGGTGTGAAAGAGTATTATTGGATGTAGCTGCCAGTGACATTGTTCATTTTGCCGATAAAATACCTTACTTATATATCATTAAATTTTAAGTATAGACAGTCGAATTAATTGTATTGATATGTCATGCTATGGTTATCATTAATCATCTTATGCTCGCCGCTTGAATAGGTAATGGTATGCTTTCAAATAGCAATTTGTGGTCTGTCCAGCAGCTTAATGCGCAACTAACAGATGCTAACTTGGTGATCTTAGATGCTAGTATTGCTCCAGTTGGAGCAATGAATTTAGCACCGAAACGTTGGCCTGATTGTGTGATCCCTAGAGCGAAACGGTTTGATATTGATAAACAATTTTCTGCTCAACATAGCGTATTGCCACATACAATGCCCAATGCATCACAATTTAATCAGTTGGTTCAACAATTAGCTATTGATAATGATCAGCAGATTGTGGTGTACGATGATCAAGGTATTTTTTCTAGTCCACGAGCTTGGTGGATGTTCAAAGCGATGGGCCATCAGCAAGTTGCGGTGCTTGATGGTGGTTTACCAGCATGGGTAGCAGAACATTATCCAACAACGTCGGCAATAACCACTGATTATAGAACGGGTAATTTTAGTGGGACATTACAGACAAATGCGTTCTGCACGCAGCAACAATTGTTGGCCGTTCAAGCTGATCCTCAATACGTAGTGTTAGATGCAAGGGCACGACTTCGTTTCCAAGGAAAAGTAGCTGAACCGAGAGCAGGCTTACGTTCTGGGCATATTCCAAATTCAAAGAACCTTCCTTATACTGAGTTACAAGCCCATGGCAAGTTTCTGACTGTCGATGTTCTCGAACAGATCTTCGCGCAATATGTGACCAAACAGCAAACGATAATTACCAGCTGTGGTTCAGGTGTTACTGCTTGCGTGATTGCCCTTGCAGCGGAACTTTGCGGTTATCCTTCAATTACTGTTTATGATGGTTCTTGGGCAGAGTGGGGACAAGATCCTTTATTACCGTGTCACACCGATTAATTTTTCAATAATTTATTCCCTTGTTTAGCAGATTATTATGAGTTGGTTAATTTAACCAACTTGCCTGTCAAATCGACTAAATTTTAGTTCGACATAATATGTCTTATAAGCGGCACCTTGTCACTTTTTTGTTTATTTTCTTATTAATCAATTGATTATATTTGTTTGTGTATTTGGCATGCACCTTGTAATAGCTGTAGTAACTAAAATTGATGAGCTATAAAAACTCATCAGGATTGATGAACTATCAATAGCAATATAAAGGGAATCGTTATGAACAAATTATCGTTAAATCGCAAATTAATGGCTGTTGTTTCAGCACTAGCTTTACTAGGTTCTATGCAAGTTCAGGCTGAACAACAAGATGTTAATCAAGCTATTACTAAAGTAGTAGCGGAACAGAGTGAAAAATTAATGGCGCAAGTATCAGCCAGATTGCAACGCTCTATCGAGCAACAGTTATCTCAAGTACATAAACAGCAAGTGATTTTGCTACTTGCTAAACAAAACAGCCAACAACAATTAATTACCAAACAACATACAACAGATGAAGAATAGGAGATTAGCATGAGTATATTTAGCCGATTCACCGACATTGTTAATGCCAATATTAATGGATTATTAGATAAAGCCGAGCACCCGGAAAAAATGATTCGTTTAATTGTGCAGGAAATGGAAGAAACGTTAGTGGAAGTACGGTCAACCGCCGCACGTTCTATTGCAGAAAAAAAATCGATTGTTCGCCAATTGCGTCTATTAGAAGCGAATAGTGCGAAATGGCTTGATAAAGCGGCGTTAGCTGTGAATAAACAACGTGAAGACCTAGCCCGTTCCGCACTAGTAGAACAACATAAAGCACAAGAAAAAATAGCGGCTTTACACACTGAGTTAAGTGACATTGACCAACATTTAGATGCAGTGCAACAAGACAGCCAGAGATTGCAAGATAAATTAGCGGAAGCAAAACGTAAACAGGAATCGTTTCAATTACGTCAACAATCAGCGGCAGTTCGTTTGAAGGTACGTGAACAAGGACATATTACGCAAATGGATAATGCAATTGCTAAATTTGAACGCTACCAGCAAAAAATTGATCGACTTGAAGCCGAATTAGAAGCGTACGATATGACTGATAATAAAGACTTAGAAAGTCAATTTCGTGAACTTGACCAAAATGAACAGATTGACCAAGCATTGGCTGAGTTGAAAAAACAAGTCGTTAATGCCTAGTAATTTAGGAGTGAAAACAATGATTTCAGGGATATTTTTATTCATTATGTGTTTAGTGCCGGTATTGTCATTTTTTATCAGTGCGGGTGTCTTCACTATGGTACAACAATTAACAAAATCTTAATGGTTTCAAGCAGTAGGAGAGTAAAATGAAATATCGTGAACAATATATGAGTAATAAAACGTTGTATAAAGATAGTGTACACAAAAAGCTATCCGGTGTGTGCGCTGGCATTGCACGGTATTATGATTTACCACGGTTGGTGGTGAGAGCACTTGCAGTTGTTGCGTTGTTAATGTTTCCAGTAGCAACTGGAGTTGCTTATATCGTTGCTGCAGTGTTAATGCCAGAAAAATAACGCGAGCTTATTGAGAGGTTACTATGTCATTATTTAAATCATTATTGCTCGCTATTCTAGCAACCTTGTTGTTAACTTATATGTTTGGTTACAGTGTAATGCAATTTTTTGATATTGATATCTATATGAATCATCAAGTTGTTGAGCCACTAAAAGCTATTAGTGTATCAGCATTGATTGCGGTTATTGTGGTATTGGTTGCGGTGGCGATTATCGTGAGTGTGTTTGGTAGTATTATTTTTGTTGGTATGCTGGTGTTTGGCTGTATTATAATGGCAGTGATAGGTGTGTTTTGGCCGATATTTTTGATGGCGTTAATTATTTGGTTAATTGCCCGTGATAAAAAGTCACACAGATCTCACGCGTAGAAGGTTATTGGCTGAAAGCTTAAGTTTGAAAAATTGGTTAAGTTGATTACACATCACACAATTGAGCGCATTTTTTTCGTTAAACGATTTAACTGAAAAAGATACGCGATTTTGTTCTGATGTAAGAATTAAATTGTTCATTTTGCTGTGGTATTGGTTACAATAATTACAACAGGACTTTTGATTAAGGAAGTATACAGCAAATGCTAAACATTATTTATCAAGTTAAGCGCCAATGGCAATGGTGTGTTATATTGTTACTAAGTTTTACCTCCATGCTTGCAAATGCAAACACCGTTTCTCCTAACGCCATTGTGGTTGATCATGCTTACATTCGGGCAACAATTCCTAGCGTAAAAACTACTTCAGCATACATGACCATTAATAATCGTGGTGACACGCCAATTCACTTAGTGGCAGTAACTAGTAACTTTAGCAAACGCATAGAGATGCATGAGCATTCGATGACGAATGGAATGATGATCATGCGTCAAGTACCGAACATTGAAATTGCTAGTCATTCACAGGTTAAATTGCAACCTTATGGTTATCATTTGATGATTTTTAATTTAGCTCAACCATTAGTAGATGGCGAGCAACGAACCTTAACTTTACAGTTTGATAATCATCAGCAAGTGATTGTGCACTTACCAGTACAAAGTATTAAAAAGCGAACTGAGTCGCATTAGGAGTGACAATGAACATTAAGATTACGTCAAAAATGGTCGCATATTTAGTGCTTGTAGTATGCTTAGGCTTTTATTTTATTGGTGTATATTGGAGTTTTGAGCCTGCACAATTTAATGTAAAAGTGTTAGTACAACAGCAAGCCAGTGCTGAACAAGTGAAGCCAGTGGTTGGGTATGCCACCACCACGGCATTGATTAAAGTAAGCGAAACATTACTAGATAAGCCCGGTGGCTATTTATCAAACGATGTTATGCCACCATCGGTGTTTTTAGATAATATCCCATCATGGGAATTTGGTGCGTTAGAAATGGTGCGTGATTTATCGTTAGCGATGCGCCAAGAGTTTAGTCGTTCTCAATCGCAATCAGTTGAAAATCAACATTTAAAAATTGCCCAGCCAGAATTTAATATTGATAATAAAAGTTGGGCAATGCCCAGCGCAGAGCGTGAATATCGCAAAGCAATTAATCAATTGTATGCTTATCGCAAATCACTTGCCGATGTAAACAGCCAAGACGCTCAGTTCTATGCTCGTGCTGATAATTTACGGGATTGGTTACAGCAAGTACAAAGCCGCCTAGGTAGCTACTCACAGCGTTTAAGTGCGAGTGTTGGTCGAGAGCAATTAAATGTTGATTTAGCCGGTGATAATGCAGCACAGCAGTCAACTGCGAATGCGGGTTCTAAAGAAGTCAAAACGAATTGGTTGCAAGTTGACAATGTATTTTATGAAGCGCGTGGAGCCAGTTGGGCACTATTGCATTTTTTGCAAGCAATCCAAATTGATTTTCATGATGTATTAGAAAAGAAAAACGCAACCGTTAGTGTGCAACAAATTATCCGAGAATTACAGGAAAGCCAGCAAACAGTATGGAGTCCTATGGTATTGAACGGCTCTGGCTTTGGTTATATGGCTAATTATTCGTTAGTCATGGCAAATTATATCTCTAGAGCAAATGCAGCAATTATCGATTTAAATGAATTACTTAGTAAAGGATAAACAATGAAAAACCATGTATTATTTGCCGCGACTGCCATCGCGCTTTGCTCAACCAATGTTATTGCTGACGCTATAGGCGTTACGGTTGGCACACAAGCGTGGCAAAGTCATTTTAGTGGCTCATTTGGGAAGTTGGCGAATCAACAAAATTTTAATTTAGATAATAAGACGCAAGGCAGCTACTTTGTGGCGTTTGAGCATCCACTGCCGTTTCTTCCAAATTTAAGAGTGTCAAAAACCACCTTAGATACACAAGGTTCGGCTTTGCTGGCGACAAATTTTGAGTTTGATAATACAACCTTTAGCGGTAATACCAATGTTAGTAGTATTTATAAGCAGAATTTTGTTGATTATACCTTCTATTATGAAGTATTTGATAATGATTTATTATCGTTTGATTTTGGGTTAACGGCGCGCCATCTTAAAAGTAATATTACCGTGTCAGGGATGGTTAATAACGTGTTAGTTTCGGCACAGCAAACTGATTCACGCTATATTCCTATGTTATATGTGGCCACAGAAATTGGTATTCCGGGTACAAATTTATTTGTCTTTGGTAATGGGAATTTATTGTCAATTGATCGCAACAGTTTATATGATTATCAAGCGGGCATGCGCTATCAAATTGTTGATAATTTGGCGGTTAATGTTAGTGCCACGGTAGGCTATCGAGCTTTAAATTTAAAACTAGTGAATGTAAATAGCCTGTATACCGATCTAAGTTTTCACGGTGTATTTGCTGGTTTGCAAGTGCATTTTTAATATTGCATAGATTATTAGGGTTTGGTGGTTGGATATTGTTCAAACCATGTTGATAACCAATCATTAAGTGCATCACTATTAATACTTTTACCTATGATACTGCCTTGGATATAATCACCACCCAAGGCAGAAAATGCTTGTTCTACTGACTGATTATCAATGTCTGTGCCGACTAAGGGCAGGTGCATTTTTCGTGTTAAGTTAATCAATGTATTTATGATGGCCTTGTCAGTACTGTTTTCAATATTATTCACTAACTGCCGGCAATTAATTTTCACCTCATTAATGGCCATTTTTCTAATGTAACGTAACGCTTCATAGCTACCAGAAAAATCGGCAATGGCAATGTTGATATCTAACGCCTTTAGGTGATCAATCATGCTTTTGGTGCGCTCGCCGGCGTTTACAATAATACTTTCATCTAACGCTAACATTAAATATTTGCCTACAATGTTAAAGGTATTAATCCGTGTTTCAATATAGTCGACTAAATCGGGCTGTAATAATTCTTTACTGGCAATGGTAATGGTAACCGGTATGTATAAACCACGCTTTTGGATTACCGCTAATGTTCTAAACGCTTCGTTAATCATTAACTTAGTCAATAAATATAATTCGCCACTGAGCTCTGCTAAAGTGATAAAGTCGGTCAGCAATAACGGCTTTTGTTGTGCCATTTGCCATTGCACATTAAGTTCTAATCCAGTAATTTTTTTGGAAGAAAGTTGAATTTGTGGTTCAATTCTCCAGATAAAATCTTCACTTTGAATCGCCTGCTTTAACGCTTCCATTTTTGCGAGTTGTGTTTCGGTGTACAAGGTATTGTGATGATCAAAATAACAAATTTTTTGTTGGGTAGCTTTAGCTTCTAATAATGCATCTCCTGCGCGCGCAATCAATTCGGCGGCCGATTCATTCTGTTGTTCGGTTAGGGTGATTCCAAAGGCCAAATCAAAATTTAATGAAAAACTCTTAAAACTCATAGCACTTGGCACTAATGCCGAAATACTATGACAGAAATCTTCTAATACTGCTTGGGTTGGGTGATGAGAACTAGATAAATCATAAACCATTAAAAAATTTAAACCTAACATGCGTGCAATACGGCAAGGTTGCTCGCGATTATCAAGATTTAATAGCAGTGGATTATTGGTAGTACCTTGGGCTAAACAGTAGGCTAGTTGTAGTAATAAAATATCCGAATTTTGATGCCCCAAAACTTCGTTAACTTGTTGAAAATTTATAGGTTTTATTGAAATAATAGCATATTTATGATGTTCATTCAGTTTGAATTGTTGCTCTATTTGGCCAATTGCGTGCTGAACATTAGGTAAATGGGTAACTGGATCATGGGTATAGGAAAATAACTGTTCGTTTTTTAATTGCGTTTGCGTTTCTGGATTAATGGATATGTGCTGATTAATGGTGTGAACTATATGCCCCGCACTGTTTATCAAACTGATTAAGTAAGTTAATACACAGGTAATGGCTAACAAATTGGTATTGAGTTCAGCATCTAACCAAAAATAAAGGCTCACAGCAAAAAACGCGGTAAATATCCAATGAATAAGTAAATGGCTAATACGCACTTGGAGGTTCATGAGTCGAATTATGCGCACAAAGGCTAACAATAGAATTAAGCCACTGAATAGTAACCAACCTTTATAACCGTCAAGTTGTGGAACGAGCCAAATAGTAATATTGAATAGCAGCAACGCACTAATAATTAATGTGATATGTATTCTTACTGACGACACCAACGACTGTGGTTGATCATCCCACTGCCATAAATAACTAAGCGCTAAAAATATGCTACTGGCGGATAAAATAATATGGCTTTGCCAGTGAGTTAAATGCGCAATACTGTAAAAAACCACGAGTAATGTAGCGGTAAGACCTGCAGGAAAGCCCCAGCGAAGTGATATTTTTGGGCGTAATAATGTTGATAACAGTAATATTGGGAGGCTTAAACCTAAAATAAAAGCGATGTTGTAATCGATAAATGAAAAACGATTTGTTGCAGCACTAGCCGGCGCCATAAAGCATAATAAATTAACTAGCATTATGCTATTTACACACTTATTTTTAATTAACCGAAAACTATCCATATAAAGCCTAATACTCAATAAGTACTAGCACAGAGACTAATCAATTTAGAAAAAATTGTACAGCAGTTAAATTACCCTAACACCAGCTTTAATGAGCTGTGTTAGTGGATTAACACCAAATTGGTAACATAACTCGGCAGGGCTTTCGATATCCCAAATGGCAAAATCCGCGGCAAAGCCAATTTGTAAACTACCCACTTGTTGTTCAAGACCTAATGCTTTTGCGGCATGACAAGTTACCCCAGCCAGTGCCTCAGCTGGCGTTAACCGAAATAGTGTACAGGCCATATTTAACATCAATTGAATTGAGTTGAGCGGTGATGAACCGGGGTTAGCATCGGTAGCGATCGCCATTGGTACTTGATATTTACGGAGTAATTCTATTGGTGGTAATTGTTGCTCACGTAGAAAATAAAAGGCACCTGGTAGTAAAACCGCAGTCATGTTCGCTTGAGCCATGTGCTGTATACCATGTTCTGAAAGGTATTCAAGATGATCGGATGATAGTGCTTGATAACGTGCGGCTAAAGCGGTACCGCCAATGTCTGATAGTTGCTCGGCATGCACTTTAATGGCTAAGCCTAATAGTTGTGCGGCTTGAAAAACTCGTTCGGTTTGTGCTGCTGAAAAGCCAATACCTTCACAAAAGACATCAACCGCATCTACCAAACCTTGTGCCGCAATTGTTGGTAACATCTCAGCGCAAATCAGTTGAATATAGCCGTCGGCATTATCTTTAAATTCTGTGGGTAGTGCATGGGCGCCTAAAAATGTGCGCTTTATAGTTACCGGTAATAGTTGTTGCAACTCAGTGGCAACTTGCAACATTTTCAGCTCAGTTTCTAAATTCAAACCGTAACCCGATTTAATTTCTAAGGTAGTAACGCCTTGATGGTGCAGGGCAGTTAACCGTTTGAGTGCCGAGTGTAGCAAGGTTTGTTTACTGGCCGCACGCGTAGCAGTTACCGTTGATAAAATACCACCACCGGCTTTGGCTATTTGCTCGTAACTAGCACCTTGTAAACGTAATTCAAATTCTTTGGCGCGGTTGCCGCCGTAAACCAAATGGGTGTGGCAATCGATTAATCCAGGGGTCAACCATTGATTATTACCATCAATTAGTTCGGTAGTAGCTGACAATTCTGGCAGTGCAGATTGTTTACCTAACCAAACAATCTTACCATTTTGTACGGCAATCGCTGCCTGTTCAATCACGCCATAACCAGCACCACCTTCGGTCATAGTTGCCAAATTAACATTGTGCCAAACGGTTTGCCAAGCTTGAGTATTAATGCGCATAAACTTTCAAATTCACCATAATGAGCTATTTTATATAGCAAGAAATGACCACACCGGAGAGACTTTTCAGGTCATAAATGAAGTCTCAATATACCGGAATAATTTTTGTTAGGCAAACTTGTATATACAACTAGAATGTGCGATTGTATATACAAGTTGATTGAATAATTTTTAAGTGAAGCGGATGACGATACCAAAGTTCACCTTGATCAAGCAGTTTATTTGCAAGCAAATTGAATCAGGGCAATGGCTACAAAACAGTAAAGTGCCGTCAGAAAATGAACTAGCTGAACAGTTTTCGGTAAGCCGAATGACTGCTCGCAGAGCATTACAGGAACTTACCGAACAAGGTGTGTTAGTACGTACTCAGGGCGCAGGTACTTTTGTGGCTACCTTTAAGTCTCAATCATCATTGTTAGA
>Ga0316206_1001688_pt1 | contig 18077 bp, 17 predicted proteins | sample 6monthpyrite_MG_FD_204942 | JGI IMG/M metagenome (GOLD analysis project Ga0316206, IMG submission 204942) | Microbial mat bacterial communities from mineral coupon in-situ incubated in ocean water Damariscotta River, Maine, United States -... | ecosystem: Environmental > Aquatic > Marine >... | reverse complement strand
CCTCTATAACTTGCGAGTACAGAGGTTACGATATTGGGTACACCCACTTCCTGCATGGAGTCATTAATGTATCGTGGTGCAACATGTTGATGAACAGGGGCTTCTGCAGAGCCAAAATATGGCATATCCAGAGTGCCGTAGATCAACAGACTCCCCGTGACAATAACCACAGCTAAAGCCAATACAGGTTTATGACGCACTGGATGCTCTGAACGCCCTGTCATGGTAATCGCCGCCAGCATGAGTAAAGTGGAGATACCCGCCCCCACGGATGCTTCTGTAAAAGCAACATCTACCGCATCCATAGCGACGAAAAAACTAGCCGACAACAGACCATAAATGCCTGACAGCATAATGACCGCAAACAGGTCTTTCATCCTGACAATGGCAATAGCAACGGCCACCAGAAAAGCCAATAAGACTATATCAATCAGGGATTCGATGACGTCACCTTCTCATTATCTTCTTTCTTATCAAGCTCTGGCATGAGGTTGTTATGTACTGCGGCGCTGGCCAATGCGTGGCTCGCCGTTGGACTGATGATTAAGGTCATTAGCAGAATCATCATCAGTTTCAATATCACAAGGCCGTCTGGATTTTGCAGCATTAGTCCGATTAAAATCATCGCAGTGGCTAAAGTATCGGTCACACCTGCCGCATGCATTCGAGTATAAAAATCCGGGAAGCGCAAAATACCCACTCCGCCTGATATGCACAAAAAACTGCCTATTAGTAAAAACAGTGCGCTACTTATATTCAGTAAACTATCCATTATGAATTCTTTTCCATTATTTTTTCTGCTGGCTACCGCGTTTAAATACAGAGGAGTCAGAGTAATGCAACACGCCTATCACACTGATAAAATTAATCAGCGCATAGACGATAGCAATATCCAGAAACTCCGGCCGCCCCATCACAAAGCCTAATAGTGAAATAAGCAAAACCGTCTTGGTGCCAAACATATTGACGGCAAGTATACGGTCATAAAATGTAGGCCCCATAATTGCTCGAATGATGGCCATGATCATGACAACAAGAATGGCTATAGTTGCAGCTATTAGCATTAATTTTCCAGTTGAGTAACCCGGCGATCCATTTCACCGGCTTTCAGGTCTTCAATAGATTCTCTTAACAGAGCGTGTACCATAAATTGATCACCATCGAGATTTACAGTCACTGTACCCGGAGTCAAGGTAATAGAGTTTGCGTAGATAACTTTTCCTGTATCCGTCTTTTGACTGGCTTTAATGGTCATCATGGCCGGGGTAATAGTCTTGTTGCCAAGCCAGATATGTTTTACAACCAGCAAGTTGGAGAGAATAATTTCTTTAATTAGCCAGGCATAGTAACCGGGAAGTTGTAGCGTGAGATGCAAGGGCTGAGATTCATGGTCAATCACATCCATTCGGTGCGCTATGTATAGAACCAGAGAGATAGAGATCACACCCAGTGACAGCATTAAGGCCGTGTAGTGTCCTGAGTTAAGCAACCAAAATATAGCTAAAGATAGTGATAAAAATATAGTATGACGCATTAATGTCCTATAATTTTGAAAGCTTGTCATAATGCCATGAAAAATAAAGTCTACTACATTATAGAATATATTTTATAGAAAAAATTATAGAATATATTTTATAGAATAAATGCCTATTATTGGCTCCGGTTGTTTAATACTGGCCAGATTGCCCGCATGAGTAGCAGTATTAAGCATTTTTAATATTCTATTTCTGAGCGATTACTCATATTGATTTGGTAAAATAATTGATTGAAATATCCTTAATAATACGAGCTTTCGATTCATATCGGGGTTGGATTTTAGAATTACAACCTTACGTCTACTCATTGCTAGCTTTGTTCATCAAAGCTATCCAATTCGACACATTGTCATGCTTTGTTTCCGCAGCAGTTCATTTCTTCCAACAACAGTTCGGCCAAACCGCTAATGGTGCAACACAGGTAATTGAATCTTAAATCCTTAACTGAACCCCCATCTTAAACCTGTTTGGTTCTATTAATTAACACACCAGTTAAAATAAAGATTGGCGCACTTGAAATCGCAAAAAAAAGATGACAAAGGGATTAAAATTTAATCCCTTTGTCATCTTAGATTATATTTTTATTGGATTAGTAATTAGCTGCAACTTCAGACTCAACTAATTGCTTAAGTTGCTCATAACCAAAATGAATCAGTGGTTTACCGTTAACAAAAAAACCAGGCGTCTTACTAACATTAAGCTGTTGCGCATCTAGCATATCCTGCTTAACTCGCCTTGCAATCTCAGCGCTGCGGAGATCCTCGTTTAACTTCTCCATGTCCAGACCAAGTCCACCTAGTTGCTCCCATAATTTTTCTGGTCTGGACACATGGTGCTCGATCCATGCCTCTCTGGTCTGGTAGGCCCGCTCAAGGGTTTCCCAAAAACGATTCTGTAATCGCGCCGCTTCAAAGATACTGACAACGACATCTGAATTTTGGTGTAACGGTAAATACCTCAAGACCAGATTAACTTTGCCTGGGTTATCATTCATCAACTGTTTTACTAAAGGGTAGAAAGCACTACAGGTTCCACACGCAGGATCAAAGAACTCAACAATCGTCACCTTTGCATCAAGCGGACCTGTTTTTGGTGAGTAATCACGCTGCACATGCTCAGCTTTTGCCAGAGAAGCATTGCTTAATTCTTTATCTTTCTGGTTGTTATAAACAAAAGCAGCCACTACAAAGAGCACGACAAACAGAATCGCAGTAGCGACAACAATTATATTCTTTTTCATTGAAAAAACCTTTTTCGGAAAATAAGTAAAAGCGCAATAATTGCACTATAAGCAAATATAGAGAGCATTGGAATGGTAACAAACCCCATTAACTCCAGATTGATATCCGCACAGGATAAATCTTCGCTACACGGCTGCAAGGACTCAGGTATAAAACCTGAATACACCAGATAGTGATAAATAGCGAACCCAAGACCAATAACAGCCAGCGGAAGGGTATAACGAACCACGGAACGATCGAGCGGCAACATGCCAACCAGAAATAACACCGCTAGCGGATAAATAAAGATACGTTGCCACCAACAAAGAACGCAAGGCTTTAAACCCATCACTTCACTAAAGAAAAGACTGCCAAATAACGCAGCCATCGCAATCAACCAGCAGGCGAAAATTAAACCCCACCCTTGCTGACTTCCAGTTTTAATTTTATTGTCTGTCATCCTATTAAAAGGTTTCTCTTGGTTAATCAAACCAGTTAACAGGAAGTCATGGCTGATAATCTAATAAGGTAAGTAGAAAAACTATGTCAGAGAACAGCCGGTTGTAATCATGGCTTTCTAGACATAGCTCATCTCCATATGAATTACATTATATTGCGATATAACTTCATATTAACAATATTGAATATTAGATACAATTGCTCTCTGACTCAGTTTTCTATAACAAACAACTCAATACCTTAACTTTATAAGTAAAAACCATAAAACTCTAAATATGAATAGCCCATTTCAACAATTTAAAAAAAACCTCACTAACGAAGAGTTACAAAAACTGCATACCGATGAATTACGCATAGGTGTCAATGACAACCACTATCGACTAACAACAAAAGGAACTATCCTTAAATCGACAGATACTCAATCAAACTTGAAAAAATTATTAAGTGAAAACCAGGATCAAATCCTCAAAGAGCCCTATCAATCACACCCACTCTGTAAAGATGAATTTAATTATCAGGCCACTCAATTATTAAACAATCATAGCGCAGAAAACTACTGCAAATATGAAAGCAATCCAAACCATATTTCTTTGATGATTGATAATGAGAGGCTTATTTCAATAGTGCAAGACGATCCACGAAATCAATATGGGTATTTCTACAACCACCATTCCATTGTAGATGACAATGAAGCTTTAAGACTCGTTACAAAATGGATAAACAGCGGCCTAGCCTATGAAGATTACCGGGTAAAAACGCATTGTCGCTATATTTGTGCAAGCAATTAAAAGTGTAGATATATTTCGGAATAATCTGATCATCATTCCATGTCCGCTCGCGGTGTGTAAAAAAAGCGCATGATTTTGGCAGATGTTTCTCCATCGGCCATAATCACTACAGCCCACTTGGGCAAGGCCTGTAACAACCAGATAAAGAATACGATTAGAATAACTTTTTTACTGGTGGACAGCCTTTTATAACGCCGGTATAGACTTGGGGATTCTGATTGTGGCTTGCTCTCTTGCATTCCAGTTACCCCACTCTAATTGTCAGAGAATAGTATGCCTATTTGCTTCAATTTGGTATCCATCGCCAATATATAAATGATATTTTAACGCTGAGATCACATAGACGCAAAAAATCGCATCAGTACTACTTTAAATGACGAGCCCGTTAAACTGAGCGAGGCTCACTCTGAACCGAATTAACTTCTATAATTAAAATATTATCACGTATATTCTTGAGTTATTATGACCACATATACGTTAAACTACTGTTTAAATCTACCACATTGAAAACATCAAATGACTATACCGAACAATCCACTTTTCTCTTACATCAACAGCATCCTGATCACCGTTATATTATGCTTTAATTTTCAGACATCAGCGCAGGCAGAACAAGACACGATTAATTTTAAAGTCATAAATGATTATGCCGTTTTTTCAAAAGCGACTTACCAGTCAAAGCAAGACATATACAACATTAGTTTACAAAAAAATTACAACCCAACCTTCTACCATAATATCCCTGAATTCGATATCGCATATTACCTGCTCACCAATGACGCAACCAGAACACAAATCATCGCTGTGCGTGGGACTTCCAATATTGACAATGCCATGGTCGATATCGCACTTCAATTAATGCCAGATCGACACACAGGCATTGATCTGCATGATGGGTTTGCTAAAGCTGCACTGGCTATATATGCAAACATTCGCCCACTGATTAAACCTGACTACATCATCAACACCACTGGCCATAGCATGGGTGGAGCCATCGCTCTGATCCTCGCCATGCATCTTAATATTGATCAGTATACAATCGGACAGGTCGTTACCTTTGGCCAACCCAAAGTAACCAACACTAACGGCAGTTATAAATTTCAAAACCTGAATGTAATCAGAGTTGTTACAGAAAAAGACCTTGTACCATTAGTCCCTCCTTTTGACCCGACTAATATGAACCTGCAGACCATTTACTGGCACCTTGGTCAGGAGATCATATTATTAGCCGGCAATACTTACTCAATACTCGACGGTATGAACAGCATGTTACGAGCTACCAAATTCACAGAAACAATGCTCGATGAAAATAACGTCGCAGATCACAACATGGACCTTTATCTGAATTTAACACAACAAAAAACGGATTCATCCAGACTAGTTCCTTATAAAAATTCCTTTAACCTGTTCAACCTGTTTGGCAACTAATACACCTAAGAAGAAAAGGCACCCCACCTTAATTCTCACTACACTCTTACATCATCTAATGTAATTAGAATCAGCTAACAGGGTTCTGTTTGATAACCCGTTTGAGTTTTTTTAAAGGTATCTGTAACAAACACTAACACTCTGACTCTCATTTTTCACCACACCTTCTTATTTATAAATATCTCAAAAAACTGAGAGTCTTTCTTCTTTTCCGGTTAATAAAGGAAGCATACGACTAGCAGTAAGCCATGCAATACCAAAAGCAATTAATCCTGCATTTTCACCATAAAATGTAAGACGTGTAATCTTGGAGCTTATAGAATGATTAGAAAGGTTATCGTACCCAAGAATTAATATAGAAATAATTATAGTAATACCGCATACAGCATAGATATACGCTCTGACTTTCGCTTGTTTACTTTGTTTGGTTTTAGCCCTTTTAAAGAAGGTATAACAAAATATTGCAAGTATTAGAAACATAGTAAGTGCGGAGAGTCCATGCACATTAGCAATTATCTCTTCATGAGTCCCGCACTTACATGGAAACATAGCAACTCCTATTGCAGAGAATGCAGCAATTTTACTTAAAACCATTTGGCGTTTCGATCTTCCATTATACGCGAGTAAAAATGCTGATATCGCATACAAAAAACCCACAAAAATGTCTCGTGCCCAAAATTTATCGTAATAAGAAGCGCTTATTGACTCAAGAGGATCTACTGAAAAATAACTTGTTAAGCTTGCTAGAGATGTAGCAATAACTCCAACTATAAGTTTACCCGTATGTTCGTCTATCTCACTTTTTACTGGATCTGTAAACATGTATTTCTCCTAATATAAGAATCCTTTCCTCTGAATAAAAATATAACTTAACTATTTAAGTGGGCTCTGAGGTGCCCCCAACAAAAAGGAGTGAAAAATCACCCCTTTTTGCCATTTAAGGTATTTAACCATCTATAAAATAATCAGTCATGAAAATTATCATGACCTTCTCTTGTAATAGCCCAAGTACCATCGCCATCATCAGAAGCCGAATGTTGTATATTCACATACAATGTTTTGGAATCATTAGGACTAAAATAAATTCCGGTTCCTTCTGCACCCGGATCAGATAGTGACGCAAAGAGCTTAACACTCTCTGAAGCACCAAACTCATTAGTTCTGGTGGTTGCAACCCATATATCTGATGGTTTGTTATCTTCGATAATCATTAATTTACCATCTGGTGTTTCGGCAAGATTGTCAACGCTATCAAACCCTGATTGATGATTTTCATCACCAGGCTTCCCAATTTCAACAGCAACATTCATATCTGGTTTAATGAAATTAGTCACCGTCATTTCTTTCAAATTAATGGCAATTACGCGGCCTTCATACAGCTCCTTTGTAAATACCAATTGACCATGATTTTCTTTAGCTGGATCAGTTTCTGTTTCTACATCTCTAGGTCCTTCAGTAACTGCAACATATAAAACATTGCCAATTACTTCAAGATCTTCAGGACGCTGGTAACTTTGACCACCAAATTCACTACCTGATTCACGTGCTAATAAGGGATCAATTGGACCAACCCATTCAGCTTTACCAATACCATCTTTTCCTGATACTTTAAGAACAAATAGTTCTCCAGCAGAAAGATCACCATAAAAATTTGGTATAAATTTATAAATTCCACCGCCACAATTGACTACACCTTCACATCCTTGACTGCGCCCACGAAACTCATCGACAACATATAAATTACCATCATTATCAAAATCGATACCCTCATGAGCAAGCCGTCCTACTTGCGAACGATCATGGATGGCTTTTACAGTGGTCATATCATCTTCTAACTCAACTTCAAAAAAGCGACCACCTGCTTTTTCTTCTGCAAACACCAATGTGCCCCATGGTGTCCAACGAATACCATCAAGTGCTGAATAGCTCACATCCTGAACCAGAATTTTTGTCTCTCCAGTTTCCAGATCCACAACTGATACCGATCCACCAATTGCATCAACAACCTCATCGCCATTACCTAATCTAACCTCATGCGTACGATACAAAAAACGACCAGCGTTATCACCTGTCTCATTTACAACATTCATATCAGTCCAGTCATCACGGCCGCCCGGATAAATATTTAAATTTAACTCATCGGAAACAACCTTTTGAGTAAAACCTTGAGGCAATTTCCATGGCTCAGCTGGATCCCAGTCTGCAGAATCCGCAGATACTTCAAGTGGTTTAAAGTTGTAAGAATTATTTTCAAATCTGTCTGCATTCACATTAGATGTTAATGACATCATCATAAACACGGTTGAACTTAATAATCTATATTTCATTATTTATTACTCCATTAAATACTATAAAAAATACCTGTCTTGTTTATTAATTAGAAATGATTTCTAATGACTTAACTATTGACTCCAAATCATGACAAAATAATGACAAATAAATTAATAAATAATGAATTAACTCCAAACAACGAAAGTTAGGTAGAGTTGAAATCACAGACAAAAGATTAGCTCTATAGAAGACTATCATATAGAAATATTGACAATACCAGTTTTGAATAGGAGGCACATAAGCGAGGCTTATCCCCACTGATTAGAGACATGACTACTGCAGCATTAAAGCTCAATAGCTATGTGGTGAAGAAATTTGTGGATACTATATTTTCCACGGAGTGTTTAAGTTAAGCTGTTCTTAAATAGGTGATACTGCTGAAAATATCTATGCCTTTTCAGGTTCCATGCTAGTGTCCACTACTCTGCTCTGAATCGGCTTGTGCCACTGAATTATTTCTAAATGACCTTCTTTATCTTCAACCAGAGCACTGCAGGACTCGACCCAATCGCCACAATTACCATACTGAATACCGTCAATTTCTTTCAGTTCAGGATGATGGATGTGACCACAAATTACACCTTGCAGATCACGCTTCATGCATTCATTGACTAGTGTTGTCTCATAATTAGAAATGATACTAAATGCATTTCTTACCTTATTTTTCAGATAATAAGAGAGTGACCACTGCTCCATACCCAGGGCACTGCGCGCTCGGTTAAACCAAATATTAATCTTAAGCATTGAGTCATAAGCGATATCACCAATAACCACCAGCCACTTTTTGTTAAAGACAACTACATCAAATGCATCGCCATGAACAACCCAGTACTTTTTTCCATCTGGGGAATGGTGAATATATTCATCAACAAGATGGATATTGCCAAACGACATGCCAGAGTATCGCCGCAGAAACTCATCGTGGTTACCAGTAATATAGACTATCTTGGTTCCCTTCTTCGATCGGGTCAAAATGCGCCGTATCACATTGACATGTTCCTGTGGCCAGTAAGCGCGTTTCTTCATACTCCAGCCATCGATAATATCGCCAACCAGGTACAGTGTGTCGCAGCTATTATATTTAAGAAAATCGCATAGCATTTGAGCTTTGGCAACAGATTTTCCAAGGTGCACATCGGAAATCCAGATACTACGATGATGGATGCGATCTGTGCAATGCGGGTGAGGCTCTTCACAGGCCGGATCACTCATCCACTCAGGCAGTTGATTGAATGGTAAATTGTCGAAAAAACTTAAATCTGATTCCATTACACTCATTGAACAAAAGCCCCTCTTTATAGGTAATCGAGATGGTTCAATATCAATAATAGAGTTTCCAATTTCTGCTCTCATCTAAAAACAATCTATCAGCATGGCATCAACACCAATCAATATTTATCATGATTACTATTAAAACTTCGGGACAGGATAGAAGCTCTTTATGACACTACTATGAATTAATTGTTACATTAGTGTGAAGTATTTCAACGAGTGAGGATTGCTTTAGACTTAAAAAAATAATAATTAAAGTAAATAGAATTAATTAACTTTATTACAAAAACTAACATGCCTATGAAGATTTTTTACGTTAACATATGCGTTTATCAATAAAAAAGGTTCAGATTGTGGCACTCGCTATTTTTGATTTAGACAATACTTTATTAAACGGAGACAGTGACTACATGTGGGGGCAATTTTTAGCTCAACAAGGTCGTGTCGATACCAAGCATTATGAAAAAGAAAACCAACGTTTCTATGATGAATATGTTGCCGGAACATTAGATATTTATGAATTCTTAGAATTTAGCCTCGCACCACTGAGTCAAATGGAAATGAGTGAACTCGAAGAACTTCATAATCGCTTTATGGATGAACATATTCGCCCGGTAATAACGACTCAGAGTCGTTCTTTGATTCAAAAACATGTTGAACAAAACGACACTCTTTTAATTATTACTGCAACCAATCTGTTTATTACAGAACCGATTGCTGAAGAATTAGGAATACCCAACATTCTGGCGACTGATGCTGAAATTATCGATAATCGTTATACGGGAAAGGTGTATGGAACACCGTGCTTTAGAGAAGGAAAAGTTAAACGGTTGGCGATCTGGTTAAAAGAAACTGATGAAAATCTTGCTGGCAGTTATTTTTACAGCGACTCTCATAACGACATACCATTACTTGAACTGGTAGAAAAGTCCATTGCAGTTGACCCTGATGACACATTGCGTTCACACGCGAAAATAAAAGGCTGGGATATTATTAGTTTAAAGGATTAAGCATTTTTATAACCGATTTCTAAAGCAACTCTATTGAATTAACCAGGGTCAGAGAGTAATTGTTTCTAACACACTAATAGGTAATATAACAAACAGAGCCGTTATTTCTATCGAATAACAGTTTATGTGCATTACATCAATACCATGCAGGGTACTCACTACCAAGTTCGAAAGCACCAATATCAGGCGTTACTGATCTGGTAGTTCCTGAAATATCAGCAGCCGGAAAATTAACACTTAACAAACTACCAACACCACCATTAACTGCAGCCGCACCAGATTTGAGCCTGAAGTCATTATCGACAGCTGAAACAAAGACAGATAGTTCGTCAGTACTGACCAGGTTATTTGATACTGTCATATTGGCTTTACTAATTACAATTTTATTTTCAATGTTATCAATTACGATATTGTTAAAAACAACATGACCTCCAGAATCTGCTGTCATCTTCACGGCGGATGAACCATTACTATAAAACGTATTGTTGACGATTTTAAAATTCTTCGGGCCTGAACTACCATCAATCATAAAACCACGAATTCCATGCCTACCATTTTTAGAAAAAATGTTATTGACTACTTCAGCATCAATAACACCGTCCATATTAAAACCATTTATACCATTACCAATGATAAAGTTATCCTTAATCAGATGACCACTCTGCACACCATCACCACCAACACTACTATCACCATTAAAGTGTATGCCATTGCCAGAATTATTTATGATTTTGTTTTCAACGATAGTGGCATTATCAGCAGCAGCATTTGAGATATAAAAACCCATTCCCTGTATGCCGGAAGCATTTCGTTTAGTATTTTCAACAGTATTTCTTTTAATCAAAAGACCATTTACATTGGATAAGTACATACCAGCCGGACTACAACCATCTAAATGATTGTTTATAAAAGACAGTGAATGCATAGGAACTGATACATTCGCCCCCCTTGCTGCAACACAAGCGTTATTGTAACCACCACGAGATGAAACACTTGTTGGAGTGATATTAAAGCCTTGCACCGTGATATAGCTGGCGTTATTAATTCTAATTGCATTGTTTCCATAAGGTTCTGAACCAGTGATATAAACGTCACTAGCCGCACTCATGATTACTATATGTTTTTCAGGGGTGCCACTGTTATCAACCCGAAACCCATCATATTGACCACTAAATACCTTTACTGTGTCACCGGCCTGGCTAACATTAATCGCAGCCTGAATACTGCTGTATTCCTGATTATCTCCTTCTGTATCATCAACACATAATACCGTGCTTAATCTACAATCAGCACTAACCAGTGACCCCGGGTTCGGAATCGGATTTGCACTCTGAGTTACCACCGATGCTGTAGTAAAACGCCAGTTCACCGGTGCTACCGGATGACCTGATAATGATTTCAGTCCTGACACGGTCATTGTATAAACTGTATTTTTTTCCAGGGGATTTGTGGGCTGAACTTGGACTTCTGATTCATTAATCAAGGCTACGACACCAGAAAACGCCGGTGTAATAGAAATGTTTGTCGGTGTCACTAATTCACCATTTATATTGGAGATTGTGATTCTGATCGCATCAATATCGACAGGAACATCAGTTCGACCATTTACTGGAAAAAGAAGTTCTAATTTAGCACTATCATCAGAAATTTTTGATCCCGGCGATTCAGGCTTCACCGTTTTAATACAAGCTGTAAGCGATATCACTGACAACGTTAAGAAAACATAACTCAGGTGCGACAAAATGTTTTTCATATGAATCTCTAACAAAAAGTAAAGTTACGTAACAATCAACAGTTACATCTAATCAAATTCCTGCCCCAGCTAATATATCATGACTAAACAGAAAATTTTGAAATCACAAGCTGAATAGTCATCACCCGGGTGTCAAAAAGTAAATTCTTTAGAAACAAGAAATTAAATGAAACCTAACTAAATCGGCCTGTCCCCATTTAATCATTTAATAACTAAAAGATATAACTCTAAATTGTTCTAAATGCATAGAAAGGAATCTACTGCCTTTAATTAACTGATTCTCATTCTAAGGACTAATCCATTTATACATTAACTACTTCATGTACTAGTCCTATATGCGTATTTCAACACATTGCAAAAATCTGTACTTTTATCACCACTCATTACTTAAACATCATTATATTACCGGCAACTTGAACCATTAATCGTTTAAACAGCCGATACATTCAGATGTTTGCAATGAGCCTATTAATTAACGACATAACAAGTGAGAAACAATATGAATATGCAAACAGAAGCAACAAACAAAGAACAAATAGAATTTACAAACATGATTTTGAATGAAAAAAATAAAAATCACAATGCATGGTTAAAAGAAGCGAAGATCGAAAACCAATTAGTACAGGGAGCATCAGATCATACAGCCGCTGGAACAGTCGAAATAACTTCATTTATTTATGGCCATATAACAATGAAGCTAGATTTTGGATCTGGAGAAAAATTTACTTTTAAGGGGAAAGTTGTTGGAGAATTATTAGCAAGCATAAGTTCAGGAGGCCTCTACATAGGCGCCAAGCCAAAAGCAGGTGATGAATGGTCTTTTGAAGTTGATACCAGGTCTTTTATTGCTGGCGGCTTAACCATTCCTTTTTACACAGTTAAGGAGGGTGCTCGAGGCGTGTTTACTGGCGGATCCATTGGAAATGCTTCAGGATTAATTAACTATGGCTCAGGTGTTTGGAGTAAAGGTTACTAAAATTGTTTACCTGTTCATAAATTTAAAAGGGTCTGTGACAAACACTAGTACTAGTGAGTCTCATTTGTTGCCTACATGGACGAAGATAAGGAGCAAGTGCAGGAGCGTTAGCTTCACAGCCCCTTTTATTATTTGATTGACCACGAACCTCTTTAATTACATATTTCCTTTTATTTTATACGGATCAGATTTAAACCATTCTCCCAGAAAATGCATTAACTCACGAATCCGACTGTTATATTGAACATCACTATGACACACCAACCAAAACTCCAGCGGGGGTAATTCAATCCACTTCATTACCGGCACTAATTCGGTCCATTGTTTTGCCATTTCAGAATGCATTGCCATAATCCCAGCTCCACTACGGCATAAACTAATTTGCGCAAGTAAATTATCTGAACGAAGCGAAAAATCATCTCGACTTAATTTGTAACCAAATTCAGCTGCCGCGTTAATAAACTCTAAACTTTCATCAAAGCCAATGACTGTATGCTCGTTAAAGACTTCCATTGAGGATGGTTCACCATAGCGTTGAACATAATCCCTGTGCGCATAAAAACCCAGCGGTAAATCCGGTAAACGCCTTACAACCAGATCAGGTTGTTCTGGCCTGAACATTCGCAAAGCAATATCAGCATCACGCTTACTTAAACTCGAAACCTGATTTGAAATAACGATATCAATATGAACACCAGGATGCATTTCACGAAAAGCGGCAATAGCGGGAGGCAGTAAATAAATTCCCACAATTTCATTCACACTAATACGAACATCTCCCTCTAATTCGGTAGACAATCCGGATGCCTGTCGATCAAACAACTCTGAGGCTGAATTCATTTGCCTGGCGGCATCGATCAGCTTAGAACCCTCAACAGTCAGCTCAAGTCCCTGAGTGGTTCGTTTGAAAAGATTCAGCCCAGTACTCACCTCAAGTGACTGAATATTCCGGCTTAAAGTCGGCTGTGAAACACCTAGCTGGCGGGCGGCAGCGGATAAACTACCTTGCTCACTCACAACCAAAAATGAATTAATTAAGCTCCAATTGCTATTCATATATGTTTATCCATTATCAATTTTTATCTATTCACTAATTATATGAGAATAACCATAATCTTCAACACCAACACAGATAAATCACCTCAAAGGAGAAAGACCATGAAAAAAGCACTAATTATGGGTATTACCGGAGGATTCGGTCGGCATGTTGCGCAATCGTTGTTAAATCATGACTGGCAGATCAAAGCCCTAATGAGACACCCAGAAAATCTACCAGAACAATTCAACGACATTGAAGTTTTAAAAGGCGATGCAACCAATCGAACTGATATAGACAAAGCCGCCAACGAGGCTGATGTCATCATCTATGGTGTAAATCCAGCAAACTATGCCTGGGATGACGCTGTATTATCTATGCTGGACAACACAGCCTCTGTTGCTGAAGACAGAGAATTAACGATTATCTTTCCTGGCAATGTTTATATCTTTGATCCATCTGACGGTCCTGACTTTTTAGAAACTTCCATTCGTAATCCGATTACGTCAAAAGGCACAATGCGTTTGAAGATGGAAGATCGCCTCAAATTAGCTTCAGATAAAGGTGCTCAGGTAATAATAATGCGAATGGGTGATTTTATGGGCCTAGACGCAAATAGCACCTGGCTCAAACAGATCATTAAACGCACAAAAAAAGGTTACTCACTAACAGCAACAGGTCCACAATATTTAAAACACACCTGGGCAAATTTACCAGACGTTGCCAACACAATCTCAAAACTATTAGAAAAAAGAAAAGGACTCGGTCCCTTTAGTGAATTTAATTTTAAGGGTTATCAGGTGAGTTTTAATGACATTGCTAAAGCAATACAGGAAAGCAGCCATTCGAGCGTAACAATAAAACAGTTCCCATGGCTTATTATAAAACTACTGACGCCTTTCAGTGCGTTATTTAGCGGACTGATTGAAATGCGATACTTATGGAACTACGAAATTAATTTAGACGAAAAAAAACTAGCCCGTGTATTAGACGGCAAGATCCCACACACCGCATTATCACAAGCTTTATTAGACAGCGGCTTGCTGAAAAGCCAATAAAAAATATTTACACATTTGTTTAACGAAGACTTAAAGGGTAACTAAAAAGTGAATGTGATTCGTCATTAAACAATAAGCATGCACTGCAACGCCGTACCGATTTGAACAGTCTTTCCATAGATCAAGATAAAACTGATAGTTTTCTGATTCTACAAAACAGGCTTCTCGGTTATTGCCTCGCTGAACGATATGATAGGGAAAACCTGGAATATACTTCCTTGCTCTTCTGGGCAGAGCAATTCCTTTTGCTATATCTTTGAATTTCTATAGATTATAAAGAGGAATCACTATTGGTCAAAACTTAATCCCTCCGGCATCTTTAACGCGACCAGGGCCACATGAAAGAAAATAATAATTAATAGAGTCAGATCTCAATACACTCTAATATTAGAAACAATTGCTCTCTGACCCCTATTGTTACTATTTTTTTGGCTCCGATCCCTATTTTTTTGAGCCAGCCGACTCTTATTTGACTTTCAGAATATTCCTACATATCACGCTAAACCAAATAAGTTATATTATAAAAACAATCATAGTCTTTTAAAGAAGAAAATATGTATAGTAATTACAGCATCGTAAGACTGATACCCATACTCCTACTTCTTACTGCGTTAATTGCGTGCGACACAATTGACTCCGTCACAATAGAAGACACAGATGAAACCACTGACACAGAGTTAACAGTCACAACTATATCAACAGAAGATATATATTTACACGCCACATTATCACTCGACTCCGATTCACTTTTTGTAGAGGTATTAGTCAGAAATACCGATGGAGATGATATCAATTTAACAAACGGGGATTCAATTACTATTAACCTGGGTGCAGAAGACATTACATTAGAAAAAAAGGTTGTCGGTATATTCTTATGTTATTTCACTGAATTGTATTGCGAAAGGATTTATTATCGAGCAACTATTCCTGCTGAAGAACTTTTCAATCATCATGCACAAATAAAGTTTTTACGCCAATACTCAAAAGATGCAGTTAATAATTTCGTATCCATTCCAGATAATAAAATGCTATCCCCATCTACAAATGATATTTACTCAAGAAGTACCGACGATATCTACGTTGAGTGGAGTGATCCTTTAATAAGCAATACGAATGTAGAACTTACTGCTTTTGGTGATTACTACACTGGCACTACAGAGTTTTCAGAGTACATATATTACGGCGCCATGAACCTGACCGACAACGGGCACCATATAATTCCAGCCGGATCAATAAAAATCAATAATCAAAATGGTTCATTAGAACATGAAGCATTGCAACAAAATATTTTATTAAACATAAGAGTAAAACGAACACGAATAGGAACTACAGACAACACCCTTTTAAAAAACAGCCATATCAGAGCAACCACAACATCTTCAGTCTCAGTTTACTCTAAACCATAATAATTAATTGGGCTCAGAGAATACTCCTCAAAATTGGAGAGATATATTATAAGCAACTGCCTTCTGACCCCATTTTTTATGATCTGACCCCAATTTTTTACTTATTTATTGACTTAACAATTATTAACTTGATTAACCTCAACGCATATTCATAGCTGGTTTAAGTAAAATGAACTATGGAAATGTTTTTATGGTTTATGCGTGAATTTAATTTATGTAAATATGTGTTTATCTTTAATCATATTTACGATACATAACCACCTCGCAACATTATAGATATTTCTATTACAGATAAATCTAGTTTAGCTGGGGAATGGAAATGACCACTAAAACTGTACTTTCAATAATATTGTCTGTTTTACTACTAGCTTGCAATGATGATTCCACCGACGGTGAAACACCAACAGAAGCTCTTATTGATTCGACCGTACTAGAAGCAAACTACCAAGCAACCACCTTACCCGCCGCACTGGTTATTGGCTCTATTGAGATCAAAGAATCATTATTGATGATCCGTGGACATAATTTTGGAATCGGATCGCAGGATCCTTCGGTATCCCTTGATGGGATATCGCTTGCCCCCACTGACCAGTCTACTGATGAACTGATCGTCGTTGATCTCTCCTCCTTTTCCGGCACCGATGGCTATTTTCTGCTGACAGTATCAGCAGGCTCAGACCTTAATGAAAACGATACCCATGGTATCCTTCTGGGAACATCAGACCCTGTGCCAACCTGGAACCAGCTTCATATCCAGAATAATCAGATCGTCATCGACGAAGATAATAATGAGATGGAGATAACCATCTTTGGATTTAATTTTGATCTTGGCTACTTTCCACCAACTGTGTCTCTTGGTGGTGTCGCACTCACTGTTAACGAACAAGAGTCTGATGAAACACAGATTGTAGTCACCGGCCCCATACCAGACTTAAGCCAAACCGAATACAAACTGCTGAAAGTTGCAACAGGGACGTTACTAGAAAAATATGATGTCGTTATTGCCAATTTACCTGTCGATAGTGAAGAACCACAAAACCCACCCTCAGAGGGTCAGTGTACTCCAGATGGAAAACTTTGCTGGAAAGAAGGCCCATGGAAACCAAGCTGGCCAATAATCTGTGGAGCTGTTAATTGGTTTGTTCCCAAATACAATGAACTAACAAAAGATTATGAGATCGACTTATCGGAATTCCTCGACGACTACGTGAATAACAGCGCGTTAATAAAGTTACCGAGAATGGCGAATAGATATAACAGATCAATCGGTAGTTACTTTGCGCTGATGACGCAATTACCGGAAGTTGATTTTTCACATCACACTGATAATGGTTATAAATGGGACTTCATTAGCATCGAGAAAAAACAATCAGGCCCTTATGCGGGATACCCCATCATAAAAATGAAAAAAGGGTATCGCTGGGATGGAACATCTCGTCCCTGCAGACGATTTGATTCTGAATTCAGAGCCGGGCTGGTTCATGATTCTATGTACGACTTGATACGTATCGAAGCCATTCCCTGGAAAGACTCATACAGCGGTCTCGGAAAAAAACAAAGAGACAGAAATGCGCTCAATAATCGTGAGCTCGCCGACATGTTGTTCTATTGGATAAGCCTGCAAGACAGGGTGGATCTGGCGCCTGGTGAAACTAAACCTGGCGACCCGGATGCTGCTTATTATACCTTGCAGCATGATGGCATGGGTCGGGCTAATAAACACATAGAGAAAGACGCCAGATGGAGATTCCAAACCTTAGCAGATGCCAGGCTGTCTGTTGGTTATGATGATATGGATATTGATC
>Ga0316206_1001687_pt1 | contig 18086 bp, 15 predicted proteins | sample 6monthpyrite_MG_FD_204942 | JGI IMG/M metagenome (GOLD analysis project Ga0316206, IMG submission 204942) | Microbial mat bacterial communities from mineral coupon in-situ incubated in ocean water Damariscotta River, Maine, United States -... | ecosystem: Environmental > Aquatic > Marine >... | reverse complement strand
CACCAGATAAGCCTACTTACATTGAATTAACCTATGAGAAGGGTGATATCGTCGCTATTGATGGCAAAGTTATGTCACCCGCTACTGTGTTAGAAACCTTGAATAAAGTAGGTGGAGATAATGGTGTAGGTCGTCTTGATATTGTTGAAAATCGTTATGTAGGTATGAAGTCACGTGGTTGTTATGAAACACCGGGTGGCACTATCATGTTGAAAGCGCATCGTGCTATTGAGTCTCTTACTCTGGATCGTGAAGTCGCTCATCTTAAAGATTCGCTAATGCCAAAATATGCAGAGTTGATATATAACGGTTACTGGTGGAGTCCTGAGCGTGAGATGATGCAGAAAATGATTGATGAATCACAAACTTATGTTAATGGTGACGTACGTCTTAAATTGTATAAGGGCTCTGTATCGGTTGTGGGGCGACGTTCAGAAAACGACTCTTTGTTTGATGAAAAAATTGCTACGTTTGAAGAAGATGATGGTGCATACGATCAAAAAGATGCAGCGGGCTTTATTAAGTTAAATTCACTTCGTTTACGAATTGCTGCTAAACGAAATAAATAATACCACTCACGCTTGCTAAGTTATTAATTTTGTAACGTATCAGCCCCTGTAAACAGTTTAATTTACAGGGGTGTCCTTTCAGTTTTTTCTATCTAATTACCTTTCTTTTCAGCCTTCCAGGGCCTTCTTATATCAGCCTGTTAGTCACAAATCATGGTCTATACTAGTATTGGATGACATTTATAGATATGGAGAGCAGGCTTGCCCCAGATACCGCGTATCATTAAAGAATTTTATAAACTAACTTTTCTAATTTTAGTTTTATTTAGTTCAAGTGTGACTGCAAAAGAAGCAGGAAACGTGCTGGTTAGTTATCAGTGGTTAGTAAAACACCAAAAGGAACCTGATATCATGATTGTAGATGCGCGTAGCAAGGAGGAGTATTTTGAAGGACATATTGAAGGTGCCGTGAATATACCAGTGAGTGATACATTCAATCCTGAAAAAAATCGAGACAGAGTAGGTAATTTAAAGCACATTAGTGAGTTATTTAGTAACGCGGGTATCAAGAAGGAACTGACTGTTGTTATATATGATGGAAATACCTACATTGATGCAGGCAGAGTATTCTGGGTGTTTGAAGTCTACGGGCATAAAAACGTAAAATTGTTAGATGGGGGTATTAAGGCCTGGGAATTATTATCAAATCAACCATTAAGTCAGTTAAATGAAAAACCTCAAAAAACTAATTATGTACCAACTATAGATTCCGCAAGACACATTACTAAACTTAGTATGCGTCTTGCGTTAGAAGATAAAAATAAAGTAATTCTTGATGCAAGAACAGATGAGGAGTTCAGAGGAGCTGAATCAATAGCGATTCGCTCCGGGCATATACCAAATTCAATTAATATTCCCTGGAATGAAAATTTTAAAGTAATTAATGGTATTAAAATGCTTAAACCTATTGAAGAACTAAAACAGTTATATGATGCTAAGGTGAAAGGGAAAAAAGTGTTTGTTTATTGTAATAAAGGTAAACAGTCTTCCTTGAGTTATACGGTGTTGAGGCAGTTAGGGTATGATTCCGCTCATTATGATGGTTCATGGTACGAATGGGGTAATGATGAAAAACTACCGATTGAAAATTAAAATTTTTTAAAAACACATGCCTTTAAATTTAAAAAATATGCCAATTAAATATAAACTGACTTTATCAGTTTATATTGTTTCGTTTTTAGTAATTGTCATAAGTTTTAGTATTATGATATATCAGGAAATAAGTCACCACAGGAGTGAATTAGTTGTCGAGGCAAAAGCATTTAATAATTTACTCGCGCAGGATTTGGTGGCAATTGTTGCTTTGGGAGAGGTTGATAAAGCGTCAGATGTTACTTCAAGATTAAGAACATTAAATAAAGTTGAGTCTCTAACTGTATATAACAAAAATAAACAGGCTGTATATTTTTATGCACAGAAAAAAATAGAAAAAATTACTGTGATGTCAGAAAAATGGCAGAAAAAGTATGAGCTAATTGATAATTCGTTATTTTATTATGAGGTATTAAGATATAACGGTAATGAATACGGTTATATTTTCATTCGGCTTTCAGCAGCAGAAATCAATGAAATAGTAAATAGCAAAATCAAACAGGCTTTAATTGTTTTATTTGTATTGTTATTCACATCATTTTTGTTTGCCTGGTTAATTCAACGATATTTTACAAGTCCAATTCAACAGCTTGCTGCTGCATTACGAAAAACGTTGACAGAGCATGATTATTCCTCACGCTTACCGGTTAATCGTGAAGATGAAATAGGTGACTTATTCAAGGGATTCAATGAGCTGCAAAACCAGATAGAGGAAGAAAAAAAAGCACTACAAGATCAGCAGTTCGCATTTGATCAGCATAATATAATTGGTATCACCGATGTGAATGGAACGATAACTTATGCTAACGATATGTTTATTAAAATTAGTGGTTATAGCAGAGAAGAATTAATTGGTGAGAATCATCGGATATTGAATTCTTCATATCATGATAAACAATTTTTTAAAAATATGTACCAGATAATATCGGCTGGAAAAATATGGCATGGTGATATTTGTAATAAAGCCAAAGACGGTTTTGAGTATTGGGTGGCTACAACTATCGTTCCATTTATGGGGGTAAATAAAAAGCCTATAAGCTATATGGCGATGACGACAGATATAACAGAACAAAAAAGTGCTAAGTCTAATTTAACTCGAGCCCAAAAAATGGTGCATATTGGGAGTTGGGAGTATGACTTAATAAGAGGTAAGTTGCATTGGTCTAATGAAATATTTAATATTTTTGAAATTGATGAGGATGGATTTTCAGTAACTTATGAAGCATTTGTTGATGTTATTCATCCAGACGATCGCGAGATGGTTGATAAAGTATATAAAAATTCAGTTAAGTCCAGGCAACCTTATGAAATAGAGCATCGTTTATTAATGAAGGATGGACGAGTTAAAATAGTTAAAGAACAATGCGAGACGTATTATGATGAAAGTGGAAAGCCATTAAGGTCTATAGGTGTAGTTCATGATATTACGCAAAGTAAACATACTGAAGAAGCGTTGAGACGTTCACAGAAAATGGATGCAGTTGGACAGTTAACGGGTGGTATCGCTCATGATTTCAATAATATTATGGGAATTATTTTAGGTAATGTTGAATTGCTGGAATTACAGGATATTCAGGATGAAAAAATTACTAAACGTCTCGATCCTATTAAAAAATCTGCTGAACGTGCAGTTAAATTAACCCGACAGTTATTATCTTTTTCACGCCGAAAATCAGATCAGCTAAGCGCTACAGATATAAATGAGCAGCTTTCTGAAATGAAAAGTTTAATCGTACACTCTATAACGCCTGAGATTGAGGTTGTTTATCAGTTTGGCGATGATCTGTGGATTACTCATATTGATCCCGGTGACTTTCAGGATGCAGTATTAAATATTGTTATTAATGCAAGGGATGCAATGGATAGGTGCGGTCACCTTACAATTGAAAGTACCAATTGCTATTTAGATGAAAAATACTGTTCACATAATCCAGATGTAAAACAAGGTGAATATGTTCAGCTTATTATCAGTGACAATGGTAAGGGTATGTCAATTAAGCAACAGGAACGAATATTTGAGCCTTTTTATACTACGAAAGCTGAAGGCAGTGGTACAGGTTTGGGGCTTGCAATGGTCTTTGGTTTTGTTGAGCGATCTAAAGGGCATATAAAAGTTTATTCAGAAATAGGTATAGGAACAACATTTAGAATCTATCTACCCAGAGTGCACGAAACCGTTGAATTAACGACTGAACTGGATGAAGATAATAGTCAGTCATTACCTCAGGGTAAGGAGACAATATTAGTTGTGGATGATGAGGAAGGTTTGCGTGAGTTAGCTCAAGATACACTTGAGTACTTAGGTTATAAAGTGTTAATCAGTAGTAATGGAAGACGAGCTTTACAGGTTTTAGAAGAAAACCCGGATATAAATTTAGTATTTAGTGACGTTGTTATGCCCGGAGGGATTAATGGATATGAGTTAGCTGAGCAGGTGGCAGAAATGTATCCACTTATGAAAATATTATTAACATCAGGTTATACTCAGAAGGCAATTGCCAGAAATGGGCAAGCCAGATTTGCTAGTAATTTGTTAAGTAAGCCTTATAGTCGACAGGAGCTGGCTAAAAGAGTAAGGGACATGCTTGGAGAGGCAGAATAGTATTATGACAATACAAAATACAGTGTATCTGATTGATGATGAAGCCGAAATGGTTGAGTTGCTATCTGAAGTAATCAGTTTGATCGGTCTTGAAACGGAAGGCTTTACCCAGGCGAGTGTTTTTTTTGAGCAGGTTAAAGTGTTTGCAACGGGTTCGGTTTTGATTTTGGACTTAAATATGCCTGGCATGGATGGCATAGAAGTTATGCGGCGTTTAGCAGGTATGGTTAATCCGCCGGCATTAATACTTGTAAGTGGGCATGATGCAGGAGTACTGCATTCAGCAGAAAAATTATGTGAAGCACATAAGTTAGAGTTAATCGCGTCGTTGGGTAAACCATTACCATTAGACACAGTTAGATCGCTATTAAGAAAATATATGAATCGTTCTTTAGCTGATAACAGTCAGGTAATTAATTCAAATATTGTAAATATCAGTCCGCATGAAATAGAGTCTGCAATAATTAATAATGAGTTAGTAATGTATTATCAGCCGCAGATTGCTGTAGCAACGGGTATGACTCTGGGGGTTGAAGCGCTAGTTCGTTGGCAGCACCCGGTTCATGGCTTAATTTATCCAAATAGTTTTATTAATATTGCAGAAAAAAATGGATTAATTGGTTTGCTAACTCAATGGGTTATTAAAGCTGTTGTAAACCAGGAAAAAGAATGGTTGTCGAAAGGTTTAACAATTACGGTTTCTGTTAATATCTCAGCAGAAAATATTACCAGTTTAGCGCTGCCTGAACAATTAAGTAAACTATTGGAAGATAACAAACTAGATCCAACTCGTTTAATTTTAGAAGTCACGGAAAGCGCTTTAATGGGGGAGTTAGTAACTTCATTAGATATATTAACTCGAATTAGACTTAAAGGATTACAGTTATCTATTGATGATTTTGGTACGGGCTATTCATCGTTGTCACAACTTCATAAAGTTCCATTTACAGAATTGAAAGTAGATCAGAGTTTTGTCGGAAAAATATCTGTAGATGATGAAGCTAGAGCTATTGTAAAGACGTGTATTATGCTGGGTCATGAACTTAATATGAAAGTTGTAGCTGAGGGAGTGGAGGATGAAGAAACACTTGAGCATTTACGAATTATGGGATGTGATGTTGCACAGGGTTATTTTATTAGTCGCCCAATACCCGAAGATGAACTTGTGAACTGGTTAAAATCAAGGTCTTAGTTGATCTCAATCAACAGGTTAATTAGTGTATTACTGAAAAATGTAAATCATGAAGTTAGGGGGGGGGAGTTAACAGCTCTTTTGGGTGTTTTGAATTCTTGCTCTATATTAAATAATCAGAAACTGATTTTATAAATTCTGTTTAAGCTATCTTTTTCGGCAGCGTTATCTTTTAAATATTTATCAATAAAACTATCGAAACATAAAAAATGTAGTCGTTTCAGATCCTGTTTCGAGAGGTGGATATAGCAGAGTTTAAGATTCAGTTATATTAAAATTACACTGATAAAAAATATGAAATATTAATGGAATATATGAAAAACAATAAAGCTATTGTTAATGCATATGGTAATGCTGTTACTGGAAGAGTATTGCTGGCAGAAGACAATATTGAAAGTAAGAAGCTAATTTCTCTTTACATAAGAACTGCTGGTGCAGAAATTGATGTTGCTGTAAACGCTGAACAGGTTGTAGAAATGGCGTTACAAAATAATTATGATTTGATCTTAATAGATATGAATATGCCTGTAATGGGGAGTGTGGGGGTGATTAGAGATTTAAAATTAAAGAAAATAAGCACCTCTGTCGTTGTATTAACTGATAGTGTGTTTTCTGATATGTCAGAAAAAAATACGAGTAACGAATGCAGTGGCTTTTTAACTAGACCAATAGATAGAATGCCGTTTTATGAAATATTACGTAAATATTTTAAACTATCATCAGACGAAATAATGCCTCTAAAATCAAGTTTGTTAGAAAACGAGCCTGAGCTTTATGACTTAATTAAAAAATATATTCATAAATATCCTGAGATGATTGAAAAACTTAAAATAACATTTAAAGAGTCTGATCTCAGTTTATTTGAAGTCTTATTGCATGATATAAAATCGACGGGTGGCAACTATGGGTTTATGTTAATTACAGATCTGGCTATTATGATAAAGACACACTTAAATAATAACAATGTTAAAGCGATCATTCCATTGCTGGATGATCTTGAGGTATTACATAAGAGAATGCTGCTGGCCTTGTGAAATAGTTATTTAATGAAATATTTTAGTGTTACTAATTAAGTTCATAAATATTCAGCTGGATTTTTTAAAATATCTTAGAATGAGGAAAATTAAATGATGGGGTTATTATTGACTTGTTTTCACATGGGTTAATAATTAACCCATGCTTTTAATGTTAAAGAAATGATAATATTTCTGATTCTATGTTTTCTTTATCAATGACGATTTTTTGAGCGATTTCCTTTTCGAATAAGTCACTAATCACTTGTGGTATTTCTATTTTCGCTTCTTTTGAGATTGAGTTTAATGCGTCAAGGTCATGCGTGTCCACTTCACCAGTTAAGGCGTTAGCAATGACAGGTGAAAACTTTGTCCATTCTGCAGTAGAATACACAATGGTTTTTAGTGGTTTGTCACGGCATGTGTCGTATGCTTTAAAACATGTTGCTGTATGCGGGTCCATTAAATAACCTTTAGCAAATGCATCTTTAATGTATTTTTTTCCTTCATCATCGTTACAATAATCAGCCATAAAAATATTTTGTATGGTTTTCAGTTCTTCATCGGTTAGCTGATAGTAATTTTCATCGTCTAATTGTTGCATGAGTTCTTTTGTACGGTTCTCACCAAATAAATCAAATAAGATGCGTTCAATATTTGAAGATTTTAAAATATCCATTGCAGGTGAAGTGGTTGCGATTACCGATTTATTGCGTAAATCATAAGCACCTGTTTTAATTAGCTGGGTGAGTATATTATTGTTATTCGATGCGATTAATATTTTTTCTACAGGTAATCCCATTTTCATTGCGTAGTAACCGCCTAATGCATTACCGAAATTACCACTGGGCACGTTTAGATAAACTGCTTCACCTAATGTGATGGCTTGCTGGCGAACCAGTTCAAGATATGAATGAATATGGTAAATTGTTTGAAATATAATACGACCAAAATTAACTGAATTTGCAGCAGACAGAAAAATATTTTTTTCCTGTAACTTTTGTTTAAATGTTGTAGAGCCTAGTAAATGTTTGAGTGCTCTTTGTGCATCGTCAAAATCACCATGTATACCAATTACTTTAAGGTTTTTTGCATCTTCGGTTACCATTTGTAATCGCTGTACATCAGAAGTGCCACCGTCCGGGTATAAACAGGCAACCTGAACATTGTCGCGATTTTTAAATGTTTCTAATGCTGCAGGACCGGTGTCACCCGATGTGGCAGCGAGTATCAGGTAATTTTCATTACGTTTTTGGGCTAATGCTGATAACACTATTCCAAATGGTTGTAGAGCCATGTCTTTAAATGCACGTGTAGGACCGTGATATAACTCACTTACATATAAATCATCGTAAACTTTATTGACGGGAACCGGGTTGTTACTGTCATCAAATTCATCGTATAAATTCAGTGCTTTTTCTATAACGTCCTGATCAATATCAATTTCAAATGCTGCAAGTAAGTCTCGGGCCAGAGTTTTGTAATCAGACCCCAGGTGGTTTTTGAGAAAATCCTGCCCTAGATCAGGTAATGATTCCGGCGAATATATGCCACCAAAGGATGAGATAGGCCCTAGAATAGCTTCAGAAAAATTAACATGTGTTGGACGTTGTCCATCGTTGCCGCGGGTTTCAATAAATTTCATAAGATCGAGAATGCATTAAATAAGGAGCTGTGGATTATAACGAAAAATATCTTCTATTTCATATTGTTTCGCATAAGCTTGTGTGAAAGGCAGGATTCAGGTACTTGCAATGAGTAATGTGTTAATCAGTCGCAGGCTCCAGATTGCTTTACAGCAGAAAAATTGTGGCCAGGCCAAGAAAAGCGAATAAGCCCACAATATCCGTAATCGTCGTTAAAATTACACTGCCGGCAATGGCCGGGTCTATATGAAATTTCTTTAAAATAATCGGTACAGCTACCCCTGAAGCAGCTGCAAAAATTAAGTTTATAACAAGCGCAGCTGCGATAACCAGGCCTACTGAGAAGTCGTTAAACCATAAGCTTGCGATCAGAGCGACAACAACAGCCCAGATTACGCCATTAAATAAGCCGACGAGGACCTCTTTATTGAAAACCCACAGGCGATTGTTACGGCTAAATTGGCCTAATGCCATACTGCGTATAACTAGAGTAATTGTCTGACTACCAGCGATTCCACCCATACTGGCGACTACGTTCATTAATATAGCAACAGTGACAACTTTCTCCAGCGTGGTTTCAAAGTTACTGACGACCCAGGATGCTAGAAACGCGGTTATCAGGTTAATACCTAACCAGATTGTTCGGCGTAGTGAGCTTGATAATACAGGTGCAAAAAGGTCTTCCTCATCGTTTAAACCCGCCATACTTAATACAGAGTGGTCGGCTTCATCACGAATTACGTCAACTACGTCATCAACCGTAATACGACCCAATAACATGTTATTGCCATCCACAACAGGAGCTGAAATCAGATCAAGGTCTTCGAATAACATCGCAACATCACCATCTTCCATATCGGATGGAATGGCTGTAACCCTGTCGTCCATTATATCTTCAACCGTATTATCGGGTTCATTTATCAATAATTGTGATAAAGGCAGGATGCCAAGATAATGGTTTTCCCTGTCGACCACGATGAGATGATCGGTTGGTTTAGGGATGTCACCTAATAAACGTAAATAGCGTAATACTACATCCAGTGTCACCTCGGGGCGCACTGTGATGGTATCAGTATTCATCATACCGCCAGCACTATCTTCGGGGAAAGAGAGTACAGATTCGAGCAGTTTTCGGTGCTGACTATCCAGAGAATGCAATACCTGATCAATTACTGTGTCTGGAAGTGATTGTACAAAGTCTGCAGAGTCATCAACTGCAAGGTCTTCAGCAACCTGTACCAGTTGTTGCGGAGACATGTCTTTAATAAGGCCGTTACGAATTTCATCGCCTACATTTATTAGTACCTCAGCTTCTAGTTCTTTAGAAACTAACGGCCAGATAACGAGTCGTTCATGTGAAGGTAGAGATTCTAGCAGGTGAGCAATTTCAGCAGGGTGAAGGGCATTAAGCATACCTTGAGCATGATGTAATGTGCCTGATTCCAGAGCATCAGATAAAGCCCGTAGTTGTTGTTCAGTTTTTTCTGTTATATCTGTGCTGTCTACCATGTTTATTCAGCCCGATGCATGGTTTTATTTATAGTTCACAGTTTAACTAAGTATTGCTTATAAACATAGTCGTAAGTCGTAAGTTAAAAAACAAAAAATAAACTTCAAGTTGTTTAGTCTATTATTTTACTTGGCATTTCTAGTTTAAAGCATTCAGCTATTGATTTAAGAAAAGCATCTATTTAATTCATCAACCGCAAGATTAATTTCTGTTGGGTCTGTTAATTTCATTATTTCTTCTGTTAGTGGTCGTAGTTTAGCTATATCACTGCTGTTTATTATGTGTTTTATATCTAACAGGCTGTTCGCCTGTACACTGAAACATTGAAGTCCCATACCTAATAGCAGGCGAGTGTATTGTGTGTCGGAAGCCATTTCGCCGCACATGGAAACTCGAATACCCTGAGTTTCACCTGCATTAAGTGTCATTTGAATAAGTTTTAAAACAGCTGGATGTAATGGGTTGTATAGATAACTCACCTCATCATCAATACGGTCAAAAGCTAGAGTGTATTGAATCAAATCGTTTGTGCCTATGGATAAAAAGTCTAGCTTTCGTGCCAGACTATCTGCTACCAGTGCAGCAGACGGTACTTCAATCATGGCACCAATTTTAATATTTTGATCAAATCTTATGCGTCGTGACTTTAATTCTGATTTAGCCTGTTCGATGAGTTCAAGCGTCTGCTCTAGTTCTGAGATACAGCTAATCATGGGGATCATCATACAGGCCGGTCCGTAACCCGCAGTTCGTAATATAGCCTTAACCTGAGGTAAAAATATTGAAGGATCTTTTAAACAGCGTCTGATTGCTCGCAAACCTAAGGCGGGGTTATGTACTAGCGGGCCATGTTGGGTTGTGTCAGCCAGCTCCTTGTCACCACCTAGATCGGTTGTTCGTATTGTTAAGGGGTGGCCTTTGAGAGAGCGTAATGCACGACGATATGTTTCAAACTGCTCCTCTTCATCAGGCATGCCATTATGTTCTAGAAATAGCATTTCTGTACGATATAAACCTACACCTGTATGGTCGAACTGGCGTAAGGCACGAACATCAGCTGGACGATCGATATTGCCATGTAAATTAACTTTTAAGCCGTCTTCAGTTTTCGCGGGTTTGTTTTTTAAATCAAATAGAAGTTTACGCCGTTTATTTTCATTACGGATTAGACTTTTGAAATGAGTGACGTCTTTCTTTTCAGGCGCAATGTGAATTTTTCCGGTGTCGCCATCCAGAACAATTTGGTCATTAGCCTGTATCAGGTGTTTAGCATTGTGCACACCGACAATAGCCGGTATACCTAAGTTTCGTGCGAGTATTGCCGTATGTGATAATGGCCCGCCATACTCGGTTATAAAACCGGCAATTTTCTGGTGCTGCATTAACAGTGTGTCAGTAGGTGTTAAATCATCGGCTACTATAATTCTGTCTTTTAAATGTGCCCCGAGTTTTCCTGTATTCAGTTTATCTTCACTGTGATTAAATTCGGGTTCATTCATTAAACAGCGCTGTATACGCTCTGTCACATGAATGATGTCATCCTTACGTGTTTTTAAATAAGGATCGTCCATGTCGTCGAATATTTTAACTATTCTTTCAACCTGTACTTGAAGCGCCCATTCTGCATTACATAAACGTGCGCGAATATGACTGACCGTGTCTTCATATAAAACGGGGTCATCAAGCATAAGTAAATGGGTGTCGATAAATAAAGTTATATCGTGTGGCGTGTCATTTGAAAGGGTGTTTTTAATATTATTTAACTGACGTTGAGCTTCAACTCTGGCATCTTCAAAACGTTTAACTTCATCGTCAGCTGAATATTTTGAAATAGAATACTCTAAAACTTCAGGGAGTTCGCGGTAATATACATAAGCAGGGCCTATGGCTATTCCTTTTGAAACGCCGATACCTTGAAGGACAGAAGTCATTTAATTATTCATCCTCATCGAAACGGTTGTTAATTAAATTTTCAAGAGCACTTAGACAATCGTCAGAGTCATCACCATCAATGTGTAGTGTTATAAAGCTACCCTTACCAGCAGCTAACATCATGACCCCCATAATGCTTTTGCCATTAATACGTTGACCATTTTTTTCTACATCAACATGACTGCTAAAAGCGGATGCAATTTTAACGAATTTTGCAGCAGCTCTAGCGTGCAATCCTAGTTTATTTATAATTTCAATGTCTTTGCTTATTTGTTGCATATTATTTTTTTATGTCCTGACATTCGCATAATAAAATTCCATCGTGACCGCCACTAACCGCTTTTAATGCCATGCTTGCCATATTAAGTTGGGGATAATTTAGAATGCGTACTAACATGGGTAGATTAATGCCAGCAACTAGTGTGCAGTTAAAATCATCACAAAGTTTTTTCCCTATATTGGCAGGTGTAGAGCCATAAATATCAGTAAGAATGAGTACACCATTTCCTGTGTCGAGAGTGCTTATATGCTCTTTTGCCTGTGCCAGAACATCTGCAACCGGAAAGTCTAGTGGAACTTCTAATACCCGGGTAGCTAATGGGCAGGTGTCGAGCATTTGTCTTGCCGTGTCTAACAGACTAGATGCAATATTATTGTGGGTGATAAGTAGTAATCCGACGCTCATGATTTTACTTTTATTTATTCCTGTTTTGTCTTTCTTTTTTTAGTTTGTGTGTTTGGGGTCGAAGTCAAATTTCGGGATAAGGGGTGGATGCAAATTTAGTTTTTTGTCTAATCAGAATAATCCTGGATAACAATGTAAATTTGACTCCGACCCCGTATATACGACCCCGTATATAAAATTTGACTTCGATTTCTTATCCCGCGAATTCTGTGTCTACTGTTCCATCTCTCTATGTCGTAATGAGACGCCTGTATATTTTTTTCGAAAATAATCATTTAATTTTTCGGCAATAAAAACGGAGCGATGTTGACCTCCGGTGCAGCCAATCGATATAGTTAAATAATAGCGACTTTGTTCTGCAAACTTGGGTATCCAGTGCTCCATAAAATTTCGAATATGACTATACATATCTAGTACATCATCCTGATTGTTAAAGAACTCCTGAACTTCCGGATCCTGTCCGGTGAGCGCGCGAAGGGCAGGCTCCCAGTGAGGATTTGGAAGACAGCGTACATCAAATACAAAATCAGAGTCTGTTGGCGTATTGTGTTTAAAGCCAAATGACTGAATTAGAATTGATAACTCCTGATTTGGGCGTGAGACAATGCGGTCTTTTACTAATGCCCGAAGTTGATGTACGTTAGTATGACTGGTATCCAGACAAAGATCTGCATCCTGAGAAATGGGTAATAACAAATTGCGTTCGATATCAATGGCTTCAGCTAAAGGTATACCTTTCCGTGTTAATGGATGTCGGCGACGTGTATCGCTGAAGCGTTTTATTAATTCGTTAATTTCAGCTTGAAAATAAATGACTTCAATTTCAATGTTTTTATCTTTGATCGATTGAACAATTTGATTAAAGCGTTTTAGATCATTTGCACCACTACGTGCATCTATGCCTACCGCTATATCTTCATAAATGTGAATTTGTTGATTGTTAATATGGTCAGTAAAGTTGGATAACAGGCCTAGAGGAAAATTGTCGACACAATAAAATCCTTCATCTTCTAAAGTATGTAGGGCAACTGTTTTTCCTGATCCAGAGAGTCCGCTTATAATTATTAGTTTCATTTTTAAATTGGTTGTTATTATGTTTGTTTTTAAGTTTCTGATTAAGAAATTAAACAGTAAGTATTTCTACTTAATGTTTAGCTTAACCGGCGACTAGTTATTTATTGAGATTCATCAGTTGTTGTTGTCGTAAAATAAATTCGTCACTTGCGTTATGTCCGTTCTCTAAGAGTATATGGTTGCGTACAGCGGCTTCAACCATTACCGCTAAATTTCTTCCTGATGCTACAGGCAGTTTCATTTCAGTGATAGGGACTTCTAATATGGTTTTGACGGTGCGCGAACCATATAACCTGTCTAACTGTTGCTGATCAGCAGCTGTCATACGTTCCAGATGAATAACCAGTCTCAGGTGTTTGTTTGGTTTGATTGCATTTTCACCATACATTGCTCGAATATCTAGTACGCCTAAGCCTCTGACTTCCATAAAGTTTTTCAAAACAGGCGGACAGCTGCCATCTAAAAGGTTAGGGCCAATACGAGTAAATATGGGGGCGTCATCAGCGATTAAACGGTGTCCACGGGTGATTAATTCCAGAGCGAGTTCGCTTTTTCCGACACTGCTTTCTCCGGTAATTAATACGCCACTTCCCATTACTTCCATAAATACACCGTGTAAGGTGATTTTTTCTGCGAGTAAGTCAGAGAGGTAAAATCGAATCGAATCAATAAAGTCACCGCTATCTAAGTCAGTTTGAAATAGAGGGGTCATTTTTTCATTTGCAAGTTGAATTAACTCTTCAGGAACGGGTTGTCCGTTTGAAATAACGATACCTGCGGTACGTCGTGAAAAAATTTCATTTAATGAACGGTTTGACTGTTTTTTTAATTTATTAAGATAATGCCACTCTTTTCTACCAATGACCTGAATTCTATTAGGGTGAATTAAATTAAGGTGACCTACCAGTGTGGATTGCTGGTTAAGGTGTAGTGCTCTTTTTATAGGGCGTGAGGCATGTGTTTTACCTGCAAGCCATTTAATGTCAATATTTTTTTGTAGGTAATGAAATACATCCTGAGGAGTCAATTGTTCAACCATGCTGGTTTAACCTGTGTTCAGGAAGCGGCCTGATGTGAATGTGTCCAGCCAGATATTTGTGTATAGAGTTCCTCACTTGTTTGAGAGTGACGAAGTTGTTCACAAAACTGAGTATCACTGAACATTTTTGCAAGTGTCGCTAATATATTCAGGTGTTCATCTGTGCAAGTTTCAGGAACCAGTAGCCCGAATATTAGATCTGCTGGTTTTGAATCGGGGCTATCAAAATCAACACCCTGATCTAGTTTAATAAAACAACCCAGTGTCATACCTGGCTTCAAAGTTTGGTCAAACTGTGCGTCATCGGAATCATCCTGTTGTATAGATGAAGTTAAGCGACCGTGAGGCAGAGCAACGCCATGACCTAACCCGGTAGAGCCAAGGCGCTCGCGCTCGATTAACTGATGAAAAATATCAGTAGGGTCAACGCCAGTTACACCTGATCCAAGAAGGTTACTAATTGTTTCAAGCGCACGCTTCTTGCTGCTAATGCCGCTTAGGCATTGAACTCTTTCAGGTGTAATTAGCTGGCTAACTTCCATCGTTATTCTTCGTCTATATCTATCGGTTGTATGGTTTCTTTCTGATGATGGTCAGTTATTTTTTCCTTATGTTTTTTAACTTGCCGATCAAGTTTATCAGTCAGGCTATCAATAGCAGCATACATATTATCTTCAGTGCTTTCAGCAAATATATTATTGCCGCGCATATTGATTGTTGCTTCAGCTTTGTGACGCACACTTTCAACGGTAAGTATCACATGGGTATTTGTGACCTTGTCAAAGTGGCGTTCAATACGTTCCATTTTTTCATCTACATAGCTGCGAAGTGAATCGGTAATTTCTATGTGGTGTCCAGTTAAGTTGAGTTGCATAAGGACTCCTTAGTGCATGCCTAAGCTAGGCGTTTACGTTCATTTGAGGGTGGTATCATCATGGCTTCTCTATATTTAGCCACGGTTCTACGCGCCACATTAATTCCCTGATCAACCAGTAAGTTGGCAATTTTATTGTCACTTAATGGTTTTCTGGGTTCTTCACCTTCTATCAGCTTTTTAATCATGGCTCGTATGGCCGTAGCTGAACATTCCCCGCCATCTGAAGTACCCACATGGCTGGAAAAGAAGTATTTGAATTCGAATACACCTTTGGGTGTATGCATATATTTTTGTGTCGTCACTCTGGATATAGTGGACTCATGCAGTTCAAGTTCTTCTGCAATCTCACGTAATACCAGTGGTTTCATGCCTTCTTCGCCATAGTCTAGAAAAGTGCGCTGGTGTTCTACTATAGAGGTGGCCACACGCATGAGTGTTTCATTACGGCTTTGTAAGCTTTTAATAAACCAGCGAGCTTCCTGCATATTATTTTTCATGAAAGTGTTGTCATCACTTTGTTTGCCGCGTTGTATATAAGATGCATATGTTGGATTGATACGCAATTTTGGCGCAGTTTCACCATTTAGCCTAACGTTCCAGCGACCTTCAACTTTTGTTACAAATACATCAGGCACCACATATTGAGTGGAAGACTGGCTAATATTTCCACCAGGTTTCGGGTTCAGGGCCTGTATAAAACGAATAATACCAGCTAATTCATCATCATTAATACGATTATAGCGTTTGAGTTTGGCATAATCATGGTTACCCAGTAAATCAAGGTGATCTTTTATGATTTGCCGGGCTTTTTTAAGCACCGGATACTCTTCAGTGCTGAACTGCTCCATTTGTAGCATCAGGCATTCTTTTAAGTCACGAGCCGCTATACCGAGTGGGTCGAAATGTTGAATTAAGTGTAAAACAGCTTCAACTTCGTCCAGTTCTATCTCCAGCTCGTCAACCAGACCAGAATGAATGTCTTCTATGGATTCCTGTAGATAACCGTCTTCATCGATACCATCAATAATAGCCAGTGCAATGGCTCTATCTATGTCGCTCATATTGGTGACAAGTAGTTGGTCTAACAGGTGTTCGATGAGTTTTCCAGAGCTGCTGCTCTGATTTTCAAGAAATTCACGGGCTTTATCATCATCACCAGATAAAGCGGTTGTAGACAGGGAGGGTTCATAAACATCATCCCATTGTGAGTCTACAGGCAGCTCATCTGGCATGTTGTCCTGAGAGTTCATATCTACATCTTGTGCGGCAGCATCACTTTGTAAGTCAGTAATCTCGATGCCATCAACATTTTCCTGGTCATTACCATTTATGTCGATGTTTTTATCATCTGTTTTTTGTTTACTGTCTTCGAGAGGGTCAGAAGAAGCGCTTTCTTCCTCTATCTCAAGCATAGGGTTGGATTCCAGTACTTCCTGGATTTCAGTCTGTAACTCCAATGTTGATAATTGCAGCAGGCGTATAGCCTGTTGCAGCTGTGGAGTCATAGTCAGTGATTGACCAATGCGTAGTTGTAGGGATTGCTTCATTCTTTCAGATAAAACTTCTTAATGTTTTCCTACAGTGTACTTCAATTTTCAATGTTATGCAGAAGTTGTGCCATTAATTTTTTTAATCAAAAGCGGCAAGTCTTTAATTGATTAATGATTAAATTTTAACCGCTTGATCCATTTGCTAACAATTACCAGTATACCTATGTTTATAGACTAAAATTTTGACCTAGATAAACATCTTTCACTTGCTGATCTTCCAGAACAACCTGCGGGCTACCCTCGGCTATGACTTCCCCGGAGCTTAAAATGTAGGCTCGTTCACATATGCCAAGGGTTTCACGCACGTTATGGTCGGTAATTAACACGCCAATGTTTTTTTCAGTTAATTGCTTAATAATTCGCTGAATTTCCAATACGGAGATTGGGTCGACCCCGGCAAAGGGTTCATCGAGCAGTATAAACTCAGGTTCTGTAGCTAACGCTCGTGCGATTTCAACACGTCGACGCTCACCACCTGACAGGCTAATACCTGTATTGTCTCGAATATGGTCAATTTGTAATTCATCTAACAGATTTTGCAGCATTTGTTCGCGCTGTTTGCTGTCAAGTTCGGGGCGAATTTGTAAAATCGACAAAATATTTTCAGTAACAGTCAGTTTGCGAAAAACTGATGCTTCCTGAGGAAGGTAACCTATGCCCATTTTGGCACGACTGTGCATTGGTAGTCGCGTGATATCCTGCTGGTTTAAAGTAATAAGGCCTTCATCAACAGGAATTAAACCAACCATCATATAAAAGCTGGTTGTTTTACCGGCACCATTTGGACCGAGTAAACCAACAACTTCACCGCTTTGAACATAAATTGATACGTCATTCACAACAGTACGTTTGCTGAAGCGTTTAACCATATTTTCGGCACGAAGAATATTCATAAGGTTTTACTGTTTTGCGGGTTCATTGCTTTGTGGCTCAGGGTGTATTGTTATTTTAACTCTTGGCTTTTTCTGCGAGTCAGGCGTATTGTGGTTGCCCGCTTTCACGATATCTTCCAGGGTGTTGTAAATAATATGCTCACTACTGAATCGGTTTTTGTTTTTTAAAAGTAATGCTTTTTCCTTAAGCTCCAGTAATCCGGTTTTTGCTTTATAGTCCATAATGTAACTTTCTGCGCTTATTACTTCATCGAGATCATTTAATTGATAAAAAGTAGCGGGTTTTCCATTGATATGTATTTTATGCAGACGACCATTTCTGTTTTTTATAATGATTTTATCACCAGAAATCTTCATCGTTCCCTTGGTTATTTTTACGTTGCCACTGTAAATGCTTAGACTGTCTTTTTCG
>Ga0316206_1001686_pt1 | contig 18100 bp, 16 predicted proteins | sample 6monthpyrite_MG_FD_204942 | JGI IMG/M metagenome (GOLD analysis project Ga0316206, IMG submission 204942) | Microbial mat bacterial communities from mineral coupon in-situ incubated in ocean water Damariscotta River, Maine, United States -... | ecosystem: Environmental > Aquatic > Marine >... | reverse complement strand
TATTTTAGAATCGAGTTCAGGTAAATAGATATTTTGAAGAAACAAATCCAATTATCTGAAGAATTAAAATTGCCACTTACGCTTCATATTGTAAAATCATTTAACGAAATTGTAGTCTTAAAAAATCAAATTAAACCCAAACAAAAATGGATAATTCATGGATTTAATAACTATAAACAAACAGAGGTATTATTAAAAAATGATTTTTATTTATCATTTGGAAGTGGACTCTTGAGCAATCAAAAATTACAAAACGCATTTAAAAAAATGCCCAATCATAAAATTTTACTTGAAACTGACGATTCAGATGTGAAAATTGAAAAATTATATACCTTTGCTGCAGATTTAAAATCAATAGTGTTAAAAGACTTAACTCAATTAATTAGAATAAATATCAAAATGATTACAAATGGAAAACTGGCTTGAAAGACATGAGTTGTTAATTGGAAAAGATGCTCAATTAAAATTAAAAAACAGTCATGTGCTAATTTGTGGTTTAGGCGGAGTGGGGTCTTATGCTGCCGAATTTATTGCCCGATCTGGAGTTGGAAAAATGACAATAATTGATGGAGATGAATTTGATGTTACAAATAAAAATAGACAACTGACAGCTTTAAATTCTACAATAGGAAAAAATAAAGCTGCAGTTTTAGGGGGACGTATTAAAGATATTAATCCAGATATTAATTTATCAATACTTCAAGAATTCGTAAAACCGAATCGAGTTTGGGAAATTTTAGCGCATTCAAAACCAGACTATGTTATGGATTGTATCGACTCTGTGACACCAAAACTCAATTGGATTAAAGCATGTATTAGATATAAAATAAAAATAATATCTAGTATGGGAGCAGGTGGTAAATTAGACCCTACAAAGGTGCAAATTATTGACCTTACAAAAACATATAACTGTAATTTCGCTTCAACATTAAAAAAAATGTTAAAAAGGGACAACGTTCATGGAAAAGGAGTCAGGGCTGTATTTTCATCAGAAACACAAAGAAGGAGTGCTTTACAACTAACAGATGGTAAAAATTTCAAAAAATCGTTTTATGGGACTGCATCATATTTACCAGCGCTTTTTGGCTTGTTTGCTGCGGCTGAAGTAATAAAATACTTGTCTTCAAACGATTAAGTTAATGTTACAATGATAAAATGTTATTAACAATTTAACACTATTACAAAAAAAAAAACGTAGATTTGGTAGGCTCAATTAATTTGATGTGAAAAAACTACAATTTATTATTCTGTTTATGTTAAGCATACAATGGCTTAATTCACAAACTGTTTTTATTAACGAGATTCATTATGACAATAGTGGGGGAGATGTAAATGAAGGATGGGAAATTGCCGGCCCTGCAGGAACAGATTTGAGTTGTTATGATATTATTCTATATAATGGAGGAAACAATTTACAATATAATACAATTACATTATCAGGTTTAATTGATGATGAAGGTTGCGGATATGGTGCTGTTTGGTTTTCTCAAGCTAGTATTCAAAACGGAGGGCCTGACGGAATTGCCTTATATAATACTTGTACATCCACTTTAGTGCAATTTCTTAGTTATGAAGGTTCTTTTACAGCTGGTGATGGTGTTGCAAATGGTGTAACTTCTACAAATATTGGTGTTGTTGAAAGTGGTTCTACTTTAACCACCGAGTCATTACAATTGACTGGAAATGGGACAGTTTACACAGATTTTGCTTGGCAAAGTCCTATGGCAAGTACAAATGGTAGTATTAATACAGGTCAAGATTTTTGTTCATGTACAGGTCCTGTTGCTGAGCCAACAAATGAAGCTTCTGCATTAGCCATTGGAAATATTGCTTGTGTGAGTGCCCAAATTACTTGGACAAATGGTGCTGATGCAACAAATTCGTTGGTAGTGATCTCAACCTCTTCAATTACTGGTGCACCAACTGATGGTACAGCTTATAATGCAAGTGGAGGATTTGGTTCTGGTGACCAACTTAATGCAGGAGAATATGTTGTTTATAATGGGGATGGAAGCTCTGTTAATGTTAGTAATTTAACTGCGGGTACAACTTATTTTGTTACAATTTTTGAATACAATGGTGCACTGGCAAACTGTGAAGAAAATTATTTGACAGGTGGTGTTTCTACATCTTTTACTACATTAACAGGTTGTGTTACATCAACACCACAAATTTCATCTATATTATACAACTCTTGTAATGGTTCAAATGAAGGGATAGATGAAATATTTACGTTTTCTACCGGGTCTGATGCTATTCCTGTGGATTCAATTGTGATTGACTACCCTGGTACAACACCCGGTGATTATTGTAATACAACTTGTGGTACCAACACAAACTTGAATAACCCTACCTATGTTAACGATTTAAATACCCTAGCGGGTTGCACTGTATTTGCGTATGCTGATCCTATACCAGCAAACTCTGAAGTGATGGTTTTTACAGGTAACCCACCATCAACAGTCTTAGATTATTCGTCACAATGTGGGGCGGCAAATTTACCAATTTATGTCCTTTTTAATAACAATACCAGTACTACAGGGCGATTTGCTAACGGATCTAGTACCCCCAGAGAATTAATTGTGTCTTTTGGTAATGGTATGTCAGATACCGTATCATATATTGGAACAAGTCAACCTGTTCAAGATGGTGCAACAGTTAATTTTGACGCTGAAGGAAATCCAACTTATTTTATTTCGAATAATTGTATCTATCCTCTCCCTATTGAATTAATTCATTTTAATGCTCAAATCATAAATGATAATACAGTCATAAATTGGGCAACAGCTTCTGAAAATAATAATGATTATTTTGTGCTTGAAAAATCAGCTGACGGAATTAATTTTTTTCCAATCACAACCATTAATGGAAGTGGTAATTCTACACAACAAATTAATTATTCTCATGTCGATTCTGATGTATCAACAGGAATTTCTTATTACCGTTTAAAACAGTTTGACTTTGACGGAAAATTTAGATATTCATACGCCATTCGAGTAGTCGATAATAATTCATTAATTTACTACTCTGAAATGGGGATACATATTAATATTGACGGGGTAAATAAAAATTATACGCTCAACATCTACAATTTAAGTGGTCAAGTTGTTAAGTCTATCTCTATCAATAAAAATCAAACCATTAATTGGACAACAAAAGGATTTTTTATCGTTGAAATTCCCGAACTTCTAATAAGACAAAAAATAATTTGTAATTAAAAAACCAATTTTTGAGTTATCAACAAGTTTTGCAGACTTATTAAAAATCATAGTGTAAAACTATTGTTAGTTATTTAATTTTAAAAGCCTTTACATTTACGTATATTTGTAAATAGATGGACGATAAAACAACAAATATAAGAACTAGACGATCAATTAAAACTGACACTTTAAATACAGCAGCTGAAATTGGGAAAATGCAACCACAAGCAATTGAAATTGAAGAGTCTGTTCTTGGTGCAATGCTTTTAGGCCAACAAGCTGTAAATGATGCAATAGATATTTTACACGTTGAAAGTTTTTATAAAGTTGAACATCAAAAAATATTTTCTTCAATATTACAATTATTTGCTGAGACCGAACCTATTGATATTATTACAGTAACTGAAAAATTACGAAAAAATGGAGATTTAGATTTTGTAGGAGGACCTGCTTATGTGGCTAAATTGACAAACCGTGTAGCGTCAACTGCCCATGTAGAATTTCATGCAAGGGTAATTGCCGAAAAATTTATTTTAAGATCATTAATTGATGTGTCGTCTGAGGTAATTAAAAGCTCGTATGACGAAACTAAAGATGTGTTTTCAGTTTTAAATGAAGCTGAAACAGGGTTATTTAAAATAACGGAAGGAAATATTAAAAAAAGCTATTCTACTGTAAAAGATGCTGTTGCAGAAGCCATTGAAGAAATTCAAAAAGCGAGTGAAAACAAAGATGGTGTGAGTGGAGTACCATCAGGATTCACTGATTTAGATAGATTAACATCTGGTTGGCAAAGGTCAGATATGATTGTTCTTGCTGCCCGACCTGCAATGGGTAAAACAGCAATGGTACTATCAATGGCTCGTAATGCAGCTTTAGATTTTGGTAAAGGAGTCGCTATTTTTTCTCTTGAAATGTCAAATGTGCAACTAACTAAGCGTTTAATAGCAATGGAAACTGGAATTTCATCAGAAAAATTAAAAAAAGGATTTACAGATGAAAAAGATTGGACACAACTTCATGAACGCATAAATAAATTAGCAGAAGCGCCTATTTTTATTGATGATACACCCGCTCTATCTATTTTTGAATTAAGAGCAAAGTGTAGAAGACTTAAAATGCAACACAACATTGAAATGGTTATTATTGACTACTTACAATTAATGACAGCAGGTTTGAAATCTGGAAATAGAGAACAAGAAATTTCTATGATTTCTAGGTCAATTAAAGAAATAGCAAAAGAATTAAATGTGCCAATTATTGCATTGTCTCAATTGTCCCGTTCAGTTGAAACTAGAGGGGGAGACAAAAGACCAATGATGTCCGATTTAAGAGAGTCTGGTGCTATTGAACAAGATGCAGATATGATTTGTTTCATTTATCGACCAGAATATTACGGACTAATGGAAGATGAATCTGGTGCACCAACGGCTGGAGTTACAGAAATTATTGTTGCTAAACACAGAAATGGTGGTTTAGATAATGTTAAATTGAGATTCATTAGTGAATTAACACGTTTTGTTGATTTTGACGCATTTGACACTATGGATTACGGAAATAATGCCTCACAAATGGGGGTAAACAATGATTTTGATGCTGAAGGTTCTAATTCTGGCACATATACTGTAGGTAGTAAAATGAATAATGATGATTTTACAACAAATATAACAGATGATGAAGTCCCTTTTTAAAATAGCAATAATACTCGCTTTCTTAACTCCTTTCAAAGGTTTTTCGTCTGCAATACTTGTGCCAATGGATGAAACGCAAAAAAATCATTTAAAAGCTTATGGTGTTGCTTTTTGGGTGTTGGAAAATGAAATTGTGATGGAATGGCTCCTCAATTATAAGGGTGGTAGCTTTCTAATGCCTCAAAATAAATATATTGAAGAACAATTAATTATTAAAGGTGTTAGTTATAAAGTATTGCCAGATGCTAAAATTAAACAAATTAAAGCGCAAATTGCAAATCCAGAAGTAAATATGGAAATTGTGCAACTTGAAAAAGCACCAAAAATTGCAGTTTATACACCCAAAGGTAAACAGCCTTGGGATGATGCCGTAACCATGGTACTAACTTATGCCGAAATTCCTTATGAAGAAATATATGATTCAACTGTTGTCAAAGGAGGATTGGCAGAGTTTGATTGGCTACACTTACACCATGAAGACTTTACAGGGCAATATGGGAAATTTTATAAAAGTTATCATTCAGCACCTTGGTATCAAAAACAGGTGCAACGTAATGAAGCAACGGCCAAATTATTAGGATTTACAAAAGTGTCTAAACTAAAATTGGCTGTAGCAACTAATATCAGAGATTTTGTGATTGCTGGAGGGTTTTTGTTTACTATGTGTTCGGGGACCGATAGTTATGATATTGCTTTAGCAGCTATGAATACCGATATTTGTGAACACATGTATGATGGCGACCCATCTGAACCAGGTTACCAATCAAAATTAGATTATAATCAGAGTTTAGCATTTACGGAATATACACTTGTAAAAGATCCTATGACTTATGAATATTCTGATATTGACGGAACAAATAATCACCGCTCAACACCTGAAGCACAAGATAAATTTTTTCTGTTTGAATTTTCTGCTAAATGGGATATTGTACCAACAATGTTATGTCAAAATCATACCATGGTAATTGATGGCTTTATGGGACAAACTACCGACTTTAAATTAGATTTAATTAAGCCTGGGGTATTAATATTAGCTGAAAATAAATCTTTAGGAACAGCGCGCTATATTCATGGGAATTTAGGGCTAGGAACATGGACGTTTTATGGCGGTCACGACCCTGAAGATTATAGACATTATGTTGGCGATCCACCTACAGACTTAAATTTACACCCCAATTCACCTGGGTATAGACTGATTCTGAATAACATTTTATTTCCAGCTGCAAAAAAGAAAAAAAGGAAAACGTAAAATTTTTCAATGTGTTGAGTATTGCCTGAACTCCAATTGATTTGCCTACCTTTGCATTTACTAAAAATACCAATTGTGACTTTTAAAGACTTAAACCTTAATACACCATTACAAAACGCTCTAGAAGAAGGAGGATTTGTTTACCCAACGCCTATTCAAGAAAAAGCATTGCCAATTATTCTTTCAGGGAAAGACGTTGTTGGTGTAGCACAAACAGGTACAGGTAAAACATTTGCTTATTTATTGCCTATTCTAAAAAATCTAAAATACTCTGAGCAAAGACAACCACGTGTTTTGATCTTAGTACCAACTAGAGAATTAGTAGTTCAAGTTGTAAATGAAGTGAAAAAATTAACAACCTACATATCTTCTAGAGTTGCAGGTGTTTATGGTGGAACAAACATGAATACCCAAAAACAAATGGTGTATGATGGTTTAGATATTTTAGTGGCTACTCCTGGACGCTTGTTGGATTTGAGCTTAACAGGGAATTTACGTTTTAAATCTTTACAAACTCTGGTTATTGATGAGGTTGACGAAATGCTAAATCTTGGGTTTAGAACCCAATTAACTAACATTCTTGATATCTTACCTGAAAAACGACAAAACTTATTGTTTTCGGCTACTTTAACTGATGATGTTAATACCATTATTCAATCATTTTTTAATTCACCTGAACTAATTGAAATTGCGGCTACTGGAACACCTTTAGAAATGATTATTCAAAAAGCATATCACGTGCCTAATTTTTACACAAAAGTTAATTTATTAGAACATTTATTGCAAAATAAAGACTTAACCAAAGTGTTACTATTTGTTGATAATAAAAAATTAGCCGATAGATTAGCCGAGCATTTGCAAAGTAAATTTGGAGAAGTGACTGGTGTAATTCACTCTAATAAATCACAAAATTTTAGATTAAGATCCATTCAAAATTTTGAGAATGGAACAAATAGGATATTAATTGCAACTGAACTTATTGCGCGTGGTATTGATATTCAAGATGTAACACATGTTATTAATTTTGATACCCCATCAATTCCCGAAAACTACATGCACAGAATTGGGCGAACAGGAAGAGCAGATAAAGCGGGGACCGCAATCACATTTATTAATGAAGTTGAACAAGAATATCAAGCTTTAATTGAAGCATTAATGAAACAAGATATCCCTATGGAACCAATTCCAGAGGAAGTTGAAATTTCTGATAAATTTACAGATGAGGAGCGCCCTAATTTAATGGATAAACATTATTTAAAATTAAATGCTCATTCTGGAAAAAGTGGTTTTCACGAAAAAAGTGAAAAAAACTCAAAAACAAATCAAGGTGGATCGTACAAACGAAAAATTAAGGAAAAATATAAAAAACCTAAAACTAGAAGTGCTAAGACTAAACGTAAATATTAAATTATTTAAATCCTATTTTAGATTTAATTAAGTCGTAAGCATCATTCACTTTTTGATAATTTTCTTTTCACCGCTTTGATAGCTTTTATCTAAATGTAGTAGCTTGTCTGGGTGATATAAAACAACCAGTTTTCGATAAGCTTTTTTGATGTCTTTTTCAGTAGCTGATTCTGATAACTCTAAAATTGTATAAGCTTGTTTAATCTTTAAAGAAACATTTGATTGAGTTGATTTTTTAGATTCATTTTCTGTTGTGTAATGATTATACATTGCAAAAATAGCATCTAGTTGTTTTTTAGTAATATTCAATCCTTTAGCGATTATTTGTAAAGCTTGATATTCTGAATTTTTTAAAAAAGAATCGATTATGGTAATACGAATTAAAAAATGCAAAAGTTGTAATTTTGTAGCATACCGCTGAATATTGTTAATTCTGTTGAGCGCATTAGAAATATTTATTTTTTTAGATAAAAGAAACTCGAATGATTGTTTGTCTCTATGAAAATGACCTTTGTTAAAGTTTTTTTTAAAACCGAATAAACAAATTTTAACTCTTCTTGATTGACTTTTCCATTAGATTTAAGAACAAATGCAGTTAATAAAAATAGTTCCTTTTTAAAGTCAAATTTGCGTTTTTGAATTTGAAAATAAATAAACACAAATAAGGCTAATCCAATAATTGTTAATACTGAGTATATGCCTGATTCTGGATTTGAGTTTACGTTATAATTTCTTGAAATATGATTAAATCCTCCTATCGGCACGGCATAAATATAAAAATAAAATTGGTCTTTTTCAATAGGGATAGCAATGGCAGCCCTTTTATTTTAGATTTTAGCTGAATTTGATTTTTAATGGCGACTACCAGAAGCCAATTAAAAAACCAATGAAGCTTAATGTAAAATAAATTGCTATAATGTAAAGCCCGACCTAAATGAGTTAACATTTAGGGATTGCCCTAAACGAAATTACTAAAAGCACAATAACCAAATCTAAAATAATTATATTTGCGCTAAAAGTATTAAAATGGCAGCGCAAGAAGATAGATTAAAAGACATAATAGGGCACGCAAAAGAATTTGGGTTTGTTTTTCCGAGTAGTGAAATATATGATGGTTTAAGTGCTACTTATGATTACGGTCAATTGGGTTCGGAACTTAAAAACAATATTAAAAGCTATTGGTGGAAATCTATGGTGCAAATGCAAGAAAACATTGTTGGACTTGATGCTGCTATTTTTATGCACCCTGAAACTTGGAAGGCTAGTGGTCATGTTGATGCCTTTAATGACCCATTAATTGACAATAAAGATTCGAACAAAAGATACCGTGCTGATGTGCTGATTGAAGAGCATATTGAAAAAATTAGAGCCAAAATTAATAAAGATGTTGCCAAAGGTTTAAAGCGTTTTGGTGATGATTTTAACGAAGCAGAGTTTAGAGCGACAAACCCCAACGTAATACGTAGAAATAATGAAATAAAAAGCATTGAAGATCGTATGCGTGAGGGTTTAAACAATGAAGATTTAGATGCCATTAAAACTTTGATTGAAGATTTAAAAATTACTTGTCCTATTAGTGGATCGGCAAATTGGACGGATGTTAAACAATTTAACTTAATGTTTTCAACCGAATTAGGTTCGGTATCTGGAGAATCGGCTAAAATATATTTAAGACCTGAAACGGCTCAAGGTATTTTTGTAAATTATTTGAATGTTCAAAAATCGGGGAATATGAAAATTCCTTTTGGGATTGCTCAGATTGGTAAGGCATTTAGAAACGAGATTGTAGCCCGTCAATTTATTTTTAGAATGCGTGAATTTGAACAAATGGAAATGCAATTTTTTGTGCGCCCAGGTGAAGAAATGAAATGGTATGAATACTGGAAAGATTACCGCATGAAATGGCATAAAGCGTTAGGATTAGGTGAAGACAATTACCGTTTACACGATCATATTAAATTGGCACATTATGCTAATGCGGCAGCTGATATTGAATTTAACTTCCCAATGGGATTTAAAGAGTTGGAAGGGATTCATTCAAGAACTGATTTTGATTTAAAACAACATGAAAAACATTCAGGAAAAAAATTAAGATACTTTGATCCAGAAACGAATGAATCTTATGTGCCTTATGTCGTTGAAACATCTGTTGGATTAGACAGAATGTTTTTATCCATTTTATCATCTGCTTATAAAGTTGAAAAATTAGAAGATGGTTCTGAAAGAACAGTAATGGCAATTCCTGCAGCTTTAGCACCATATAAAGTGGCTATTTTACCCTTAACTAAAAAAGACGGTTTACCAGAAAAAGCAAGAGAAATTATGGCTAAACTTCAGTTAGATTTTAATTGCGTGTATGACGAAAAAGGTCAAGTGGGGAAAAGATACAGAAAACAAGATGTAATTGGTACGCCTATTGCTGTTACGATTGATTATGAAACTTTAGATGATAATATGGTTACTATTAGAGATAGAGATACAATGGCGCAAGAGCGTGTAGCAATTGATGATTTATTTGGCATTGTTGATGCTAAGGTTAATATGAGGATGTTGTTGTCGTAAGCTCAAGTCTATTAGACCGCTGCGGCTAAGAGTCAAGACTGATGTGTTGGGTTTGGTTGTTTTGCCATTTATTGTGGGGAAAGTGATGACGAAACAGGTTACCATTTTTTTAAAATTGAAAACACTGGTTTTTTGGAGTACCTTGGACTCAAAGAGGTTGATTGCAAAAAAACGAATAGAATAAATAAAAAATGCTCCTAAATTTTAGGAGCATTTTTTTGTTTTTAATGGTTAGAAATTTGTTGTAAAGTTAAACCTTCTTGCTTGAGCCAGTTGGTTAATTTAACTTGCTCTAACGGATTTAACAATTTTAATGCTTTTTGATATTCTTTTAGCATTAATGCTGTGTCAAAACTTAATTTTGGTAAGAGTGTTTTGAAGTACTCTAAAAATGAATTTCCCATAATTGTTTGAGTTTTAATTTGACAATTAGTTTGTTTTCCTGTACCCAAATATAAGAATTTGTTTGACTTAAATCAAATTAAAGAACTAAATTGTCGGCTTTTTAACTTTTTTTCACAAGAGATATAAAAGCATGTTTTTACCATACAAGAATATGGGTTTAGTAATTTTTCTCGTTTTCAATCTCTCCTACCTCATTATAAAATATCCAATGTCCAAATTTTTTATCATCTTTATATTCGCCTTCATAATGAATTTTTCCGTTTGGAAAATACACTACCGAACGGCCATCTTTTAAACCATGATTATAAGATTGTTCACTCCATTTAACACCTGTTTCATAATAAGAATACCAAACTCCATCACGCAATGTGTCTTTATCGTTCCAACCTTCAGTATCAATTTTTCCATTTGGAAAATAAGTGATTACTTCACCAACTTTATTTTTGATAGTTACTCCTGTTGTTGATTTTTTAGGCTGGTCATCTAAAACTACATTTTTAGTTGTCACTTGAATGTCAGTTTTTTCTGGATTTTCATTTGTTTGACAAGAAAGGATTAAAGATGTAAAAAGGATAAAATAAAATACGATTTTCATATTGTAAAATTTATAAAATTGAATTAAAAGTTAATCGCTAAATTAGTAAGATTTATGCAAATTAAAACACAAAAATTAGTTAATTTAGCAAGCTTAAAATAAATTAAAATGCCAATAAATTTTGTAGAAGAACTTAAATGGAGAGGAATGATTCAGGATATTATGCCTGGAACAGAGGAACTTTTAACACAAGAAATTGTAACTGGATACATTGGATTTGACCCTACAGCAGATTCGTTACACATTGGTTCTTTAATTCCAATAATGATGTTGAAACACATGCAACGAGCAGGGCACAGACCTATTGCATTGGTGGGTGGTGCAACAGGAATGGTTGGAGATCCGTCTGGGAAATCGGATGAAAGAAATTTGTTAGATGAAGACACTTTAAATAAAAATGTTGCAGGTGTTGCAGATGTTTTATCTCGTTTTTTAGACTTTAACGATTCAGATAATGGCGCTATTTTAGTCAACAATTATGATTGGATGAAAAACTTTTCGTTCATTGAATTTATTCGTGATGTTGGGAAACATATAACAGTTAATTATATGAGTGCTAAAGATTCGGTTAAAAAACGGGTAGAAACCGGAATTTCGTTTACTGAATTTAGTTACCAACTTTTACAAGGATATGACTTTTTACATTTGTTTAAAGAATTTGATTGTAAATTACAAATGGGTGGTTCTGACCAATGGGGAAATATTACCACCGGAACGGAATTAGTAAGAAGAATTGGAAAAGGAAGCGGATTTGCTTTTACCTGTCCTTTAATGACCAAAGCGGATGGTACTAAGTTTGGAAAAACAGAAAGCGGTGCCGTGTGGTTAACTGCCGACAAAACTTCTCCCTACCAATTTTACCAATTTTGGCTAAATGCAACAGATGAGGATGCGCCAAAATACATCAGAACGTTTACTTTTTTGACTAAAACTGAAATTGAATCAATAGAAAAAGAACACAATGAAGCGCCACATTTAAGAGTGTTACAAAAACGATTAGCAGAAGAAGTAACTTTAATGGTTCATGGAAAAGAGGCTCTAGAAAGTGCCGAAAAAACAACATCTATTTTATTTAACAAAAAATCAACAGTTGATGATTTAAGAGAATTGTCTGACCAAGATTTTTTAGATGGTTTTGCCGGTGTACCGCAAGCCAAAGTGTCTTTAAACGACATTAAAAGTGGACTAGGAATTATAGATGCATTGTCTGCCAAAACAGGGTTTTTAAAGTCTAACGGAGAAGCGCGTAGAGATTTAAAAGGTAATGCAGTATCTGTCAATAAAGCCAAAGTAAAAGAAGATTTTGTAATTTCAGAAACCGACCTAATTAATAATAAATTTGTACTTTTAGGAAAAGGTAAAAAAAATAATTATCTGATTATTGTAGCGTAATTGGCTTGCACGTCATATAAAATTTAAACTAATATGAAAAACATATTTTTATTGTCATTGTTAACCGTTATGTTGAGTTGTGGAACTCAAAAAATTGTAACTTTTGAATACTCTGAGGTTACAAGAGGGTATAAAAAAACAGTTTCCGTTTCTAGAAAAGAAACGGTGATTATTACTAAAAAATCAAATTTAGAAGAAAAAGCTATATATAGAACAAATTCTACTTTATGGAAAGCTTTACAAACAAATGTGGTAGATGTTGAATTATATGAAATTTCTACTTTAGAATCTCCAACTCATAAAAGAGATGTAGATGCGGCAATGTTTGCTAAACTAATTATTGTAACAAAAGACACAACTTACACTTCATCTTCATTTGATAATGGTCATCCACCCGCAATGATTAAAACTATTGTTGATTCTTTGGCTAATTTAGGGAACAACTAAATGAAAAATAGAAAACTAAAACTTCAAGAACTTGGACGTATTTCTGTAGATGAATTCAAATCAGCCAATAAAACACCTATCATAATTGTATTAGACAACATTAGAAGTTTAAATAATATTGGTTCTGTTTTTAGAAGTTCGGATGCGTTTAGGATTGAAAAAATTTATTTGTGTGGTATCACAGCTCAGCCTCCACACCGCGATATTCACAAAACAGCTCTTGGTGCAACTGAATCTGTTGAGTGGGAATATGTTGAAGATACTGTAGTTTTAATTGAGTCTTTAAAAAATAATGGTATCATAACCTTGGCAATTGAACAAGCTGAAAATAGCCTTAAATTAGATGAATTTGTGCCAATACAAAACCAAAAATATGCCATTATAATGGGTAATGAAGTTGATGGCGTGCAACAATCGGTTATTAATGCATCTGATTATGTGCTTGAAATCCCTCAAATAGGAACTAAACATTCTTTAAATATTTCGGTTTGTACTGGTGTAGTTTTATGGGATTTATTTAGTAAAATGAATAGAACGTAACTTCTCCTAAAACAAAAAAGGAAGATAATTGTCTAAATCATCTTCCTTTTCTGTAAATCATGCAAAAACTATAAAACCTAAAAATCTATAATCATGAAAAAATATAGATTCGGCTCAAAGGTAAGGCTTCTTTTTTAATATTCAACTCTTATGCGTGAATAATATTTATTTTTTAACAAATTCGGTATAACTCACCTCTTTATTTGATATTATTCTTATAAAGTATATGCCAGGAGTTAGTGTTGATGTATTGATTGATATTTGACTGTCAGTCATCTTTTGTGATATAACAAGTCTTCCTCTGCTGTCAACAATATTTAGTTCAACTCCCGAATCAAAGTTAAGAATAGAAACCGTTAATTCATTTTCAACTGGGTTTGGAAACACAACTATATTTTGACTTTCGTTGTCTTCAATTCCACTGCCATCTATTACATTTATAGTTGTCCAACTTGTGTCATTTGGGCAAACACCATTAATTGCAATTTGCATAACACTATATGTGCCTAATTGATTATAAATGTGCCAAGGGTTCTGGTCTGTTGAGGTAATACCATCTCCAAAATCCCAAAAATAACCATTTGCATTGGTAGATGTATTGGTAAAGGTTACGTTTGGAGATGAAATATCAACCGTATTTGCACTTTCGGTAAAACTTGCAGTTGGAGGATTTGTAACCTCTATAGCAATGGTTTGAACATCTGAATCTGTTCCGCCAGGCCCAGTCACATTTAGTGTTACTGTATAGTTTCCTGTAGTTGGAAAAGAAAATACAGGATTAACAGCTGATGACGTAGAAGGATTTGCACCTGGAACAGACCAGCTATAAGCAGTAGCATCTGTCGAATTATTCGTAAACGATAAAGAGTCTGTAGAACAAACGTAAGTATTTGGAACTGTAAATGCCGCAGTTGGTGGATTGGTTGGTGTTTGTAAAATTGCCCCATTTGAGGATAACACATTAGAAAATAAGCCTGCTCCGTTTTGTGCTTTTACAGACACATAATAAATTGTTCCAGCAGTTAAACTTAATCCAGACTCGGTCATGGTGGTATCAAACCAATTGTAAGTCCAGTTTAAAACATCTGTACCTCCATTTGTTGTTCCAATTGCATACCAATATGATGAAATGTCTGAGTTTGGGTCAAAAGATGTGTTCCAATTAGCTGACAGACTATTGTTATTTGTAAACACCGAAATATCATTTGAAGTCCCGTCATAAACATAGCCTAAATCATTAGATATAGTCCAATCAATATTAATATCCTCAAATGCGATTGACGAAATGTTATAAGCCGAGTCAATAATAATTGATTTTACCCGACCTGCAGGTGTTAATGGATCTTGATTCTGGTTTAAAATGTCACTATTTGCACCAATTGTCACTAATTCTGAATTAGAACGGTCATGATAAATCTTTAAATTATTAACGTCATACACGCAATTACCACCTCTATATGAAATCGCATTTCCAGACGTAATAGGTGAAGGGTCTGTCCAACTTGCTTCTAAAGAATTATCAACATAAACACTTATAATTCCTGTTGATTTGTCGTACACAATTTTAAAATCATACCACTGACTAGGGTTAATTGTAAAAGAAATGTCTTGTTCTAAACTTAAAGTGTTATTTACCGATTCATAAATCTGAATTTTATCGTTATCAGCTCTAAAATACACTAAATACGAATTTCCTCTATTACTTAATGTTGGGTCCGAACACATAAAATGTAATCCTGCTCTTCTGTTTGTTCCACTTCCACTTATTTGACCTGACCAATGGTATAAATAAATATTTTCATTTAACTGATCAACTGAAGCGTAAATATTTGTATTTGATTCTGCTTCATTTGCACTTTGTAAAAACCCATTATTAATCCCCCAGAGAGCAGTTTGTTGTGTCCAATCTGGATGAATACTTAAATCAAAATTATCACTAAAAAAACCACTATTTGCATTGGCTCTCCATTCGGTTCCATCATAACTAATCACTTGATACATTTGATGTAAAACACCTGACCCTCCAGTGTTGTCATTGTCTGTAAATGTAGCTGTAAAGTCTGCTGTATTCCAATTCGAAACTGCATCAACTAAGGTTGTTGGTGCGATTAGGTCGTTGGCAATAGGATCAACAACTGATGTCCAACTTAAATCCCATCCAGGAGCTGTTGTTGCGCAATCTGATCTAAAGTCCAGCAAAATTGATCCACCACTTGAACTTATTGTTGTTGGATTAGTATTTCCTGTAAATATTCCAATTAAAGGAGCATCTGTTGTGTTACCATCATAAATGTACATATAATCCCAATTGTTTTCTAAGTCAAAAACTGCAAAAGACAATGTTACAGACGTTGCTCCAGCAGGCTCAATTAAAAATAATTCTCTTTCGTCATTAGAATAATTACCTGTTGCACCACCAGAATCAAATACCGACCCACTTGTTGTGGTTAAGCTTGTGATATTTGGGTTGTTGTTAATTAATTTATAATATTTTTCCCAGTTCCAATTTACCCCAGGGTCAGTATTAGATTGATTCGGGTAATGTTGATGTCCTTTAATTTTTGTACATGCACCTAAAGTATTTAGTCCTACAGTGGCGGCACCGAAAAATGTTCTTAGCGGATTAATACCATACCCACTATTACAAATGTCTCGACTTAAATCAGCTGAAGAAATATACATTGCATCTGTGTACCATGACGCATCATCAACATACCCTTCATGCTCATATCCAATGGTGTAAGGGTTTTCAGAACCAATATGCCATCCTTTATCTGATTCTAAAACCATTTGTGTTACTTGACCATCTGAAGATCTAATAACATAATGATAAGAAACATTTGAAGAACAATTTTGCGCCCATGAAATGGCACTAGCATAAGTGCCTTGTATAGTGTGTAAAGCTATTGCCGAAATAGCAGTCCCACTTCTTGAGCTATAATTACAACTTGGTGTTGCCACCCATAATGCAGGTGCATATTCTGCAGATTTATAGTCCGGAATATAGGTCGTGTTGGCAGTTGTTACAGTGTTTGGTGTTATTGTAATAGTAGAGCTAGACAAAACAGTATAGTTGTTTTCACCAAACACTTCAATTAAATTTACATTTTGATTAGGGAAGTTATAAAATTGTTGGTTGTCTGAATTTTTAACAAAATCTAAAACCTGATAAACAAACGTATTTAAAGCAAAGTTGTTTGCTGTATTATGATCCCAAGGTATTTCAGAGAGCGTTTTTAAAACTATATCATGCTCATTTATGTTGGTCGCTATGTTTAGGCTATCTACTATAAACGCATAAGCTTTTGCATAGGCCAATATATTAATACTTGGATTTGTTTTAACATCTTGAATTGAATAACCACTTAAATCTGAAATTAACCTTAAATTTTCTCTAAAATAACCTTGTCCATTTTCGGTTAACCCCATTACACCTGTAACACTTGGTAATCCGATACAAGCATCCGTTGGATTTTGAATATTTTTAAAATGTGTTTGGGTAAATGCTACACCTTCAAGAATCCCTTTTGGTATTTGAGGATATAAACTATAGGCAGTGGTAAAATCAACTTGATAAATATTATTAATCGGTTGTGCAAATGACATTTTAATACTTAGCAATAGCAATAAAGTAATTATTTTTTTCATATTTTAGTTGTTAGGGATGGCTAAAATACGAATTATAAGGCACAAAAAAAAGACTTATGCGTAAATAAGTCTTCTCTGAATTATTAATTTGACCTAAAACAAGTTAGGTAATTAAGCGTTTCTGTTAATTTAAACCGATTTGGTTAAACATCATTGTATTTGGAATAAAGTTTAAATCTTTTTTCCCTGTGATTACATCTAATAATTCTGCAACCTGAAAAATTGACAAATTAGATGAGTTTCCTTTACTTTTGTGATTTTGCAATTTTTGTTTTGCAAGTTCAATATAATTTTGATTCATAGTTTTTAAATTTAAAATATTCATTATAAAAATCCAATACAATTTGTGTTGATTTATTACGGTTACACTTTTCTTAAGGTTACATTTAGCGAATATTATTTTTTAATATAAGTTCAAAAAACATGCCAAATTATGAACAAAATCAATACAAAAGGCTTTCTGTTTCGTTCAGTAGGTGTATGTTTTCAACTAAAATTACATTAGACTATTTGACTACTCAACTAAAATAAGTAACTTAGCGACACAAAATTTGAGCAAGAATGTCGGATACAGTAGCTAAAAAGAAAAAAAGCAATATAAAAACATCAAAAGCAACTATTGGTCAGGCTTTTGAATTAATGAGTGTTGCTAAAACAATGGCCGAAAAGTATGAAGCCAATGCGAAAGTAACTTCAAAATATGTGCATGCAACAAGTAGAGGGCATGAGGCCATTCAAATAGCTTTAGGTATGCAGCTTAAACCACAAGACTGGGTGTCGCCATATTACCGTGACGATTCTATTTTGTTGAGTATTGGTATGACTCCTTACGAAATTATGTTACAAGTTTTTGCTAAAAAAGATGATCCATTTTCTGGTGGACGAACATACTATTCACATGCTAGTTTAAAAGATAACGATAAACCAGAAAATGGATCATCTTTTTTAGCAAAAACTTGTAACA
>Ga0316206_1001685_pt1 | contig 18104 bp, 16 predicted proteins | sample 6monthpyrite_MG_FD_204942 | JGI IMG/M metagenome (GOLD analysis project Ga0316206, IMG submission 204942) | Microbial mat bacterial communities from mineral coupon in-situ incubated in ocean water Damariscotta River, Maine, United States -... | ecosystem: Environmental > Aquatic > Marine >... | reverse complement strand
GAAAAACCATGAATGTGCAAGCGCAGGTTCTGGATTTTGGAATACCGATACTTGATGACACTCAAATTTCTTTGTCAGGTATCTGGACAGATTTTATTGAAAGTATCGCCGGTATTGATGCGGGTCAATATGGTAATGAAGCAGAGATGCATTCGGTGTTGCAGCATAATATGATTTTGATGCATCGACTGCTTATGACGTCTCAGCAATACCGTTCTGTTGTTAACGAGAATTTTCAAAAAATGGTGCGTACGAAATACTGGGGCTGGAAATCTGTGCATGAGGATCATCAGGGGCAGGCCGGTTTATTTTCAATTTACCGTAATGCTCCAGTGCCACTACATGACCATCCGGGGACGTGTGGTGTTTTGATGGTATTGCAGGGTGAAGTCGAAATTGACCGGTTTACACTCGACGAGTCTTATCGGCGATCACCTTCTTCCGGAATGGTGGAAATTGAGTGTATTGAACGTCGTGTACTTAAACCTTTTGAGCTGAGCTGGTTCGGGCCTGATAAAGGCAATATTCACGGCTTACATACCCGCAGTGAACAAAGTGTGATGCTGAAAGTGCAACTTCCGGCAAATGTCGAGGCAAGTCGTTCCTGGTATTTTCCGGTTTTTGATATTAATCAGGGGCAATCCTGCACCAGGGCGCGCCGGATTTTGAGTCGTTATCTGTAAACGACAAGGAGTATAAAATGTCCAGTCGATGTTTAATGCAATACGGGGATTATTCACGATAGAAGCATTCGTGGATGAATCCACTCTTACAGGTTGATTTTACGACTTTTGTGGGAGCGAATTCATTCGCGAAGAAATGATTCGCGGCTAAATTCGTTCCCACATAGAGATGATACTGAAGCGGCCTGTATCTATCGTGGTCCCGCGTTCTTTTTTATCATTGCAACAACAGGAATAATGCCCCATTACCACGACGGATATTCAGTAGCAGTCCGTTACTTCTACGTTTGATCGCTTTTTTCATCCCTTTCAGGTTTTTGATGCGAACCTGGTTAACTGATGTGATGATGTCGTTTTTACGCAAACCTGCAGACCATGCTGGTGAACCGGGTTTAATGGTGAGTATGACGACCCCGTCAACCTTGCCAAACAGGGGATGATTATCTTCAAGTTCACCCAGCACTGCGCCATCGAGACGTTTGTGTAATGTATTCGCATTCTTCTTTTTAGCTTGTGGCTTGCCTATATATGCGGTAATCATGCGTTTTTTACCTTTGCGTATAACCCCCAGTTTTATTTTTTCACCAATTGGTAGCATGCCAACAATATTGCGTAAATCCGAAGCATGCTTAATTGTTTTTTCATTCAGGGAAACGATGATGTCACCTTCCCGAATACCGGCTTTTTCTGCTGATGACCCAGGAGACACCCGTGCAACGACTGCGCCGGGTTGATGCTCAATATTAAAGGCACGCGCCAGATCCGGAGTCAGATCCTGTATATACACACCCAGTCGGCCACGGCGGATTTTCCCATGTTGAACCAGCTGTTGCATGATTTTTCGAGCCATATTGACCGGAATTGCAAAGCCGATACCGATATTGGCACCACTGCCGGACAGGATGGCAGTGTTAATGCCGATCAGTTGTCCATGCAGATTGACCAGTGCGCCACCCGAGTTGCCTGGATTGATGGAAGCATCGGTCTGGATAAAGTCTTCATAGCTTTCTATGCCCAGACCCGAGCGCCCCAGCGCGCTGACGATGCCGGAAGTAACAGTTTGTCCAAGGCCGAAGGGGTTGCCAATAGCAACGACATAATCACCTACGCGTAGTTTATCCGAGTCGGCCATGGGTACTGCTGTCAGACCCTGAGCCTTTATCTGAATAATGGCAATGTCTGATTCCTTGTCCTTGCCGATTACTTTTGCAGTGTATTGTTTGCCATTTCTCAATGTGACCGTGATCTTGTCGGCGTTACGAATGACATGATTATTAGTAATAATGTAGCCTTTTTCTGCGTCGATGATGACGCCGGAACCCTGACTTTTGCTGCGTCGTTTCTGAGGTTGCTGCGGCATTTTAAAGAAATGTTTGAAAATAGGGTCATCCATGAATGGATTGGCTTGTGTCGCCGCCTGCTTTTTACCTTCGGTGGCAATGTTAACAACACCCGGGATGACTTTTTCCAGCATGGGAGCCAGTGACGGTAAATGTTTGCCATTAACCTCTGCCGGAAAACCGGCCTGTGATAGCGGGGTGACCAGTATCAGTGTAAAAAAAAGAAGGGTAATGCGCGGTATTCTGATCAGATTCATGTTTCGTTTAACCTTGTGATTTGATTTCCGGTGATTAAAGTAGATAGCTTGTTTAAATTGATAGTTGTATTGACCTGAAATATTGCCGTTTGTTCCTGTAAAAAAATGACCGATAGCCGGCGTTGAACGAATCACGACCCAGGGGAACTGCTGATTAATTCATGAATCTGCACTTACACTCAGAAATAGTCAGTCTCATTGCTGAGTGTCTGACCTTTCTGAGCGTAACCCGGTTTGTCCAGAATCAAGCAGAGATCCTTTAACATCAGCAACCGGGGTTAATCACCGGCAACACTGATCTTTTTAGGCGTGGCTTTTTCCTGTTTTGGAATAGTGACTTCCAGAACACCATGCTTGCTTTTGGCTGATATCATATCAGCATTAGCAGTATCCGGTAACGTGAATCGACGTAAAAAACTGCCACTGACGCGTTCAACCCGTTTACAACCGTCTTTTTCATCGCTGTGTTCACTGTTACGGTTGCCGCTGATGGTTAACAAGCCGTCTTCCATATGGACATCGATGTCTTTTGGTTCGACACCTGGAATATCAGCATGGATGATAAAGCGCTTATCTTCTTCCCTGATGTCGACCGCAGGTGCCCAGTCGCTGGCAGATGTCGCTTCATCCTTGTTCTCACCACGCAAGGATCGAGGGTCAAATAAATGATTTAATTCATTGGAAAACTGGTTTAACAATCCCCAGGGTTCGTGTCTTGTAAGTGACATAATGCTTCTCCTATCAGATGCAAATGAATAATAAAATGTATTTTCATGGTGAAAGAAATGGAGATATATCTAAAAATTTCAAGGTCTGATGAGAGGGCGGGTATGACATACAAAATAAGCATTAAAACAGAACCATGAAAATCTTCAGAGATAAGTGTGGAGGGAATATTTTTTCATTGAATTAAAATGCCATTATTATCTGTAAAAATTATTGTTTTACAAAACCTAATGTTTTCAAAAACTTCCGAAATTTTGCTATTTAACTATATATTAACTCGCTTAAATAAGGCCAATAATTACCCTCAAAAAGCGGTTGACAGTTAATCCTCTTGTATCTAAGCTATCGATCTATACACAACATATTGTGTTTTTAACTATAAATAACTCTAAATATGCGATTTTATTACCTTTATCAGAATTTTCTGATGACAGGAAAATCTAAAACAAAATATAAAAAACGGGGAGTCTCGGGTCTATGAAATCCGCTCAACTAAAGGCTGTTGGTAAAACGGTAACATCCATTCCTTTTCAGTCCGCATCACTGGATATCTGGGATAAAAAATATCGCTTGCGAAGCAAGGACGGTAACGTTGTTGATGAAACCATTGATGATACCTACAACCGGGTTGCCATCGCACTGGCCGAGGTCGAGGAAACAGCAGAGCTGCGTGAAATCTGGCAGGAAAAATTTCTTTGGGCCCTGAAGCGCGGTGTAATTCCGGCCGGACGCATCATCTCCAATGCCGGGGCACAGGAGCACAAACCTGCAACCAGTACCATTAATTGTACTGTATCAGGTTCCATTCAGGACTCTATGAACGATATTCTTGAGAAAGTTCATGAAGCGGGTCTGACCCTGAAAGCCGGTTGTGGCATTGGTTATGAATTCTCAACCCTGCGTCCTAAAGGGGCCTATGTTGCTGGTGCCGGAGCCTATACTTCCGGTCCACTGTCCTTTATGGATATCTATGACAAGATGTGTTTTACCGTGTCTTCAGCCGGTGGACGTCGTGGCGCACAAATGGCAACTTTTGATGTTGGTCATCCGGATGTACTGGATTTTATCCGTGCCAAACGTGAGGATGGACGCCTGCGTCAATTTAACCTGTCATTGTTGATTACGGAAGAGTTTATCCAGGCAGTTAAAGACGATACAGACTGGAAACTGGCCTATCCCATCAGTGAGAAGGAATTACCTGAATATGATCTGACCGACAGCGAACAGGTTGTCTGGCGTGAATGGCCTGTTTCAAAAGGCTATACCCTGAACGATAAAGGTGAAGTGGCCTGTCGGGTTTATCGCACTATCAGAGCCAGTCGGTTGTGGGATGTTATCATGTCTTCCACTTATGACTATGCAGAACCCGGTTTTATACTGATAGATAAAGTGAATCAAATGAACAACAACTGGTTCTGCGAGGATATTCGTGCAACCAATCCTTGTGTTACGGATGATACATGGATACATACATCAGCGGGCCCACGTCAGGTAAGGGAACTGATTGGATATTCATTTACCGCTATGGTGGATGGTCAACAGCATTCAAGTGGTGAAGATGGCTTCTTTAAAACAGCAAGTAAAGCCGTTGTAAAGTTACAAACTGAGGAAGGTTATCAGTTACGCTTGACTGAAGATCATCGTGTAAGACGCGTAACACGCTTTCAAAATGGAATGGCTGAAACTGCATGGTGTGAAGCTGGTCAGTTACGTGCGGGTGACAGAGTGTTGTTAAATGATCATCGTGCTGCTGCTGAGTGGCAAGGTGATTACACGACTGAGCAAGGTTATCTCATGGGTTTGTTAGTGGGAGATGGCACATTAAAATCAGATAAAGCAGTATTATCGGTATGGAAGTCTTCTGCCGTGAGTAATGGCGTAGCATCCTGTTTATCAATGGGGGCTGATGCTGTTATGACAGAAGCATTACAGGCAGCCAGAACCATGCCTCATCGTGCTGATTTTGCAGGCTGGATGGAAGTAGCTGAACGTAATGAGTTTCGATTATCTACTGCCGCGATTAGTCAATTAGCGGAAGATTTAGGTTTAACACCTGGTGACAAAGCTATTACGGCGGAGATGGAAAAGGCTTCAAGTGATTATTATCGTGGTTTTCTACGGGGTTTCTTTGATGCTGATGGCTCGGTACAAGGTGATCAGAAAAAAGGTGTTAGCGTCAGATTAGCACAATCTGATCTGCCTCGTCTTGAAGCGACACAGCGTATGTTATTACGATTGGGAGTTGTTTCAAAAATATATAAAAATCGTCGCCCGGCTTCAATGTCTTCATTGCCGGATGGTAAAGGTGGCAAGAAAGAATATAAGACAAAAGCACAGCATGAGCTGGTTATTAGTGGTGCTAATCTTAAGCAATTTGCTACTGAAGTAGGTTTTGCAGATTGCGATAAAATGGACCGCTTGAATAAATTATTGAGCAGCTATAAACGTCAACTTAATCGTGAGCAGTTTGTTTCACGTGTAAAGGGCATTACGGCTGATGGCATTGAAAATGTATATGACGTTCAGGTGCCAGGTATTAACACCTTTGATGCCAATGGATTGCATGCACATAATTGCGGCGAACAACCTTTGCCTCCTTATGGCTCTTGCCTGCTGGGCTCCATTAATCTGACACGTTTTGTGACAGAGCCATTCACGCCTCAGGCACGCTTTAACTGGGATGATTTTAATAAAACAGTTTCAATCTTTACACGGATGCTGGATAACGTGGTTGAGATTAATGGCTTGCCGCTGGAAGGTCAGCGTGATGCCATATTGCACAAACGTCGTCACGGGATGGGCTTTCTGGGCCTGGGGTCGACGATGACCATGTTGCAGATGAAATACGGATCGGAGCCTTCACTGGAATTTGCCGAACGTGTCAGCCGTGAACTGGCGATGTCTGGTTGGGAAGCTGCACTGGAACTGGCGCGTGAAAAAGGTCCGGCACCCATTATGGAAGAAACATTTGAGGTTACCACTGAAATGCTCAGTAAGCGTCCTGAGATGGTTGCTGATGGTTTTAAAGCCGGAGACAAGGTCAAGGGTAAGGTTTTGCATGCGCGTTATAGTCGTTATATGCAGAAGGTGGGTGAGATAAATCCAGAGCTGATCGATCAACTGGCAGAAACGGGCGCACGTTTTACTCATCACAGTTCGATAGCACCTACCGGTACCATTTCACTGTCACTGGCCAATAACGCCAGTAATGGTATTGAGCCCAGTTTTGCACATCATTATTCACGTAATGTGATTCGTGAAGGCCGTAAAACAAAAGAAAAAGTTGACGTATTCTCCTTTGAGTTACTGGCATACCGTGAACTGGTTAATCAGTCAGCGATGCCCTTTAGTGAAAAGGAAAATGAAAAGCTGCCGGAATATTTTATATCAGCAGATGACATTCATCCCAAACAGCATGTAGATGTTCAGGCCGCCGCGCAAAAGTGGATTGATTCATCTATATCCAAAACAGCCAATGTGCCAACAGATTATGATTATGAGGATTTCAAGGATATCTATATGTATGCCTCTGATCAGGGTCTTAAAGGCTGCACGACATTCCGTTTTAACCCGGAGGCTTTTCAGGGTGTGCTGGTTAAGGATGCAGATCTGGAAAATACGTTATACAAGTTTACGCTGGACGATGGTACGGAAGTTGAACTCAAGGGTAATGAAGAGATTGAATATGATGGTGAGACTCATACGGCGGCCAATTTGTATGATGCACTGAAAGAAGGTTACTACGGCAAATTCTGATTATATTATTAAATAAAAGACATATCAGAAAACAGGATTAAATGCAGGAGAAAGTCATGCCGGTCAAGATAGAAAAGAAAATAGTGGGTTATGGTGTTGTTAAGCCAGAAGATAAGGAAGAGCTGCTGGAAAAGGTGGTTGAACAACAAAAGGAAGAAGAATCCAACGTTGTTCATATGACAGAGAAACTCGAACGACCAGAAATGTTGCTGGGTTCGACTTACAAGATCAAAACACCGCTGTCAGAACATGCACTTTACGTTACGATTAATGATGTGGTGTTGAATCATGGGACTGAACATGAGTTGCGACGCCCGTTTGAAATCTTTATTAATTCTAAAAACATGGATCATTTTCAGTGGATTGTTGCGCTGACACGTATCGTTTCGGCGGTATTCCGTAAAGGTGGAGACGTGACTTTTCTGGCTGAAGAATTACGTTCTGTATTTGATCCTCGTGGTGGTTACTTCAAGCGCGGTGGAAAGTATATGCCGTCGCTGGTGGCTGAAATTGGTGACGCGATAGAGTGTCACTTACGCATGATCGGTTTGTTGAAAGATGACGTGCTGGATGAACATCAGCAAAAGCTGGTGGAAGAAAAACGTGCTCAGTATGATTCAATGACCGAACAGGCTCAGGAAAATGAAGCGGGTGAATTTCCTGCTACTTCGCAATTGTGTGGTAAATGCCATACCAAGGCAGTGATACAGATGGATGGCTGTATGACCTGCCTGAGTTGCGGTGATTCCAAATGTGGCTAGGAAAGCAATAAAAATAACAATAGCCTCATTTAATAGAGGTAAGACGACCACCGGAGGTAGTATGGCATCACAACAAACACCGATCCCGGGTAACTACTATGTCAACAAGACAGGGCAGTTAATCAAGGTACGCTATATCCTGTATTGCGGCGGTGATATTAGCCACGTTATATTGGAATATCTTGATGGTCATCGCATGTTTGTTGAGCTGGATGAATGGCGCTGGCTGGATCTGACCCGTTATTCGGACTGGTACCTGGAAAAAGAATCGGAAACAGAGCAGGGAGTATGACAGACCTTTATTTAGATTCAGTTCTATTATGTGGGAGGGGTTTCAACCGCGAAAAAATATAATCGCGGTTAAAACCCCTCCCACAAAAAACATCTTGCTACCTGATTTTATCCCATAACATAAACATTCCCCGGGTGTTTAAATACAAACTGCCTGCACGCATGTATAATAGGCTTTTTATTAGCGCCAAGGGTTATCCAATTATTATGTCCAGACTTATTCAGCAATTTCTGTTCTCGCTTCTGTTACTTTCTTTTATGATGTCTGCATCTGCGGTTCGTTATCTAGGTGATCCGAAACAAGCCCCTGCAATAAAAAACCTGATCAATATCTTGCAGGTACAGAGTCAGGAGATAGAAAAAGTATTACGCATGCTTGCCGCATTGCAAAACGAAAAATCAGGACTTGATGAGCGTAAGCAAAAACTGGGTAAAGCGATGCAGGTATTGAAGGCAGATCGTGTTTTAGTTAAAGCGGGTAAGCTGTCAAAAAGCACCTATCATGAGAAGTGGCAGGAAAAAGGTCAGGAGCAACAGTTACAAAAAGACATGGACCTGTTCCAGAATGCGGTGAAAAAATTCAATCATTCTATAAAGGTGTTTAATCTGACGGCACAGAAAATGAAACACGTACTTAAAAAACGCACTCCGGGTCAGATAGCCGCTTTGGTTGCAGAGATGAAAAAACTGATATTGAAATTACAACAGGCGCTGAATGAAGGTAATTATGAGAAGGCACTTTTTATAGCGCATAAATCAGATGTTGCTAAAGAATTTGGCTATAGTAAAAAATAGAGCATCCGGTTATGTCATTGATGGATGGATTAAATTGTAGTCAGACCGCGATACAGATAGAAGGTCCTGCCGGTTCACTGGAAGTATTATTAAACTGTGCTGCCCCGGCAAGCCAGTATATCGCTGTTATTTGTCACCCTCATCCATTACATGGTGGCAGCATGCAGAATAAGGTTGTGCATACGCTTGAAAAGAGTTTGCATCAATGGGGTGCGCATACACTGCGGTTTAATTTCAGAGGGGTTGGCAACAGTGCCGGTCAGTACGACGGAGGTGCAGGTGAAGTCGATGACCTGCTGGCAATCGTTAACTGGGCGCGTCAGCAAATGCCACAGGCAAATATTATTCTGTCCGGATTTTCTTTTGGTGCCTATATCGCCATCAAGGCATGTCAGCTAACAGAAACTGAGCGATTAATTGCTATCGCACCGCCCGTCAATACACTCGGTTTTGATGAGCCCGAGCAACCGGTTTGCCCTTGTCTGGTGATACAGGGTGAGCAAGACGAGATTATTGATGCTGACCGGGTTTATCAGTGGGCGCAAAAGTTCAGTAATGTTCACCTGGTCCGCATAGCTGATGCGGGTCATTTCTTTCATGCCAGGTTAAATCAGTTGCAATCGTTGTTACTGGAAAACCTGAAATAGTATCCGTTTATATTATCAATAAAATCATTGAGATAAGGTAAATTCCGAGGTGCTGATTAAAGTCAGCTCCCTTTTCGGACGATGACCTGAGTAAGTAATACTTATTCAGGAGTACATTATGTGGTCTTTTTTCGGTGTGGTTAATCCGTTTCATACATTGAAAATAGTATTGCTATGTGTACTTTTTCTGGTATTACCCGTACAGGCGCAGTACATGCGAGCAGATTTTTTTGACTATACGTCATTAAAGGATACCCAGACGCAGGCAATGCCACTGAGCCCTGATCGTTTGTTTGAGGCAGGCATCAGTGCATATCGTGCATCTGATTATAAAAGGGCTGCACAGATTTTTCTGGATCTGGCAAAATCCGGGCATAAGGATTCACAGTTTTATATTGCCATTATGTTTGATGCGGGATCGGGTGTTGAAGAAGACCATAATCAGTCAGCTATGTGGTATCAGAAGGCCGCCGTGAATGGGCACAATGAGGCACAATATAATCTGGCTGTTGCCTATGCGACAGGTGAAGGCATGCCTAGAAGTATGCGTAAGGCGATCTATTGGATGAAAAAATCAGCATTGGGTGGAAATATTGATTCACAATATAACCTCGGGCTGATTTATATACTGGGTCAGGGTGTGAAGACTAATCCGGAAGAAGGTATTCAGTGGTGGCGACTCGCAGCCAGGAATGGTGATGTTATTGCCCAGTATAATCTGGGTATGATGTACCTTCAGGGACGAGGCGTAAAGACAGATATCTGTGAAGCATCCCGATGGTGGTTGCTGTCAGCAAGAAAAGGTTTCAATCAGTCTGTGCAGGCATTACAAAATCTTAAACAGCAGTATTCACAATATAGCTGTATCAATATGGTTTCAGTTCAGTAAAGGCCATCGCTGGATGGTATAACCCATCACTTCTCATCTTCCTCACTGGATTTTGCGCCCAGAGGGACTAGTCTTAGTATTAGCAGTACCAAAGGTGTGCCATGCAGAAACAGATCGAAAATATCGATCGGCTTAACCAGAGCGCCTGAAAATAACATCCCCAGTTTTTCCAGTAAATGTGGCTGAGGTTGTGACGGGTAGGGTGCAATTGCCAACATCAGGGCAATGACCGCAAGCGGTAGTACAGGTAATTTTTTTATCCATTTCATCGGCGTATTTTACACGGAGGCAATCGTGAAGCCAATATTAATCGCGTTATTGTTATTAATGGTACATGGACAAGCTGTTAGTGCGGGCGCAAAAGAAGTGATGACGCCCTATAAAAACCAGAAAGTATTATTTGATTTTTATTTTGATGAGCCGGAGAAGATTGCATCCGCTCTGTACTGGGTGCGCTCATGGTTAAACCCGTTAATGAAGTCTCCTTATAATGAATCGCCTGATTTTTTGCAGGTTGTTATTTTGATACATGGTACGGAGCTGGTCACGTTAGCCAGGAAAAATGAAAAAAAATACCAGACTATTGTTGACCGTATGCGTTACTACGCTGACTTTGGTTTTCGTTTCAAGGTGTGTGGACTGGCTATGGGGGATTTTGGCTACCGCCCGCAAGACCTGCAGGATTTCGTAGAGATAGTCCCTTCTGCAATTACAGAACTGGTTCACTGGCAACAACAGGGTTATTCGTTAGTTCGTCCACAAATATACTCAAAAAAATTTACAGTTGAAGAGATAAGGTGACTTTCCTTTTCAGTTTCAGATAACTAAAAACTGGTAAATATACTGTATTTACAGTATCGTTCTTTGCAAATGGATATTTGTGGAGCATGATAAATACATGGGTGACATTAATGATCTTGAACTGATATTTCAGTCTCGCATCCCGCTGGTAGTAATTCAGACACATGAAGAAGTTCGTGTGTTGAGCATGCTAAAAAAATTAATTTTCCGTCTGAATAAACCGTTGTTTGCATGGTCAGTAACGGAGGGTTTACGTCGCGTTGATATGGACATGGGGTCACAAAAAGGACTGGATGACCCTACGGCGGTATTAAAGCATATTAAAGCCAGTAACATTGACGGAGTATATGTTCTGCTGGACTTCCACCCGTTTATTGAAGATTCTGTCAATTCCCGCCTGATTAAGGAAATAGCTCGTAATTATCATAAATCCGAGCATCATCTGGTGATAGTCAGTCATGACATCGATTTGCCTGATGATTTGCATAAGATGGCAGCCAGATTTGAACTGGAATTGCCGGATAAAGATAAATTATTACAAGTTATCAAGGATGAAGCTTTTGCATGGTCTGTAAAAAACAACAAACAAAAAGTTAAAACAGATAGTAAAACACTGGATGCACTGGTACGTAACCTGGGTGGTTTGTCATTAGGTGACGCAAGGCGACTGGCGCGCCGGGTAATATATGATGATGGCGCGATTAACGAATCTGACCTGACAGACGTTATGTCCGCTAAATATGAATTACTTAATCAGGACGGCTTGTTGTCATTTGAATACGGCACCAAGCGTTTTACTAATGTAGGTGGTATGCAAAAACTCAAGCACTGGCTGGAGTTGCGCAAGTCGGTTTTTCAGAGTGGTGAAAATGAACTGGGTTTAGCCAGTCCAAAAGGTATTATGCTGCTGGGTGTACAAGGCTGTGGTAAAAGTCTTGTTTCAAAGGCGATAGCCGGTATTTTCGGAGTGCCCTTGTTAAGGCTTGATTTTGGTGTGTTATATAACAAGTTTTTTGGCGAGTCAGAAAAAAACCTGCGCCAGGCACTGAAAACAGCAGAAGTAATGGCACCTTGTGTGTTATGGGTAGATGAGATGGAGAAAGGCCTGGCAACGGGCGAGAATGATGGAGGTACTTCGCGGCGAGTCCTGGGGACCTTGTTGACCTGGATGGCTGAAAACGATAAATCAGTTTTTCTGGTGGCTACGGCCAATGATATTGAATCATTACCCCCGGAACTGGTGCGAAAAGGACGTTTTGATGAAATATTCTTTGTTGATTTACCTAAACCGGACACACGATCAGATATTTTTCGTATTCATATAGAAAAAAGAAATCTGGATGCAAGTCAGTTTGACCTGATAGCACTGGCTGCTGATAGCGAAGGTTTTTCGGGTGCCGAAATAGAACAGGCCATTGTTTCAGCATTGTATGTGATACATGCCAGTGGCGATATATTGAAGACAGAACATATCATTGAAGAACTACAACGTACACGACCTTTATCAGTGGTGATGTCTGAAAAAATAGATTATTTGCGTCAATGGGCCAGTGGGCGTACGGTGCCGGTTGAATAATTAACATTCAGAAAATAGCGTTAGTAAAATCTGATGTTATTTTTACAGGAGCGGTTTTAACCGCGAAAAATATACTCACGGTTAAAACCGCTCCCACATATCCAGCTTTCCGGGTTTATATTGTCAAAATTGGAATTGTATTCGCTTTTGCAAAAAAATATAGATGCTCTTAATCTAAAATAATAATTGCAGGAGCGGTCCCCGGCCGCGAAATCCTGGACTGAATTTTTCGCGGCCGGGGACCGCTCCTACATAAACATTATTTTTCCATTGCTCTTTTTTCCAGCGATCTCATAGCCATTTGTCTGACTTCTTCAAAATTATCTTTTGCTAATTTTTTCAGGGTATGGATATCTGTATTCCAGTTACGCGCGGCTTCTATTCTGATATCGACTGATTTATCCCGCGCGAGTAATTCAAGTACCTTGGCGCTGACATATTCGAAACGGGCAATAACACTTCGAACCTGAATCTGTTTGTCTTTTGCGAGAATGAAATGTATTTTTTCGGAGCAGGACAGGTTGGTGGCAACTGCAATGCGGACGACCATTTCCGGGTCGTGTGCTAACCGGGTTAATGTTGCAACAGGGGTTCTGCGATTCATTGCGATGGCTTGCCGTACTTTCCAGTCAGTGTTTAAAGCAAGGTTTTGTAATTGACTAACAGGGGTAGATGGCAGGTTAGCCAGGCGGACCAGGTCATCATCAGCTGATGCATACCTTGTTAGCGATAGGCTTATAAATAATATGAAAATCATATATTTAGTTGTAATTTGCATGATCATTAATTTATTCAGCTGTTTTGGTCAGATCATAAAAAAAGCGGGTACAGTCAGACTGTACCCGCTCGATATCCAGAAAAAAGTGGCTATTAGTTAGCCATTTCCTTCATTTTCTTCAAGGGTAAAATCTTGACTGCTGTGCTGGCAGGCTTTGCCTTGAACATGGTTTCTTCACCCGTGAACGGGTTGATACCTTTGCGGGCTTTACGTGCTGGTTTGCGAACAGTTTTGATTTTCATTAAACCGGGGATGGTACAGACACCGGCCGCATTTTTACGGATGTGTCCATTAATGATTTCAGTCAGTGCGTCCATAACGGAAGTGACTTCTTTTTTGGATAATTCAGTTTTTTCTGCAATGGCTGTCATCATTGCCGATTTAGTCATGGGTTCCTTGATTGCTTTGATACGAGGAGCCGCAGCTTTTGCTTTTGCCTTTTTCTTTGTGGCCATTCTTTTCTCCAGTAGGTGATGTTAAAAGTGTGTTTTACACATATATATATGTAATATCAGAAGCTCATGGATTGTTTTATAGCACCTCGAAATATTTATAGCAAGTTTTTCAGGGCAAAAATATTTTTTTTATTATAGTGACAGGCCAGGCGTGTAAGGTTAGTGAAGTGGCATAATATTTGATATGGTGTAAGTCTGAATTTACAGGGTGAGTCGTATGGTAATGACAGACGAATTTGGTCTGGCATCAGCTTTTATTCTGGGCTTGATGGGCGCGCCGCATTGTGCCGGTATGTGTGGCGGTATTGTGGGTGCCCTGACAATGGGGTGTCAACCTGATGTCAATGGACGCAAGCCGGTTATTGTATATATTTTATTCTATAATCTGGGCCGTATTATCAGTTATGTTGTTGCCGGCGCACTGATAGCGGGCATCAGTCAATTTGCGGCTAACCTGGTGTCGCTAAATCATGCGCAAACCATACTGAAAGTAGTCGCCATTATTTTTATGTTGTTTATGGGGCTGTATCTGGGCGGCTGGTGGACTGCTCTGGGAAAACTTGAAAAGACAGGTGGCCACCTCTGGCGATTTATTGAGCCTGTCGGGCGTCGTTTTATACCCATTCGTAGTGTCTGGACCGCATTGGCTGCTGGCATGGTCTGGGGCTGGTTACCTTGCGGGTTGGTGTATACAGGGTTGATTTACAGTAGCTCGGCGGGCAATTCTTTTTATGGTGGCCTGCTGATGCTGTTCTTTGGTCTGGGGACACTGCCCATCATGTTTAGTATGGGGCTGGCAGGTATGCGCTTACAGCGATGGTTGCAACTTCCACGAACCCGGCACCTGGCGGGCACACTGGTTATCTGTTTTGCCGGATATATGTTTTATCAGTTGTGGTTGTAAACGATACTTTTTAATTACTCAAATGTTTTGCATTGATCACTGAAAAGAAAATATTTTTTTTGTGGGAGCGAATTCATTCGCGAATAAACACCATTCAGATACTTTTCCCGGGATTAGCATATTGTTGGCTGCTGTTGTGCTTTTTTTTTCCCATTTTTATGACTGATTAGCCGGTATCAGTTTCTTTCTGATACTCTCCAGCTCATCCAGTTGTTGCTTGACCTGTGCATGTTCATTTTCAAGCTCTCTGGTGCGTGCTTCAACATCGCCTTTGCAATCACTGACTTTACGCAGAGTGTCCAGACGTTTTTCAATAGACGCCTTGTTTTCGCGTATTTGTATTGAGAGTGGGCGCATGGCTTCCTTGATCCAGTTATCCAGTCGTGTATTGGCGTCGAACAGTGTATTACGGGTTTTACTGACAATTTCAATGAAGAACCGTTTTACCACAAAATTTTGTTCGGTCATTGTCGTCACCGGGCTTTTTCGATACTGTTCTGCTTCCTGGTATAAGGTTTTTAGCTGTTCAAGTTGTTGCCTGATTCGAGTCACGCCGGTAGGGTTTGCATTAATGCCATGATCGTCATGAAATTTTTTGTAAACCGCAGTGACCAGTCGTTGTAAATTGTCCAGATCACCTGTTGCCTGTCCGGTCATTTCATGAATCTGATCAAACAAAGCCTGCATGGATTTTTTCAGGCCGTTGGTTGTCCAGCTGCCTATCATAGACTGGCGAGTTTGCTGGATCATGGCGTCTATCTGTTTCAGGCTAAGGGACTGTTTTATTTTGCTGACCTGAAGATTTAACATGCGATTACTGGATTGAAATCCTTCTATGTGTTTGCTGTATTGATCTTTTTCAAGTTTTGTACGCTTGATCAATTGTGCAATGATATTACTGTTTTTACCGTTTAACTGGTGCAGGTCATTGAGTTGTTTGTTTACCGTATTGAGACGCAGAATAAATGTGTCCTGATGTTCGGTTACGATGGATCCGAGCTCATCGGCAATACTTTGCTTCAGGATATTTTCTCTATCAGGCAGAACGGTATCACTGAAAAAACGCTCCAGTTGCCCAAGCTGGCTACGTTGCAGCAGCACTTCATCTTCATTGATTTTAGCTAACAGTCCTTTTTGTGCTGACAATGGAAAAATATTGTTTTCATGGATACCGAGAAGCTGGGAAGTCTTGTTTATCTGTTTATCTATGGATTGTTTGATCTGGCCTTTACTTTTCAATTCATCCCATAAAGTATCGATCTTATTGAGTACAACGGCGATACCTTTATTGCGCACTTTTCTGATTTTACTAACGTGTTGTTGCCAGATAGTCAGGTCACTGTGAGTGACTCCTGTGTCAGCAGCCAGAATAAAGAGTATGGCCTGAGCCGCAGGCAACATGTTCATAGTCAGTTCGGGTTCACTGCCTAATGCATTCAGGCCGGGGGTATCGAGTATAGACAAGCCCTGTTTCAGCAACGGGTGCGGGAAGCTGATAAGTGCATGACGCCAGGCCGGTATTTCAATGACCGTAGTTTCCGGATCGCTGTTAGACAGGTGCGGGTACAGATCGGGATCATAAAGCCCCAGCCTGGCAGCCTGTTTAATAGTGACTTCACGTGTCTGCACAATTTCCTGCAGGATAGTTTGCATGTCTTCCGGAGAATCTACCGGCAAGGGTATTTGTGTCCACTGGATAGGATCTTCCTTGTACTGTTGCAAGGTCATTTCGTCCAGACGCGTTTCAATAGGTAATAATCGCAGGTATGAAAACTCTGTTTGATGATCATAAAATAATTCGGTTGGACACATGGTTGTGCGTCCGCTGTCTGAAGGTAACAAACGGCATTTATAGTCAGAAAAAAAGATGGCGTTAATCAGTTCGGTTTTGCCACGTGAAAATTCGGCGACAAACGCAATGTTCAGGCGGTCATTTTTGAGAGATTCGATGGCCTCGTATATTCTGAGAGAAGTCTCGCTATCCTGATCAAGATCATTTTTGGCCATCCAGAGGTTAAATTGCTCGATAGCTTCAAGCAGTTCGGTTTTCCAATGGTCATAGGCAGCGATTTGTTGCTGAAATTTATTTTCAGGCATCATGTTTTTTTCCAGTTACTTTTACCAGTTATAAATCTTCCCTATATATAGCGACCATGTGTGATCCGGCTTTAGTGTGATTTAACATGATAATGTATTCCTGAATCATTAATAAACGATGCAAGTTATTGAAGTTAAATATTAATTTAAAAATTTCAAACGGAATTGGAGCGTATGAAAAGTTTGCACTGGATCACAAAAACAGCGTGCTTATTTTAACTGTATTTGTCTAGCCAGTCTGGTGTGTTATTGGGTGAGGTGATTTGAATACGCTTGTCGCGGCTACTTTCTCCGCTTAACAGGCACACCTGGTTTCGGGGTACGGCGAAACATTTTGCCAGAAAATGTATTAAATGCTGATTGGCTTTTCCATCTACAGGTGGGGTGGTAATCCTTATTTTCAGTGCATCGCCGTACAGCCCGGTAACTTCATCCTTGCTGGCGCGCGGTTGCAGGTGTATGCGCAGAATAAGTCCATTGGCCGTTTTTTGTATAGCAGATGCAGGCATTTACATCAGCAATTTGAACAGGCTATTTTGCAGATGAGGAATAGCCATCACCAGCAGGTTAAGAATCAGTAAAACAACCAGCGGTGAAAGATCCATGCCGGAAACAGGTTTCATACGTTTTCGTACAGGCCGCATCACAGGCACAATCAGCTGCTCGATTAATGTCAGAACAGGGTTGTAACCACCCGGGCTAATCCAGCTGGCAACGGCCATAATGATAATGGCAAAGATATAAACATACAGGCACAGTGTGATTAATGAGGTGACCGTCAGGATCAGTAATACCAGAAGATGGAACGGGGCGCCGTTCAAAAGCAAGGTGAGTAAGAGTTCAATAAATTTCAGGCTTAACAGCAGTACAATTGATGCGACATCAACCCCGCCGAGGCCAGGGATGATACGCCGAAATGGCTTTAGCATCGGGTCACTGAGTTTGACGATAAACTGGGATATCGGATTGTAAAAATCAGCACGAGCCCATTGCAGCAAGAATCGCAGCATGATCATCAGTATAAAAAAGCCAAAAACAACATTAATCAGAAATGTGCCTGCTTCAGAAAAATAACTGTTCATGAGGATTGTCCCAGTTCTTCAGCCAGTTCTTTCGAGCGTAAACAGGCACCCGCCAGCGCTTCAGAGAAAATCTGCTTGAGTTGCCTGTCTTTCATGATGGACAAGGCGCGTTCAGTAGTGCCGCCAGGTGAGGTGACGTTATGCCGTAAAACGGCGGGTGCGTCTGTACTTTCCAGCGCCATTTTTGCAGCGCCAAAAGCAGTTTGAATACTGAGTAGTCTGGCGGTATCTGCAGACAGACCCAGTTCGATACCCGCCTGTTCCAT
>Ga0316206_1001684_pt1 | contig 18122 bp, 17 predicted proteins | sample 6monthpyrite_MG_FD_204942 | JGI IMG/M metagenome (GOLD analysis project Ga0316206, IMG submission 204942) | Microbial mat bacterial communities from mineral coupon in-situ incubated in ocean water Damariscotta River, Maine, United States -... | ecosystem: Environmental > Aquatic > Marine >... | reverse complement strand
TAATAACGGTATGGGGCAACGCATTAACACCATCATGCAAACCTGTTTCTTTTCTATTTCCGGAATACTGCCTCAGCAACAGGCAATAGATGCAATCAAGCAGGCAGTTGAAAAAACCTATGGCAAAAAAGGCCAGCGTATCATTGACATGAACCACCATGCGATTGATGACACACTGGACTGCCTGCATGAAATTACTATACCTGAAACAATTAGCAGCCAACTGGAAATGACACCACCTGTGCCTGCTGATGCACCGGACTTTGTGCAGCAAGTGACCGGTAAAATTATTAGCGGTTACGGAAACGATGTTCCGGTTAGTGCGCTATCAGCTGATGGCAGTTTCCCGTTGGGAACGGCTGCATATGAAAAACGTAATCTTGCACTGGAAGTTCCGGTCTGGGATACCGAGCTCTGTACCCAGTGTGGTAAGTGCCCGTTTGTTTGTCCCCATGGTGTCATTCGCAGCAAGGTTTTTCCTGCCTCACATTTAAAGGACGCACCAGCAACGTTTAAAGCGGCAAAGATCAAAGGCAAAGACTACCCGCAGGACATGGTCATCAGTTATCAGGTATCAACTGAAGATTGTACCGGCTGCGGTCTGTGCGTTGAAATTTGCCCCATTCGCGATAAATCCAATGCGAGTCACAAGGCGTTGAATATGGATCAGTATGCCCCCCTAAAACAAGCGGAACGGGCCAACTGGACATTCTTCCTCGATCTGCCTGACTATCCGCGTGATCAGGTCAAACCGACGACCATGAAAGGCTCCATGTTATTTCAGCCACTGTTTGAATTTTCCGGTGCGTGCGTGGGGTGTGGTGAAACGCCCTATTTAAAACTCGCCAGCCAGCTCTTTGGCGACCGCATGCTGGTCGCCAATGCGACCGGCTGTTCATCCATCTATGGCGGCAACCTGCCAACCACACCCTGGACCGTCAATCAGGACGGGCGCGGGCCAGCCTGGTCCAACTCGTTATTTGAAGACAATGCCGAGTTTGGTCTGGGAATGCGTACGGCGCTCAATCAACAAAGCGAACAGGCCAGAGACTTGCTGAAACAGCTTTCTGACAAAATTGAGCCTGCTCTCATGGATGCCATTTTAAATGCAGATGAATCTACTGAAGCAGGTATTCAGCAACAACGTGAACGTATAATACAGTTAAAAGAAACACTATCTGAGCTGGATCAACCACAAGCGAAGCGACTGGAAGTGCTCGCCGATATGCTGTGCCGTAAGAGTGTCTGGATCATCGGTGGCGATGGCTGGGCCTATGATATCGGCTTTGGGGGACTCGATCATGTGCTGGCTTCAGGGCAGGATGTCAATATTCTGGTACTGGATACCGAAGTCTATTCCAATACGGGCGGACAAACATCCAAGGCAACTCCGCGCGGTGCAGTGGCCAAGTTCTCGGCTGGGGGTAAACCGACTGCCAAAAAAGATTTGGCACTGATGGCCATGGATTACCAGAACGTCTATATTGCCCATGTTGCTTATGCCGCAAAAGATGTACAAACCTTACGCGCATTTATTGAAGCCGAGGCACACCCGGGACCCTCATTGATTATTGCCTATGCACCTTGCATTGCACATGGTGTTGATCTGTCCAATAATCATCGTCAGCAACAGCTGGCCGTGGACAGTGGCCACTGGCCATTATTTCGCTATGACCCGCTGCGGGCACATAAAGGCGAGAACCCGCTGCATCTGGACTCAAAAGCACCTTCTATTCCTTATCGTGATTTCGTCAAGACTGAAACCCGGTTTAATATGTTATGGCGTACACACCCGCAAGATGCCGAGCACTTTCTCGCACAATCACAGAAAGAAGTTAATGAGCGTTACGAGTATTACCAACATCTTTCTGAAATCCCCTGGCATGAAGCAGACACCGATGAGGAACCATCAGAATGACTGACCTGACAACTGAATATCTCGGACTGAAACTGGCCAATCCTCTGGTACCCTCCTCATCCCCTTTAAGCCGTGATTTTGATAGCGTTAAAGAACTGGAAGATGCGGGTGCGGCTGCTATTGTTATGCACTCGTTGTTTGAAGAAGAAATTCATCACGAACAGGAACACTTGCAGCGTTTTATGCATCATCAATCTATCGGTCATGCCGAAGCGGAAGATTTTCACCCCGCTCCTGGCAACTTCAATAGCTGCCTGGATAATTATCTCGAACAATTAACCAGACTGAAAACCGGACTTGATATACCCGTTATTGCAAGCCTTAATGGTATTTCATTCGATGGATGGGTGCGCCATGGCAAGGACCTGCAAGCAGCCGGCGCAGATGCACTGGAACTCAATGTATACTATATACCCACCCGAATTGATGAAACCAGCCAACAGGTTGAACAGCGCTATATCGACCTGCTCACTGAACTGAAACAACATGTCAGCATTCCGATCACCATGAAACTATCATCCCAGTTCAGTGCTATTGGACATTTTGTTCACACACTGCAACAGGCGGGTGCTGATGGCATATCATTATTCAATCGCTTCTATCAACCCGATATTGATCTGGAAACATTACAAGTCAAACCACAGCTGCATATGTCCAGCTCAATTGAATCCCTGTTACGTATTCGCTGGATAGCCATTTTGCACGGTCAGGTTGATCTGTCTATTGCAGCCACCGGTGGTATTCATACCGTTGAAGATGTATTAAAAGCCCTGCTGGCCGGCGCCGATATCACCCACCTGTGCAGTGAACTATTACAACATGGTTCCGCGCGTATCAGTGAAATTATTCAGCAACTGCATCACTGGCTGGAACAACATGAATACGAATCGGTGCAGCAACTGAAAGGCAGCATCAGCATGCAACATGCGATTGACCCGGCTGCCTATGTACGTGCCAACTACCTGGATGTCATCGATAGCTATAGTCCGGCACCCGGAGTGCTGCGATGACTTTTAACGTTGTATCATGCTAACTATATACTGAGTTACCAGAGCCAGAATATCTATTGCTAGAGACAGGATAAACTCGCCGTCTGGATACCACCAGTATGAATTGCCAACACTCGACTCCCCCGGCTGAAAGATCCCGACTTAATCATCTGATACAGACCGTACATCATCTTACCGGTATACACATAATCCAGATCTATATTATGCGTTGCTTTAAACCAGCGCATGAAGCCGATCAGCCTGTCATCCGTTTTTGCGTAGCCTCCAAAGTGATAATCTTCATTCACATGCCAGTTCACCTGCTGATATTCTTTCGGCGTTAGAAAATCATGGACCGACTGCTGTATATAATTATCTGCCTTTAAAACCTGAAATCCGATTAATTCAGACGAGAGTCTTTTGTTAATACCCACTCCCTGAATAAGGCCTGCCAGCGTGCCACCTGTGCCACACGCACAAGAAATTACATCATAACTTTCATCTATCTCATCAATTAATTCACTGACACCCTGCAGTGCCAGCAGGTTGCTACCTCCCTCCGGAATTAAATAAAAGGCGCCAAATCTGTCATGAAGTTTTTCGATAAATTCTGTTTCCTGTTTCTGCCTGTAATCAGAACGCGAAACAAAATTCAGCTGCATACCATTTTCAAGTGCACTTGATAAAACAGAATTAAGTGGCTTATTTTCAAGCTCAGCGCCTCTGATGAGGCCGATGGTTTGCATGCCCATAAACTTACCTGCAACCGATAGCGCAAGAATATGATTGGAATAAGCCCCACCAAAACTTAATAGCGCCGATGCATTTTGTTTTTCTGCATCCAGTAAATTATATTTCAGTTTTCTGAGTTTGTTGCCCATGATTTCGGGGTGATTCAGATCTTCGCGCTTGATCGATAATGAAATATCATGCTGCCGGGTTATCTCATCAGACAACGCTTGCACGGGTGCTATGATATTCTCAAAGATTGACACTTTCTTTCCACGAAAGACAGGAGACTACAATAATGATTTTATTTTTTCCACGATCACTGGATGGTCAAAATCCCGGCCACCTTTAGCGCGATATACAATCCTGCCTTGTTTATCAATGATATAACTGGATGGCAAGCCCTGAACTTTATAAGCCGAAGACACTTTGCTGTCAGGGTCAAATAAAACAGTAAAACTTGGGATGGTTTTTAACTGGCCCATAAATTCGAACACTCTTTCTTCATCCTCCCACTGATTAATGGCAAGAATGATAAAGTTGTGTGATTTGAATTTTGTATACAAATTTTCCATAGAAGGCATTTCATGTATACAGGGCGGACACCAGGTTGCCCAAAAATTAATCAGCACGACTTTGCCTCGATATTGTTTTAATGAATGTTTTTCACCATCCATATCTACCAATAAAAAATCGGGCGCCGGTATCGGTGGAGTAAATTGCTTAAGCCGATAATTAGTCGGTGTTTTTGCAGTCCCGGCAGCCATGCAATAAATGGGCAGTAACATTAATATCAACAATAACAGATAATGCTTAAAATCAGGATTTCGAAGCAGGCGCACAAGTCACTCCTTTAAATTTATTGCTATATGTCTTTCCTTGCAGCTTCCAGGAATAATGAAGGTCAAATTGCTGACCAGGTTTTAAAGCAACTGTAGAAAATCCCTGTATCCAGTCACCTGCATCAAAACTTTGATCTTCAGATAAAATCAACCAACGGAAAGCGATACCTTTTTTACTCCATTCTTTCGTCCAGGCTGACTTTAATTTCAGTTTATGTTTGACACCATCACGGGTAACCGCGCGCCAGTCTGATAGTCGCGCAACAATCTGTGCATTTGATTGATTTCTGATGATGTTTCCAAATACACAATACTGACTGATCTTCTCAACAACATCAGCCGGAAGACCTCTTGCCAGGAATACCGCACGTACATAATCAGCTTTCACCTGAACCATTTCAAGACTAAAGCCATGACTGACAGTTTTCCACTTTGATTGTTGTAAAGCAGGTGACTTATTTTGATTTGTATCGGCTATTGTTGGCACATATAAAACCGACAAAAAAACAAGCAATATGAATTTTGACACCAAGAACTTCTCCGAAAGAAAAGAATAGTTTAATTTGATCATATTATATTTTAACATTCAATTAAACAATGTGAAATTAATGTACCCGGAAAATGGATGCGTGCCAGCTGCAATGTTGCAAAACTGGTTTCTGTCGTAATGATGCCAGACAATCAGATATATGAATAACAGTGAGTATCATATCCAGAGACAAAAAGTTCACTGTGTTTTTTAAACTGTGTTAACCGCACTGATTATTAATTATTTTTCTTAAAGTAGTGCACGCCCAGACCAAACACCACAATAGCTACCAGTAACAGCAGCAAATGATCCGGACTGCTGACAATATGCGTCAAAACCTGAATAACACTACCCTGTTCAGGCAAGCTGGTGTGCGCCATTACGGCGGGAGTAATCAAACCACCCAGAAACATACCTGCCATAATTCGTTTTAGAATCCTCATATCTGTTTCTCCTGATTATGTTTGTTTACCTTACTTTAACCTGAATCAATTCTTCTCCGTCGGAATCAGTCAGATGAACTGCACAGGCAATACAGGGGTCAAAGCTGTGTATTGTGCGCAAAATTTCGACCGGTTGCTGAGGGTCGTGCAATACATGATTGTCAGCTAAAGCCGCTTCATAAGCCCCTGGTTGACCCTTCGCGTCACGAGGGCCAGCATTCCATGTGCTCGGGACAACTGCCTGGTAATTCTTGATAGTTTTATCCTCAATCACAATCCAGTGTGCAAGGCCACCACGAGGCGCCTCCATATAACCAACGCCCTGAGCCTGTTTTGGCCACGATGAGGGTTCCCACAAAACTTCATTAAACGTTTTACTGTCCCCCGCTTTTATATTTGTAATCAGGCCATCGTACCAGCCCTGCATGGCATCAGCGAATATCTTGGTCTCCAGGGTACGCGCGGCAGTTCGTCCCAGGGTAGAAAACAGGGCTCCCACGGGTATATCCAGTTTCTTCAATGTCATTCCGACAAGTTCCTTTGTCTGGGCGTGACCCGTCGCATATAGCATGAGTACACGCGCCAGTGGCCCTACTTCCATTGCATGGCCTTTCCAGCGGGGTGACTTCAGCCATGAGTATGATTGATCTACATCCAGGTGGTCATAAGGTGGCTTTGGCCCGGTATAATTTAATGTGGTTTCACCTTCATATGGATGCAATCCGGTGTTTTTGCCCTCTTTATAGTCATACCATGAATGTGAAACATACTCCTGAATTTCTTCAGGTGCATTCATGTCAACCTCATGAATAGTAGAGAGATCGCGATTCAGTATCGCACCTGCAGGAATCATGAATCCTGATTTATCATCCATGCCGTTTGACGGGAAATCACCATAGGTTAAAAAATTACCCAGCCCTTCACCACGACTACCCCAGTCCTTGTAGAAACTGGCTATCGCCAGTGTATCCGGAACATAAACCTGATCAACAAAGGTTTTCATCTGATGAATAATATCCTGCACCTGTGACAGTTTTTTCGCATTAAGGGCAGAATCCGAATTCAGGTCAATCGCACATGGAACCCCTCCAACAACAAAATTAGGGTGCGGGTTCTTGCCGCCAAAAATGGTCTGCAGGCGTGCAACATCACGCTGCCATGAAAGCGCTTCAAGGTAATGCGAAACGGCCATCAGGTTAGCTTCAGGTGGCAACTTATAGGCCGGATGCCCCCAGTAGGCCTTGGCAAATATACCCAGCTGTCCCGCCTCGACAAACTTTTTCAGTTTTTTCTGCATGTCAGAGAAGTAACCGGGTGATGATTTAGGATAGTTACTCAAAGACTGGGCAAGCTCGGATGTGGCTTTCGGGTCAGCACTCAGGGCTGAGACCACGTCGACCCAGTCAAGTGCATGTAAATGATAAAAATGCATCACATGGTCATGTATGTACTGGGCACCGCTCATCAGATTGCGAATCAGGTCAGCATTTTTTGGTATTTTGTAATTCAGTGCATTTTCGACAGAGCGTATCGAGGCCAGGCCATGTACCAGTGTACAAACCCCGCAAATACGTTGTGCAAATGCCCATGCATCCCGCGGGTCACGCCCCTTGAGTATCGTCTCGATACCACGCACCATGGTGCCTGATGAATAGGCACTTACTATCCTGTTACCTTCCATCTGGGCTTCAATTCGTAAATGGCCTTCGATTCGGGTTATCGGGTCTACGACTATTCGCTCGCTCATATTGTTTCCTCAGACTCTATAGATCAGTTAGTCAGCCAGATGTTCTGCAATCGTTTCTGTTAAACCAAGTAGTGGTATTTCCATCCCGTATTCCTCAAGTGCTTCTTCAAGGTTAATCCTGCAATTTGAACAGGCACTGACAATGGCATCCGGCCTGATTTCATCCAGCTGCTCTTTCTTACGCTGAAATACTTTCAGCCTGACCTTATCCGCGCGTTCATTTGAACTAACACCACCACCTGCCCCACAGCACCAGTTCATCTTTCCTGCATCAGGCATTTCTACAAAATTATCTGAAATCATGTTGATCAGATTTCTGGGTTCATCAATAACGCCCCCACGACGTGCTATCTGGCATGGGTCATGGTATGTCAGTTTCTTCGATTCAAGTCCTGATGTATTCAAACGTCCGTCAAGGCGAAATGTTTCAAGCACTTCAAGAATATGCCTGACCTTGAAACCGAAGGGTTTACCCACCAGATTCGGTCCCTCCCAGCGTATAGCCATGTAGGCATGGCCACATTCAGGACTAATAACCGTTTTAACTTTCAGCAACTCGGCTGCATCAACAATACGCTGCACCAGTTCCGCTGCTATGTCAGACACGCCTATCTGAATTCCGCTATTCGTTGCCTCAAATGCTTTTGTTGAAATTGTCCAGCTCGCCCCCACCTTGTCAAAAATTTTTGCTATCGACCCGATAAACTCGGGAAAATTCATTATCTCCATTGACGAAAGCAGTAACATGTACTCTGCGCCTTCAACATCGAGCGGGATCTTCAGGCCGGTATCTTTTTCAACATGACCGATCTGAGCTAACAACGCCGGTAGCTTTACTCCCATAGGGCTACCGATAGTCACTGCTCGTTTTGTTGCGCCAATCACGCCTTCCGGTACATAACCCGCCGCAGCCATCCCTTCACGTGTTTTACGAATCATGGAGGTAATATCGTTTCCGACAGGACAAACCATGGAGCACCGGCCGCACAGGGTACAGCTGTCATAAACAAGCGTCTCCCATTCTGCCAGCAGCTTTTCATCAACCTTTTTAACCAGGCCCAGCTTTTTGCCGATACGACCAAATAACGTATATTCAGACTTCCAGATGCGCCTCAGCGGTTCCGTTTTGGTAATCGGCGTATTGTGCGGGTCACCTGTTTCCGTGTAAAACAAACAGGCGTCGGCGCACATACCGCAATGCACGCAGCTACTGAAAAAAGATGCAACTGTTGAATCAACCTGTTCTTTCAGGGCATTAACACCGGCTTCTAAAGATGCGCTCATGAACTAACCCCCCTGTAAGATGAAATGGCGCCGTTATACCAGCGTGCAATAAACAGGGTAAAAGCATGCATTAATTTGGTAAACGGGAACAACACCAGCAAAATCTCAACACTGAGTATATGCACAGCCAGCAATGTGGGCGCTGTTGCGCCTATCCGGTGAAACGCGATATAGCCTGTAATCAACGGCAGTATCGTCACCAACCAGACCAGTATGTCTTCAAAGTTGGTCAGGAATCGCAATACCGTATTTTGCATTCGATGTGCCAGTATAATGAACAACGATATAATCGTAACAACAGTAATCGCATCAACGAATGCCGTTGGCAAAGCAGGCCAGCTCAAACCGGTCACCTCCTTGAACATCAGTATATGAGGTGCAAACAGAAACAAGGTCACAAACAGACCGATGTGAAATACATACCCGGCCACCAGCGTAACCATCGAACGTTTCAATGTATTCGCATCCGGAAACGACCGTGTAACCATAGTTTTCAGTCCGCCTGACATGGAGGAACCTTTTGCTTCTGCCAGGTCAGTCTTGCGGCCAAGCAACAGAACTTCGGAGATTCTTATAATCACACCGGCAACGAAAATGACCACCGCTATCTGGAATCCGGTACCGCGAACCCAGCTCAGGAATTCAATCTCACTCATCAGCAAAGCACCTCGTAAAATACGGGATGGAAGTTATCTATCCAGATCATCAATAGACACCTTTTTATGTGAATTGGTGTTTGACTTCTTTTTGGCACGGTTCCATGCACCCAGGGCAACACCCGCACCTACCGCACCCGCTGCAGTATAAACAGCGGTTTTACCTATGTTTTCAGTTGGCATAGACAGTGACTTATAAAAGCCACCTCCATCCCAGAAATCAGGCTCAGAGCAACCCAGGCAGGGATGGCCAGACTCAATCGGAAAGCTGGTGCCGTTATTCCATTTCGTGGTAGCGCAGGCGTTATAAGTCGTCGGTCCCTTGCAGCCAAGCTTGTATAAACACCAGCCTTTTTTAGCGCCTTCATCATCAAAAGTTTCTGCAAACAACCCTTTGTCATAAAAAGGCCGGCGATAACAACGATCATGAATACTTTTACCGTAGAAGGCCACCGGGCGACCAAGATGATCAAGCTCGGGTAACTTACCAAAGGTCAGAAAATGCGTCAGTATACCGGTAATAACAACCGGAATCGGCGGGCATCCTGACACATTGACAATCGGTTTATTCTTGATCAGCTCGCCGACAGATACGGCGCCGGTTGGATTAGGGTTAGCATGCGGTATTCCACCAAAACTGGCACAGGTTCCCATCGCAATAATGGCAGCAGCGCCTTTAGCGGTTTCCTGCAACATATCCAGATTACTGACACCGGCAATCGTGGAATAACCGGGGTTGCCAAGCGGAATGGAGCCATCAACGATCAATAGATATTTTCCAAAATTTTCTTTCATCGCATCTGTACGCGCGGCCTCTGCTGCATGTCCGGCCGCAGCTTGCAGGGTATGATGATAGTCAAGTGATATCGAGTCAAAGATCAGGCTTTCGATGGTCGCGGTGTGTGCACGCGTAAGTGATTCCGTACATCCGGTACACTCCTGAAATGACAACCAGATAACTGAGGGTCGTTTCGCCTTTTCAAGCGCCCTGGCAATGGACGGAATCATTGCAGGCGGCAATGCCATCATGGAAGCTGTGGCAGCACAAAACTTCAGAAAGCTGCGACGTGAAATACCCTGGGTGCGTAAGGCCTCACCCAGAGTTTTGTCATTATCGTTCGATCTGTCAGTCATTTTGATTTCTCCGGAGACGATGAATGAATTTCCTGTGTATCCACCAATAAGTTGGCGAGTTCATAATGAGAAGCTCTGATTTCTTCACTTTGAGAAAAAAGAATTTCGGGCATGGTTGTAATTTCGATAAACCTGCCAATGATTTCATTTTCGATATTATGGTGAGTCACAATCCATACACCGGAATAGCGACTCTCAACAATCTCGCTGGGGCCGAGCGCATCCAGCCGTACGTGTACCTCACCCCTTCCCAGAGTATCCAGAATCTTGTCTTCTTCACCGGGTGCCAGAGGGATGCTGCGTAAATCAATGATCGTGGTTTCTGAATTATGCAGCAGTTTATCCAGAGCGTGTTTCACTTCATGCAACAAAGGAATCACATTCCACGTCAATGCATCACCAATCTGTATATTAAATTGCGTATCTGGATTGCTGAACATATTCAGTTCAAAACCTTTATACTGCTGCTTTCCGGGCTGCACGAATCAGACTCCGTACTCTCCTCCACACGCTGCCACTGGCAAATCAGCTGATATGCTTTCTGCGCAGCCAGTTCAAGTGCCGCCTGAACCGGCACTGTTGGTTGCATTCCCCAATCCATTTTCTGAGGCTGAATTGCAATCAATGCGCGATGTTGTGGCAGGTGTTCTGTAATACGGGCAATGTCCATCAAATCCAGCAATCCCACTTCATGCGCACTGTGTTTGGAAGTACCCAGAAAGTGATCCATTTCCAGACCTTCAAACATCCGAACGGTACCTGCAGGTTGATTCAGCTCGGCCGCATCAAGCACGATAAGATTTTTACAGTCCTCAATCCAGGACGCCAATGTGAAACTGAGTGTACCGCCATCGAGGAATTCAACCGAAGAGAGATCAGGATAACTGGATTGAATCTGGTTGAGCGCATGAATCCCTGCGCCTTCGTCCGAAAGCAACGTGTTGCCTATTCCGAGTATCAGTGTTTCATTATGAACCATAGAAGAAACGCCGCCCATTTTAAAAAATAATGTTGGGAAATTATATCCTTTCTAGCGTAGGCCTGTTATTGACATAGGTCAACTTGTTAATTTTATTGTCCATGCCATAATCAATTATTGAAACAAAAAAAATTCTCGGAAATAATAATTTATGTGTCTTGGTATACCGATGCAAATCAAAGCAATAGATGGCTTCATGGCTCGCTGTGAAGCCAAAGGCGTTGAGCGTGATGTCAGCCTGTTTATGATGCAGGAAGAAAAAATCGATATCGATGATTTCATTGTTGTACATGTGGGATATGCGATTCAGAAGATTTCAGCGCAGGAAGCACAAACTGCCTGGGAAATTTACGACCAGATGCTGGCAGCAGATATTTAATATGCATGAACTTGCCGTTTGCCAGTCGCTAATGAATCAAGTTGAAACAATCGCGGCGGAACGTGATGCAACATGTGTAACATTAATTATTTTAGGCATTGGGCCTCTTTCTGGCGTAGAGTCCGCACTACTGAAAAACGCCTTTACAATTGCCCGCGCTGGCACATCTGCCTCGGAGGCAGAACTGATTATCGAGCAACTGCCGATTCGGGTTAAATGCAATCAATGTGGCAGTGAGTCAACTGCCACGCCAAACAAACTGACCTGCAAACAGTGTGGCGACTGGCGCACAACACTACTCAGTGGCGATGAATTGCTACTCATGAGTGTCGAACTGGAGAAGGCTTCAGAAAAAAGATCAATGCCTGAATCCGATAACACAACTTTAAATAGCGGCCTGCACTGAACAGCAAGCCTGACATATTCAGGAGCAAAAAATCATGTGTGATACCTGCGGATGTAACATTACCCACGGTAACGAAAATCTGATCAAGCCAGGTGGCAGGCTTGCCAGGACCGATAGCGGCAAAGAAGCCGTTACCGTTCTTCACAGCCTGCTACATGAAAATGACCATACTGCGAAACACAATCGCGAACATTTTGATCATCATCATGTGCTGGCAATCAATCTAATGTCTTCACCCGGCTCCGGCAAAACCAGTTTGCTCGAATCTACTATCGGTCTGTTGGGCGATGGCCTCAGGATTGCTGTTATCGAAGGCGACCTTGAAACAGAAAATGATGCCGAGCGCATACGCAAACAGGGCGTCAAGGCCATTCAGATCACCACCGGTAGCGCATGCCATCTGGACGCACATATGATTCATCAGGCATTACACAATCTGGACCTGAGCGACCTTGATATTGTTTTCATCGAAAATGTTGGTAATCTGGTCTGCCCTGCCAGCTTTGATCTGGGTCAACACCTTAATGTAACCTTGCTGTCAGTTCCGGAAGGTGATGACAAACCGGCAAAGTATCCTGTTATGTTTCGTTGCGCCGATCTTGTATTGATCAGCAAATGCGACCTGCTGCCTGTACTGGATGACTTTCACCCGGACAAGGCGAGAACTTATTTACACGATATAGCCAGCAGTGCACCGGTGATCGAGCTGTCTGCCAAAAGTAAAGCGGGCATGCCTGCCTGGCTCGACTGGATAAACCGGCAAATAGAGATATGCAGGAAAAACCAGAAACAACTTGCTACACCGGCTCACAAACACACGCACGAACATGATGAGGATAGCGCCCGGGTATGAGCCTTGACGCAAAGCAATGGCTGCAACGGATTCATGCGCTTCCACATCAGGGGCGTGTCAAGATCATGAATGTGTGCGGTGGTCATGAACGTTCAATCACAATGGCCGGATTACGCAAGGCACTGCCGGATTATATAGAACTGGTACCCGGCCCCGGTTGTCCGGTATGCATTTGTCCTGAAGAGGATGTGTTCGAAGCGATTCAACTGGCATTGAATGAAGATATTATCCTGGTTGCCTTTGGTGACATGTTAAGGGTACCCGTCAATGTAGAAAAAACCCGGGCCCGCACTCTGGAACAGGCAAAAGCGCTTGGCGCGGATATACGCCCGATCGCTTCGCCAACTGAAGCCGTCAGTATCGCAACTGCCAACCCTGACCAGCGCATCGTATTTTTTGCTGCCGGCTTTGAAACAACGACTGCACCAGTCGCTGCAATGCTGGCAGAGGGCGTGCCAGACAATCTGTCGCTACTGTTATCCGGGCGTTTGACCTGGCCTGCTGTTGCGATGTTATTACAGTCCGGCACGCCCGGCTTTGATACGCTGATCGCACCGGGTCATGTATCAACAATCATGGGGCCAGAGGAATGGGAATTCGTTGTAGAACAATATAACATCCCGGCCGCCGTTGCGGGCTTCACACCAGAAAGCTTGCTCGCTGCCATGTATTCAACCCTGCGTCAACGCAATGAAAAGCGTTATTTTCTGGATAATTGCTATGCACAGCTGGTAAAACCGGGCGGTAATAAATCTGCACAGAAGCATCTTGCCAGCGTCATGAATGTTTATGACGCTAACTGGCGTGGTATTGGCATTATCCCGTCATCCGGTTACTGCCTGAATGACAACTATTCACAGTATGACGCAAGAAAACAGTTCCCTGCCTATTCAGAGAATGCACGCAAACGTGCCGGGCAAATGCCCCCTGGTTGTGATTGTGCGCAAGTTGTACTTGGTAAAATATATCCGAACCAGTGCAAGCTGTTTGGTAAAGCCTGCACACCGAGAAAACCAATCGGTCCTTGCATGGTGTCTGATGAAGGTGCCTGCAGAATCTGGTGGGCGAATGGTGTCCGTAAAACAAACAAGACAATGAATGAGCAGGCTGTTGGTTAACAGCGTATCGCACCCGACATCCGAAACCTCTAAAGCCGATATTGCCAGGCGCATCCTGTTATCCGGACAGGTGCAAGGCGTGGGCTTTCGCCCCTTTATTTATCAACTGGCAAAACACCATCAACTAACCGGATGGGTGCGCAATGGCATGGGGCTGGTTGAAGTGCTTGTGCAGGGACAATCCCGGAATATAGATAATTTTCTGACTGATATTTTTAACCATAAACCGGCGCTGGCAAAACCGCAGTTAAAGTCGGTCGTTCCGGCGAACACAGAAGCAAGGAATAGTTTCAGTATTCTCGAAAGCAGTCACAGTGGCGAAAACCACATCAGCGTACCTGTCGACCTCTCCCTGTGCAATGAATGCCTGAGCGAATTTCACGATCCGTCCGACCGTCGCTATCACTACCCTTTCATCAATTGCACCCAATGCGGCCCTCGCTATACCCTGATCCGGCAACTGCCTTATGACAGAGCCAATACCAGCATGGCGGAGTTTGATTTATGCGCAGCATGTCACGCTGAATACATCGACCCGGAAAACCGGCGTTTCCATGCTGAACCCGTGGCATGCCCGGACTGCGGACCTTCACTGTTATTCCGTAGTAACAAAACCGAATCCAACGATAATGAAGGCGCCATCAAACACACGGTTGCAGCCTTGCGCAATAACAAAGTCGTTGCCGTAAAAGGCATTGGCGGTTATCACCTGATGTGTGATGCCAGCAGCAACATCGCAGTTACCCGCCTTCGCCAGCATAAAATACGGCCTCACAAACCACTTGCAGTGATGTTTCCATCAACGCTATCAGCACCCTTCAAACATGCTGAACGGGCGGTGATACTCAACAAGGAAGAAAAAGAATTTTTACTGCAGCCATGCCGGCCAATACTCCTGGCTCGTAAAAACAAAGCCGGTCATTTATCTGACCAGATAGCACCCGGTTTGAACGAAACAGGAATCATGCTGCCTTACAGTCCGCTGCATCATCTGCTACTGGATGAATTTGATGGACCGCTTGTGGCTACATCAGCCAACATTAGCGGTGAGCCGGTTATGACACAACAAGATGAAGTTGAAACCCGCCTTGCTCATATTGCAGATGCTTTTCTGCATCACAACAGACCCATTGAACGTCCTGCCGATGATCCGGTCTACAAAACGATCGCTTCAAAACCAAGACCCATACGAACCGGGCGGGGTTCTGCCCCGCTGGAACTGGCATTGCCGTTTATGCTGAAGAAACCCGTACTGGCTGTGGGCGCGCATATGAAAAACACCGTCACTCTTGCATGGGACAGGCGTGCGATCATTTCTCCCCATATCGGCGAGATGGATTCACCCCGTAGCCTCGACGTGTTTCAGGATACCATTCGTGATCTTCAGCAACTCTATGGCGTCAGTATCGAAGCACTGGTCTGCGATGCGCACCCCAACTACACCAGTACACGCTGGGCACTTAATCAGGAACTGGCCGTGCACCCGGTTTACCATCATCATGCACATGCGTCCGCAGCCTGGTATGAAACCGAAAAAAATGAAGCTGTCATTTCATTTACATGGGATGGAACCGGTTACGGGGAAGACGGCAACCTCTGGGGGGGTGAAACTTTCATTGGACAGCCCGGTGAATGGCGACGTGTTGCCAGCATACAGCCTTTTCGCTTGCCTGGCGGTGACAAGGCAGGACGCCAGCCCTGGAGAAGTGCCGCCGCACTGTGCTGGGAAACCGGGCACCCCTGCGAGAATCTACCGGAACAGGACCCGCTGCTCTATCAGGCCTGGCAACGTAAAATCAACACACCGTTATCCAGCTCGATGGGGCGCCTGTTTGATGCCGCCTCAGCGTTTACAGGCCTGAGAACAACAGGCAGCTATGAAGGCCAGGGACCGATGGAATTTGAAGCCTTGTGTAAACGTAAACTGTCACCCGCCGACAGATACATTAAACTGGCGTTAGAACCGTGTGATAATCTACTGATAACTCACTGGGAACCCCTGGTCGCAGCACTCATTGCCCCGGAGACTGATCTGACTGAACGCGCCCGCGTGTTTCATGCATCACTGGCTCATGCGATACTGGATCAGGCACAAAGCATCCGTAGCGAACACGGAATCAACACAGTCTGTTTTTCAGGCGGTGTATTTCAGAATCGTATTTTAACTGAATTAGGCATAACATTATTAACGAACAATGGTTTTACTGTGCATCTGCCTCAATTGATACCCGTTAATGATGCTGCTATCAGCTTCGGACAAATTATTGAATATGCATCCAGTCAATCCTGACCGGACTAAATTAAATAAATAACAGAGTAACCCGAATATGCAGGACACTCATATCTCTCTGGCTCACGGCAATGGCGGACGTTACATGCGCGAGCTGATCGAACAACTGTTCGCACGCCACCTGGATAATCCTTTACTGAATACACAACTGGATGCGGCCCGCTTACCTGTCATTGAGGGAGTCCCGATGATGACAACCGATGGCTTCACCGTTCAGCCACTGGAGTTTCCCGGTGGCAATATCGGCTCACTCGCGATTCATGGAACCGTGAACGACCTCGCAGTCGCAGGCGCCCAGCCCCTGTACATCACTCTGAACGCATTTATCGAAGAAGGGCTCGAGATCGCACTGCTCGACCGCATTATCGCCAGTCTTGCAAAGGCTGCCGAAGAAGCCGGTGTTGCCGTTGTTGCAGGCGATACCAAGGTATTAAGACAAGGTGAAGGCGGCGGTCTCTATCTTGCGACAACCGGTATCGGACAACAAATCACCGACCATCTTGATATGCAAAAAATCAAACCTGGCGACCAGATACTGGTCAGCGGCCCGGTCGGTGATCATGGAACCGCGGTGATGCTGGCACGCGAACAATTCGGCCTGCGCGGCAATCTGATATCGGATTCTGCCTCAGTGCTACCCCTCACCCGGGCTGTCATCAACATACCCGGCCTGAGCTTTATGCGCGACCCGACCCGCGGAGGTCTGGCTTCTGTCATGAATGAGGTTCATCAGGCAACAAAACTGGGCATTTCCCTGCAACAGGAATACATTCCGATCAATGACGCAGTCAACACGGTATGCGAAATGCTCGGGTATGACCCTTTGTATCTGGCCTGTGAAGGCCGGGTAGTCGCCATTGTTGATCCGTCTGATGCGACACAGGTACTACATGCCTGGAAACAGCAAGCTGCAGGCCAGCAAGCTGCCATCATAGGTCAGATCACACAACAGAATTATGTCAGTTTGAAAACACCTCTGGGAGGTGAGCGCATTCTCGAAGAACTGGAAGACGACCCTTTGCCAAGGATCTGTTAAAACACAAGGATTTTCATTGTGCCTGCCTTAAACCCTGCTATATTTGATCTACAAAAGAATGCTGCTAAGATAATTAATAACTTCTATTTAACACCAGCAGTATATTTGAGTTGGTTCAAAACGTGCAACCAGTGCCATCCAGGTTTTTTATGGACAAAGGCAAATACTGACATAGGTACATTTAATGGAGTTTGAACACCATTTTTTTCACGTTGATCAATTACAGGATTTTCTAAATAACTTACAAACCGCGGGTTACACTTGCATTGGCCCACAAATACGGGATGGGGCCATTATCTATGACGAGCTCAACTCAGTCGACCAACTACCTCGCGGCATAAGTGACGAACAACAACCCGGCAGTTATTCTCTAATAAATAATAACACCTCAAAATTTTTCGATTGGGCAAATGGTCCGCAAGCAATCAAGCCCTTATTATTTACACCTCGTGAAAAGCTTTGGGAAAGCAAACAATCCCTGCAGGGTCAAATCACTTTTAAAACAAGTGAGCCAATACTTGAACCTTTAGCCATCATAGGTGTAAGAGCCTGTGATATTGCGGCATTAAAAATACATGACCAGCATTTTATGCAGTCGCAGTATATTGACCCCTATTATAAAAAACGACGAGAAAATATTTTACTCATAGCAGTAAACTGCAGTCACCCGGCAAAAACATGTTTTTGTCATTCAACCGGTGATGGACCATTCGTTGATGATGGCGCTGATATTGTATTAACAGAATTACAAGATGGTTTTTTAATTGAGTCCCACACAAGTAAAGGCAAA
>Ga0316206_1001683_pt1 | contig 18153 bp, 30 predicted proteins | sample 6monthpyrite_MG_FD_204942 | JGI IMG/M metagenome (GOLD analysis project Ga0316206, IMG submission 204942) | Microbial mat bacterial communities from mineral coupon in-situ incubated in ocean water Damariscotta River, Maine, United States -... | ecosystem: Environmental > Aquatic > Marine >... | reverse complement strand
AATATAAATAAAAACATCCCCTAAGGTTCACAGGAGCACTTTTAATTTTGCTGGAGGTGTTAGAGTGTATGTGAAAAGCATTTAGAAGGGTAGTAGGTTGTTTAATATGGATAGAAAAATCATCTTGCTCTAATTTGGTTATTTTGACTCTCCCAAAGGGAGAAAATATGGATCTTACTCTTTTTTGTCAAAGTATCCTGATTTAATCAGTTTTCGTGTGTAGTGAATTTGTTTCACTTTTTGAAAAGCTTTAACTATTTCAGATCCAAGAATATTACCTAGCTTTGCAATAATGTAAGCTGGTAGGATACATGCTAATAATAGCAACTCGTTGAAGTACATGTTAATAATTTCAGTCATTTAAGACTCCTTTTTGTGTTTATAAAGATAGTTAAAAAACTTCTTATAATATGTTATAAATGATCCAAAAAAAAAGAAAAAAACAACGGTTTTGTTGAAATACAAAAAGCTCCATTCATGTCAATATGAGATAATTTTCATGTGGATTTGACAAATATAGTAGAATATTAAATACTTGGAAACTATCCGAAATTTTGGAGATGTCAATTGGTGACGGATAGGGAATTCATGTGTGAATTATGGAATAATATGTGAGACTAGGGGAGAACCTTCGATTCCTCCGCCCCCTATTTTTCTACAAACATTCCAACCTTACAATGTGAGATCTTTTTCATGAAAAAACTTTACTAGAGATAAAATAGTGAAAACAAGGGAAGCACTATGAAGTTAATTACAAATGAAATGAAAAAGATATTGCCAGGCATTAAAGAGACCGAGGAAGCTGCTGACCCAATTGCACATGTGAAGTTGTTCCATCCCATGAGTTCATATACAGTTTATATTACGGAATATGATCCAACGTCAAGAGTCGCATTTGGTTTGGTCTGTGGTGCAGGAGATAGTCCCGAGCTTGGGTATTTAAATATTAGAGAGTTAGAAGAGATGAAAGTAATGGGTTTAAAGATGGAGAGAGATATGTTCTATAAGGCTGAGAAATTGAGTGAGATAAGAAAGAGGGGATATTGAGGGGGTGAGCGGTGATGTTGAACCGCTATAAAATTTACATGAAAAACGAAAAGAAGAACAGATAGTTATCAGTAATACCGATCTCTGTATTTGTATCTATTCTTTTGTAGCTTACTCCTGCTCCAATATCTTTATATAGTTTTGTCTCAAGGCTCAGATCATACTGCAACCCATAATAATTATTTTTATAATATTGTGTAACACCATAACCTAGACCGCTTTTTAAAGCGATAGGAAGCCCTGTAAGCTCATTAAAGTTGTATCCTGCTTTCATCTGTACGCCAAGAGTATAATTGCCGTTTGCATTTATCTCCTGGCTTCCTCCGCTATTCATGCCAACGAAATCAAATCCAAGTCCTAAGCTAAACTTTGAAGACGGTATCATCCAGTCGGCTCCAAAATATAATTTATCGTGTTTGCTAGTGTTGGAATGAGCTAAACCAATTTTAAAACTACCCATCTCGTCCGGTCCAGCAAATAAGTAAGTGGTTAATAATAAATAAATCAGAAGTCTCTTCATGTGATGTCCTTGTGTATAACTATATAACATAAAGAGTACATAAAAAAATATTGTGACTATATGTGATCGGTGGTACATAATAAATACACGACAAAAATATTATGCTAATATTCTGCATGACTACCAACAAAACATCACTTGAAGGCTATATAAAAGACCTATTCTTCCCCAGTTACAAAGAGATCAACGATACTTTTTTCACTTGCGATAGGGTACATTCCATACTTGTCAAATACATTTCTTCTCACCCATTTTGGAAAATTGCCTCTTCCAAACTTTTCAAAGAATAGATCCCTAGCATCTGATGAATAAGACAAATTGTTTACATTTCTTGGCATTCCATATTGACTCTCTTTGATAAACTTATATCCAGAGTATTCGTGCTCTGCAACTGGTCTTTGATATGAAAAACTTTCACATAGCTCAGCCTGCTTGGGCTTAACAGTAGTGTGTTCTTTCGTTAGGACACCTTGTTTAATCAACTCATAGCGAATCAATGTATTTAAAGCTATTCCGTGATCTTCAAGAGCCTTCTTGAATTTATCAAGAAACCCCTGTTCAAGTTCCAAAGTTCCCACATTCATTTTCACTTCTTTGACTTTTTTCTTTGGATCTTTCACAGTCTTAGTCTTTTTTGCAGCATTAACTTCTTGTCGCTTTCTCTTTATTTTCAACTGTTGCGGCGTCATTTTCGATTCTAAGTCTGGGTCAATTATTCTAAAATGAGATTTGATCACTGGAACCGCTAATTCAGGGAATACTCCGAAATCCAATAATGCTATTTTTGCATACATCGCAAAGGTTGCAAACTTCTTTTTCTTTCGGTGCATATCAACTGCCTCGACGGTCAAGAAGCGATCTCGAAGAGGGCGAGTCTGTCCCTTTTCATCCATGATATTCTCAAACTCTTCTGTGGTCCAGTCTTTATACTTATCCAAATGTGTGAACTTGAAGTCTTCCTTCTTCATCTTTGCAAACTCAATATTGCCTTTTTTCTGTGCCGCAATAGCTAAAACAAGCTGATCTGGAATGGCTCCATCAAGCCAAAATAGAAATCTCAATAACTCTGATGTAGTAGTGTTATTGAGTTTACAAAAATCTTTAACGATCTGATACTCAAAAGGAGTGAAGAATATACTTTTAGAAGCCCTGGCACCTTCAAGCCCTTTCATCTCTTCAAACTTGTCCATGTAGTAATCAAAAATTTCAGTAGTTTTTTGACCAAAATCCATTGTTTTATTTGTTAAATTTAAATGTAGTTTCGAGATATCTATTTCTTCCAAGATATGTCCTTTTTTAATAATTACCTACATTCTATTAAAAATACAGGTGTTTTGTCAATTTCATGACATAAAAAATATAAGTATTTTAGGGGTTTGAAATAGGGGTGTGAGGTTTGGTAATAATAACAAAGTAGTCAGCTAGACTACATTTTGCCTAGAATGTCATCCAGTTTCAAATTTAATTGCTTAACAACTGCAATGGATCCGAGCATAACAAATGTTACAGTGATGAAGAACTTGGTTGAATCTAAATTGATATATTTAGTAATACCGATCTCTGATGCAATCGCAATAGTTGCAAGAAATGAGATAAATAAAATTGCTGATAATATAATTTTCATGTTAATCCTTTATATAAATACATTATAACATAGTTGTACGGTTTTGTAAACTCTTTACTTTGCAACTGTGTATCCATGTTTTACCAACCATTCCCAGACTAATTTCCGCAAATTCAATTCATGTTTTTTAAAATACTTGTTCAAATATCTAACTTTATAAGCTGATATATAAATAGTGTGATTGCGAGTGGGAAGATCTTTTAACTTTGGCTCTTTATCCCTGACAATTAAAGGAGTGATCTCTAATACTCGTTTTGGCAATATCTTTGAATCTAAAATTATATATCTTAATAATGATCCAAAATTTGTATTCCTATCTTTCATAGCTCTGACATAAGCTGGCCAATCTGTATCCTTTATTCGTAACCACATCGGTGCTGTCTTATCTCCATTCATCGCTATATCTTCTTCAATTTCTTTTTTTGTAATCCTTTTTTGCTTCTTTTGCATACATAATCCTTATCCTTTTTTTTTAACTGCTAATAAAATTATACGCAAATCAGCAAACTTACACGCAGTTATTTTAAAAACAAAGAGTAAAAAACAACGAAATACTTAGTTATAATGTTGTTATCTAAAAAGAAATTAACTTTTTAGTAAGGAAAGCTCGTTTGCTAATTTAAATTCCTTTTTAACGAAGATATGAATAAAACCTCCTAACTAACATATAGCCCATAATACCCCTTTTTTATGGGCATATTGTAAATTTTCTCACCTCAAATATATTGCAAAAAAAAGAATTCAATGGCATAAGTGGATAATTCCCAAATTTGCACATAAAAACAACGGTATCTTTGGTATAATAAAATATTCAAAAGTCGAATTAAGATTTTTTGAACCATTTTTTTTTGAGAAACAAATTGAACTATTAAAACAGTAAAAGGGAATACTCATGAAAAGATTGGTACAAAAAAACTTATTTGATATAGCTGGAATCTCTCTCAATACCTCTATCAAAAAAGCTGTCAAAAAAATAAAACGCAAAAGTAATCGAAAAGCAAAAGAGATTATAAGGCAGGCTCAGCCTAATCTTTTAGATTATGTTGCTATTCAAAATGAAGATAGATACCGAAACTTGGCATCTGTTCATGTCATGTACGATGACTTAGTTGACAAAATTACAGATGCTCTCGTGAATGGGAGAGAAGATGGTGAAAGCATTACTGTTTACAAAAAGAGAATGGAAGCTCTTGAAAAGAAAATCTTTAAAGTAAACAATCTACGAACAATCTCTTGTTTTGCAGCAGACCTAACTTCAAGACTTATGCTTAACGATACTGAGCTATACCAAAAACTGATTGTATCAGCTTCTGCAGTGTTGCTATTCGATGACGAAAAGGTTTTATGCGAAGACGAATTATTTAATATTTTCACATCTCCAAAATTAACTTATCAAACTTTAAAAGATGCGGACAAGCTCTATGATGAAATGTCAGTTATGCAAACAATGGATCAAGAAAGCTGGACTGAAATTAAAGTTGAAGATAAACACATGGCACTTGAAGTAGGGCATAAGATAGCCGAAGCATTACATGAAAAGTGGGTGGCTTAGATGAAAAGAGAACTCGGAGTAGTAAAGAGACTTTATCGGGGTAAGACAACATATAGAGCTACAAGAAAGATTGATGGAGAAAAGCTAACTCTTGGTGTGTTCAAAAGAGTAGAAGAAGCAAATGAAAGATCCAAAGAGATCACTGCTCTTATTGTCGCTCATGTAAATGTGAAAGAACATTATGAAAACCTTCATGTAAAGCAATTGGAAAACCTAAGAGCCAAACTTCACAAAGTTGGAGTCGTTGCCATAGATAAAGACAAAAACCTCTTCCTGAGCAAATTTGGACAAGCATACAGCTTAAAGAGGGGAAAGCTTAAATGTAAGCTACTCCATCTGTCTACGAATAACAGGGGATACAAAGTAATCAACTTTGATGGTAAGTATCATCTCATGCATCGCTTAGTTATTGAACATTTTGGAACTCCTTCATTTTCATTGATAAATAAAATCGGAAATCACAAGCTTGGAGACAAACTAGACAATCGTGCACATATGTTGGAGGCTACCACAAGCAAAGCAAACAATAGACACACAGTAGAAGTTCTTCATAAAAACAGAGGCGGAAGTGAAACTGGGAAAAGAAAAAACAAAACTGGGAAAAGAAAAAACAAAACTGGGCACACAGGTGTTTCAGAAGTTGTTTACATATCTAAAAAAACTGGAGATAAAAGAGTCCGTTTCAAATCAAAAGTCAAAGTTCAAACTAAACAAGTGCATCTTGGAACTTTTAAAACTTTAAAAGAAGCATCTGAAATTTACAAAGAAGCAGTAGACAAGAGCTGGGATCCATCTTTTGTCTACCAAAATTAAAAAAAGGAAAAAATTATGAGAAATTTACTACATCAAACGACAAAAAATTATTTACAAAAAGAGAGATTGGATATTGAAATCATTCAAAGAATAATAGAAAGAGAGGAAGTCGGAAACGAAACTTTGCTTATTATTGCAGAAGATGAAAGAACACCAGATGACTTAATCGAGCTTATTCTCATAAAAGATAATTTGAGTCATGCTATTTTAAAGCAAATATATTCAAAAATAGTTGTAAATGATAAGGTGAGCAATGAAACATTATTGTCTATTGTATCGGATGAAAGAATGCCACAGAGTGTTCTGGAACTCATTTTAACTAGAGATGATCTAAGTGATGAAATTAAAGAAAAAGTTTTTTTACATGAAAAATTTGTTAATCAAGTCAGTTTTTATCAATATGCCACAGATCCCTTAGTAGATTACTATGTGCTTGAAGCAATTGCAAAAAAAGAAAAGGTCAGTGACAAGATATTACTTGAAGTCATTAAAAATAAAAATTGTAGTTTGATTGTCGTAAGATCTATTTTTGGTCGTAAGCACTTGACCGCAGACTTGGTACATGAAGCTATGGCAATGAAAAAGGATAATTATCAGTTGGAGTTTTTCTTCGAAGTTGAAGTTGCTAACAATAAAAGAACGGAAGATCCATATTCAATCAAAAAGGATTTTCCCAGGCTTCCTGAGAGTGCCTAAGGGTGCTAACACACCAGCGGAAGCATGAAAAGCCCTTGTAATCGAAGTATAAGGCACTAATTTTGCACAAAAGAGGCTAAAACATACGGAGAAGAGATGGAGGTTCCGATCTTCTGTTCTCCCGGCTCCCCAATCCAACCTTTTTCCCTTTCATCCACATCAATTAAATCTCTTACACGAAAATCTAAAAAGTTGTCTATAATCTTTCCTTCAGTAGTCGTCATGCTCGAATCGGATCCAACAAGAATAACTCCTGTGTCTTTTTCAGAAAGAAGAATGGAAAATGAAAAATCATAGATCTGTTCTATATAAACATCCACCACATCATCTCTTTGTAGCCCTTTTTTAAGTTCCGTTTCTCTCATTACGAAATTAACTGACTCACCAACAAGATCTCTTAATTTCCCATCTCTTCCAAACCCGAGCAACCCCTTTCCATCAACGAACATTTTGCCATAAAGTCCATAGCCTGCTATTTCATAATCTCTTTCATTTAAGATTATTTTTCTAAGATCATCCTTCCTTTTGTTTAACTCTTCATAAACTCTATCATCAAACTCTTTTCCAACTGTTAAAAATGTTGGCTTCTGATTTCCAATTGCCTGAGTGATCGTAATGTTTTCATGTGCTCCTAATTTCTTATACACATTCATCCATTTTAAAGAATAAATAGTGTCCGTGGGGGTAATGGAGCTATTAAAATACACTTCTTTGCCGTCGTCTAAAAGCTTTTGAACTAAGAGCTGCATGACTTCAACTTTTAGAGAAATAGAAGAGTTCAACTTTACTATTTCATAGTCGTCTTGTCTCTCATCCATTTTGCTTAAAAACGACTTTACAACATTATCTCCATGCTCTTCATTTTCAAAGTGATCATAAAAGACCACTACTTTATCTTTTCCAATGTTTTCCACTTTGTCTTTGTGGTACTCATAAAAAAACTTGTTCTCGAATGTATTGAGCCATGGCAAAATCATTAAAATAATGATTAATGATAGTAAGTCCCATTTGTTGTAGTTCAACTTTTTAAAAATATTCATGTGTATTCTCCTTGCTTATTGACATCATATAGCAAAAGATGTCGGTAATGTATTATCATTACAATAAGCCGCATAGGAGATACATATGGCAAATGTAAAAATTAAAAGTCTTGTTGATAAGATTGACGAAACTACTAAGTACATGGATAAATCATTTACAAAAGTGATTTTAAAAGATGAAAATATAACAAGAAAAATAGGGGTGTATTTAATTGAATATACATCAGCAGTTGAAGAGTTCTTTAATCGCTTACATCATCGAAGATTTGGGAGCAGGGTTCAACAACATGATATTTTATCAGCTATGAAAAAGCTAGGGGTTGAAGACGAGTTTATAGAAGCTATGAAGCATCTGAAAATGCTAAGAAATAGAATGGTGCACCAAATATCATTTTGCAAACCGCTGTATAACTATTTCTCAAAGAGCCTTGAAGGTTTAGATCGTTGCCAGAAGACAAAGGGCAATATGAGATTAATTTTGAATGTAGTACAAGAAGAGGTATGTTACCTCTAACTCGTTGTTAAACATCCCATGAATAAGGAGAAACATTATGAATATAAACACAGAATTTCCGATCAACTCATCATTCGTCACATTATCTTTATTGTCGCTAATCTACATATACAAGATACCACCAGCAAGAGCAGATGAGGCAATTACTATGTTCAAACTGACACTAGTAGAAAGCGGAGTGCATGAGAGGTATAAGCATTTAAATAAGTATTACTACATCTACCAACACAACGAGTGGTTGACTTTAATTTCTACGAGATACAAGAAGGAGGAGTGGATTGAGTTCAAAAGATGGTTATTAGTTGTAATTTTTGATATTGCTAAAAATGAAGGACACACAGCAAGCTTTGTTAATAAGCTCCTGGGTGCAAAAGGCAACAATGAATGAGGGTAATTTGACTTGCCCTCATTGTCCTTTAAAGGATTAAGGCTAATTTCTCATTATCAATTTCTATTTCGATCCATTCTGCTTCTGGATTCGCTTTTAATGTCATGTCTAACCACTCTAAACCCACAGGGATAACAAAATCAGACCCATCTTCAAGTTCTTCATTTAATGCATCTAAATGATGATACCAGTCTTCTACCTTTGGATCAAAGTTCTCGGCATAAACAATAATCTTTTCATCTTTATCTAAAATACCATTAGACATCAAATAAATGCCGTGATCTTTGACAAACCAAAAGCTTGGTTCCAACTTTGTTTGATCCATCGCATCTGAGTCAGGTGAATCACCTTGATAAACAATTTCATTATTTGGATACATCTCTTCAACGAACAGTTGATCATAAGTTGGTCTTCGCTTTTCCGCCGCTAAGGTAATCTCTTTGAGTTTCTTCGTTTGCTCAATACTGAATCTAAGTTTCATGTGTAGCTCCATAATTTCCAATATAGTAACTACAATAAATCAATACAACTCCTTTCATGTCATGCTGTGATCAACTGCACTAAATCAATACAACTCTTCATAGAACACTTCTAAAAACTTCCTACTGTCCAGATCGAGTACAATTGCAATTTCTCTTCTCTTTCTAACGAAACGACTTACTACAACGACTCTAAATCCTAGCCATGAAAATATATCTTTCTTTTTGTCAACTTTTTTGGGTTCAGGAGTGTTGTATTGAAGGGCTCGTGCCTCGGAGTTTGACATAACTACATATTTCATGTAAAAGATTAGCCAACTGAGATTTAATTACATGAAAATATTTCAGTTTGCAAAAGTTTGGTAGAATATTATTTCTCTCTTCAATAGTGTCTTTAATCAACTACTAATTACATGAAGAGAGTCTAAAACTCTTCACATTCAAACTTCACGATGTCTGTGCTATATCTCTGATACTTTTTTAAAGTAATCATATTGCACATGAAGTCACTTTCATCGGAACGAAATTTAATTGAAACCTTGTCAATTCTCTGTTTGCTTGTAGTTGTCATTAGTTTTCCAAAAGTAGATGAAATAGTAATACTCTTCATCTTATCTATATCTCCGGTGTTGTCGTGGAAATATACATCATCAGTGCACACGACCTTTCCAACTTTACTTTTTGGATCCAGAAGTTTATAAACACATGTGTCAATCTTTGTGTTTCCTTGTATTGTATGTGTTGTCTGCAAAAAATATTTATCGTCTGGCTTTTGAAATGCCTTTGTTAGAATGTCCGTCATCTCTACTCGTGCCTCATCTCTTGTTATTTCACTTGCCATAATGAGGTTTGACAATAAAGCAATGCTTATTAGTACCTTTTTCATGTATATCCTTTTTTACAATACTACTCGAAAACACACCAGTCTTTTACCCTTTAAAATATAAATTATATATATGAAGAATAATTGGCGGGTAGGATTGACATTACCGTGTAATTTTGCTATACTATATATACAAAGAAAAGTAGGAGGTTTATAATTTTTCTTTAAAACTATTACAAAGGAAAATTATGAAAATAATTGAATTCGATTATAAACAAATAGCACAAATTATTCAATGCCATTTTTCTAACACTTCAAAGATGAGGCTGCACCAACAAGATCAATATGAGCTGTTGGAGCTAGGAATCTACACAATGCTTTCAGGTATAAATTCAAAAATCATTGAAAACAATTTATATGAAAAATTCTGCTCTGACATATGCAAGAAAATAGGTGCACTTGATAAAGAAGATTTGAAAGAAGCTGAAAAACTTGGAAAGGCTTTAAAGGTTGATTTTGTTAACACTGAATTAGAAGTAAGAGAGTTGCTTGGATTTAGTCGTAAGCAGATGATGAAAAAAAGCATTTTATCAAGTGAAGGTTATAGACAAAAGTTTTTAACAAAATATTTTCTGATTTTAGGTGCTATGTCAAAGCTTGACGGAAACACTAAAACGGATCTGATTAACGATGAAAAAGTAGACTTGAAATTACTTGATGAAATTAAAAACATTGCAGAGCTGCCGAAGTTTTCAGCTTGGAATTACTAAGGATTATAGATGAAAATAAAAGCTAAATTATTGCAGAATGAAGAAAGTTTTAACATTGAGATTATGGCATTTCTAATGTTTTCGATTGTTGCCTTTGCAATGAGCAGAGAGTTTGTCCTATCCGTTTGTATAGGGATGATGGTTATGTCAATAGGAATACTGGCACAGTCTTTGTTTAAGTATTTTAAAGAGGTGCTATCATGAAAACATATGATATTACAAAAGACCAGGCAAAAGATATTCTTCATTCGTTGCATAATGGTGAATCCTACATTCTAAATGTATCTAATCGCACAAGTATTGAATCTGAACATGGAAGCATTGATATCTACGATGAAGGCTATTCAATTTTTCCAAATGAAGAAACTCACACATATGATCATTCACTATTTTTTAAAAAAATGGATCTGGAAGTTATTGAGGGTTTTCGGGACGGAACATTTCATATACAAATAAACTTTGTAACTATCTCAGATGAAGAAGGATATGTTCAAACTGGGTGTGGTTGTAGATGTTTAGATGAAAGAGACACCAACGGTTGTTTCGCTTCTTTTAAAACCTTTGCACAAACTCTTAACTCAGATTTCTTCATAGATCTTGTTTTCGCTTCTGACAAATTCCAAAAGGTTCTTTGGGACAACTTGGAGCATGCAAGAGCCGCCTAACTCTTTTCCCCCTAGCGGGGCATATTTACATTATTTCTATCCATATTTATTAAGCTACAAAAAGGAAAGTTATTTAAATTGCCTATATTGATTATGGGTTATATTATTCCTTTCATACACACAAACTCTCTTGAATATACCACAAATTAAACACTTGACAAATCCCTATATATAGGGCTGTATAGATTAAATAGTGGCAAAAAAAAGAATTTAATGGTATATGTCGCAAAATTGGGGTTTAGCCTTGACCTTACCGTGTAATTTTGCTATAATTGTAGTATGTAAAGAGGAAGGCTTATAACCTTCTTCTTTACAACTTTGAAGAGGAATCCAACCTTCTTTGAAGTTGTTTTTTTGTTACAGAGAATGAATGGTCATACGAAGAGCTTAGAAGGACTGATAACACCTTTAAAGCTTGAAAGCTACTCATTCTCCAAATACTTTTATTAAGCCCTTTTAGAAGAGCTTAAAGAGGTAAAAATCTAAACAGATAGGAGAAAGATTATGAGAACAATAGTTTATTTAGGGATGGTGGCGGTAATCATTTCATTTGCTTTAAGATCAGTTCTTTCATGTATAGAAATAGGAACTGACTTCGTTTCGATTTCACAATGTTTATTAAGTTGTGGAGCTATTACAGTAGCTATATATGGTTATTACTCAGGTGCTATCAAATCAACGATAGTAGGAATTTTTACTCTGATTTTCACAAACAGAGAAACAGCTTAACCGCTGACATAATAAGGGATTTATCATGAAAACAATTATTACAACTGCAAGAGAAGTTATCTCAAGAACAAAAGTAAACTATGTGAATTTTCAAACAACGAATGAGACAACAAGAGCAAGAAGAAGCTTTCACAAATTTTGCAATAATCCATATGCTGATCCAATTAGATCAAACACTGAAATGTTTTTAATAGCATTACACACAAAAGAAATTGTTGAGGGTGAATTAAATTTAAAATCAACACTAAGAAGAGGAGAGACACCATTCACAGCAGTTGTTTCTCAAATCAAAGAAAATATTTCAAGAGTGCAAGATAGATTAAGAACACCAAAGAAGATCGCAGCTTAACAATTAGGGGTTATCCCCTTTAAGGTCGTATTAAGTACTCCTAGGAGTTCTTATAAGGTTTTAAAACTAAACAAAAAGGATTTTCATGAATGAAATCAAAGCAGGAAAATTTTATAAATCTCAATATGAACATTGTGTTGAAGGATGTAAAGGGTTGTGTGGTCATAAAATGAAAAAAACTATTTTATATTTTCATGTGGCGAACATTTCAGTTTTATTACATGAAGAAGATATCCCTCGAGACATCTCTACAAATAAAAAAGTGGATCCAGAAAATGTGGTTGATATTGAATATGAAATCAATGTATCTTTACCGGATGAAATGATAGGCGGTGAATATTATCTATATGGAGAGATCGAAGAAATTACTAATGAAGATGAAATTGAGATTGCGAAAGAAGCAATCGTTATCGAACAAATGAGAGCAAGAGAGCAAGGAGAGCAGGAAGAAGAAGCTTATGAAAGCAGTGTCTGGTAGATGAAGAGGGGTTATCCCCTATAACTCATCTGATAAGACAGATGGCACTGAGTAACAAAAAAAGGTTACATGAAATCTAGCCCCTGATTTCAGTGTAGCCAACAATTTAAGTCTTTTAAATAAGGCACAGGAGAAACCGAATGACCACTTATCCTTAACGGTTAAGTGATTATAAATTTAAATGTTTCTGGCTCCCAGATTTTGGAGTCTAGGATATTCCTATGTCAAAAATCCTCATAAGCATGTTGAGCCTATTTGCTCTTGTCGCCGTTGCCAATGCCACTTCTCTTGAAAAAAGATTAACTGAAAAAAGTGTTGTTGTTTTCGGTCCTTCATATCATCTACAACGAACCAACAAAGCAGACATGTCATACAACGAAGTAAATCTCGGTATTGGTTTATCAGTGAACAACTACAAAAGAGATAACGAGTTTTATACGACATACGGTGTTGCTGTTCTTAATGACTCATACAAAAACCCGTTTTACTTTTCTACATTAGGTAAAGAGTACCGCTGGTCAAACGGTATAAGCTTAGGTGCCAATTTCCTTATTGGAGCAAAGTATAAGCCAAACTTCGTGAAGCACGACTCAACTTACTATACACAAGAGGGCGGATCATATGGCTTTATAGCGGGTTTGCTACCAGAAATTAAATGGCACGGCAAAGACTACTCTCTAAACCTTGTGTTTTCTCCGGAAGTGAATGCATTCGGGATTTATTCCCCAGCCTTACTAAATGCTAGTTTTAGCTATAAGTTTTAGGAGCTGGACATGAGCACTTCTAAAATAAAAGATGTTGAAACTGATTTAGATATTGAGCTATCTGGACTAGCTCGCATGTTTGCAATAGAAATTATTGTAGACAAATACAAACCCACTTTTAATAAGCTTGATCTCAAAATCATGAAAGACATCGTTAAAAAAATAGTTGGTGATGTTGAAACACCTGGAACCGATGGTAAAAGTTATTTAGATTTACATGAAGAAGAATTCATTACAAGTGATCTTATTCTCAAAAGACATAACTTTTCATCTGTCAAAGAAAAATATGAGATCCACCTCGAGACTATTGTAGAAAATGCAGATAGAAAAGAAAAAATGGAACTACTCACATATGCTGATCTTCCTTCTTCTATCGTTGATAGCTTCTCTACTTCAAGTGCTGCAACTTTAAAAATAGCTGCTATTCAACATGAAAACATCTCTGAAAATGCACTATGGGCAATTATCAAAGATGACACTCAGAGATCTTATCATAAACATAAAGAGATCTCTGCACTTTTGAAATCTAAAAATGTAAACATGAAAATGCTTGAATATATTGTAGATGATGGAGATGAAGACATTGCGGAGCAGTTAGCAAAACATCCAAACCTAAACCATAAGATAATCAAGAAGTTGGCTTTTCATAGTGATGCAGATGTGAGACATGCTATTGCTCTGAGAGAGGATGTGACCACTGACATCTTAATTCTACTAGCATTAGACAAAAAAGACTTTGTCCGCTTTGCAGCTGAAAACAACGACAACATGCCTTTGAAAGTTTTAAAGAATGCACAACATCGCAAAGAGCTTTTGGCAACAGTGGATGAAGAAGAACTGGATGAATGCCTTGTTCAAATGCTCGAACTGAAAATGAAGATTGATAAAATCCTAGATGCAGAATACAATTATGCAAACATGGAACAGGTTGCCATTGATAAGTTGAAGTCTAAAAAGAAAAAGGATCCAGAGTAAGCCTTGTCCTTTCCCCTGCGGGGCACATCCGCTCCGCTCCTGTAAAGCTACAATAAAAAGAGATGTATCTTCATGTAACAAAATAACGGTACTATTACCAAGTAACACTCCTTGAACCTCGTTTTCTCTTGAAGCCTTCGCATAATGCACTCCTTGACAAATCCCATTATATAGGGATTTACACCTTAAATAGTGGCTAAAAAATTAATTCAATGGTATGTGTCGAAAAATAGGGGGTTGGACTTGACAGCACCGTGTAATTTTGCTATAATTGGAGTATATAAAAAGAAAGAGTATCTTCTTTTAAAAATGAAAAAACAAGGAGTTACAGATGTTAAGAAAATCATACGGATGTGAAAGTAAACCAATGAGCCACTATGAAGAGATGGCACGAAAAGCTGATGAAGAAGTTGCACAAAGAAAAATCAAAGTTGAGCAAAGCCAAAGACCTTCTTTTATAAATAGAGTTTTAAACAGACTAGCTAGAAACCTTCCAGTGTGTGCCTAATGAAACAGAAAAAGCTAACACCACCGGATTTAAATATAAGTTTGGATGAATTAGATATCCCAGATGTAAAGTCTAAATCTAATCAATATCCTATCTACACAAACGAAGAGATGGCAATAGCCTATGATCTTTATGAACATGTCGTTTTCAAGGTTGGTGAAGACGATTGTATGACCGATGAAGATCTTCCTATTGAAGAGCATACAACAGATGAAGAGCTATGGTTCAGTGAATATTATCAAGACCTTGAAGATCAGGGTGTGGGTAAGTTAATTAAGTAATACACAAACACAAGGAGAATTCATGAAAAGCGAAACACTATTTGATTTTAATGAGTTCTCTCAGAACTGGACCTCTGGCTCCATAATTGCAGATTCTCAATTTGCAGATGACAAATGGACATTATTCAAAAAAGTTTTTTTCAATAACAGAGTTTTCTTTGAAACAAAAATAGAAAACTATTCAATATCCATTTATGCAATAAATTTAAAAAATGATTGGAAAAAGAAAAAATCAAGTGTTGGAAAAGTTGAACTAATGAAATATACATACACAAGAGTATCAGTTTCTTTCATGAAAGACTATCATGAAGGGACATTATCAACATTCAAAAAAAGTGAAGTAGATGAAGTGGTTAGAGATATTTTACAAACTGTTCTGGATTACAACAAGAGCAGTAATAGCACAGTAGCAAGAACATTGATAAACAAAGCATTAAAGCAAAGAAACTCTTTACAGTGTCTCTTAACAAGCACTAGAAGTAAAGATGAAGCAGTTAACTGGTGGGCGAACCATTACTACTTCAATATTTTGAGTATGTTGAAAATAAGATTGGAAAATCCAGAGATTGGATATCAAGAGGAAGATATAGCGGCATAAGATCTTCATGAAGGTTCTTCGGAGCCTTCACAGGGTTTTAAAAAATAGATGTGGTGTAGTTGAGAGCCAAAGAAACAAAGGAGAAGTTGAACAGCCTTTTAAGTCCGAGAGGACGAAAGCGAGACTAGTATGAAAAAAGTATTACTAAGTTTAATTGTAGGTACTTGTACAGCAGTAATGGCAACAGGTATTGAAAGCTCTGGATTGACAAAAAATGCTGTGAGTAATTTGTTTGAAAAAGAAATTTCTAAAAACATACGTGCAAATGATGGTGAGTTCACAATGTTAGTAAAACAGAAATCATTGAATGGAATGTATTCTGAAAGTGTTACTAATGCTGAAATCAATATTTTGCCTTTAAATTATTTAACATCTGCACCAGTCAACACTCAACTTAATGATTTTCTAAATGAGTTTAATCAAAAAATTGTTAATTCAAAAATCATTTATTTTGAGATTAAAGGATTTCACACTACTGCTAGTTGTGCCATGGCAGAGATGAAAAAAAATAAAAGCTTGTTTGAAATAGCATGCGATTAAATTCTTTTTATAGGGTTTACAAATATGTGATGTAGTCAAGAATCAAAGAAGTAACCAAAGGAGAAGTTGAACAGCCTTTTAAGTCCGAGAGGACGAAAGTGAGATGTTAGCATCATGAATGATATAGCAATATACAAGGAAAACGAAAACGACATGAAAGCATGTGAATCATATGCCTTTATAGGCAATGGAACATCTGCAACAGCTATCGCTGGAATGATCTTCTGTACAGATCCACTCGATGAAGAACCAGGCGAAAGTTTTGTCATGAAGGCGATTCACTTTAAAGCTGTTGATGAAGGACATCAAGATTTTGAAAAGATGCAAATTCAAATGCAAAACTTTTTATTTACAAAAAATCAAACAGTTATCAGAATTGAAATAAACAAAGCTGACTATGATACATATGTTGGAACACTTCTTAAATATCTTTATATGATCGCCACTAGACAAGTTCCTATTGTTGCTGTTATTGTAAACCATGAACTTATTCATGAAAATAATAAAGTAGTTGATGATGTTATCAAGCATGGATCCAAAGATGGAATTGCTGTTTATGCTTGTCATGAAGGTGGAACAGATGTGCCTTTATTCTTCTCTCAAGAAAATACTTTGAGAACAGGACTGAGTTAAACCATAACGGGGCAGACTCGCTCCGCTCACTAGGCTACAAAAAAGGCAATGTTATTGATTGCCTTCTAACGAAGCACTTTTCATGTTCAGCGGCGAGAAATAATAATTAATCTTACTGGAACCGTTTTTCCCTTTTATCACAACATACACAAGCCTTTTGCCTATACAAGAACACGGCCAAATAAACAAAACCCTTCCTCGTCCAAGTATAGAGCACCTTTTCATCACATACCGACATCAAAACCCACAGCCATCGCCTTTGTAGCTAAAATAATGTAAATCAAAAGGTATCACCATGAAAAAAATAAACGAACTGACATTAGACGAAAGAACACAATTGCTTTATGATCTAGTTATCAAAAAAACAACAAAAATTGAAGACTTCATGATGAAGCTAAAATTGCCGGACCCGAATGAAATGTTTGACCCGTCTTTTGACCCAGCTATCTTTTCATCAAAAGCAGAAACAATCCAAGTGCCGCAAAAATGCATCTACTCAGAAATGCTCAAAGAAAAAATATGGATTGGAGAAAGTGGCAGTGGTGAGTTTTTTGAAATGCTCGAATTAACAGCTACAAAGGATGATGGTAAACAGGGATTTCATATAAACATAGAATTTTTATCCATCATCAATGAAGAAGGGGGAATACAAAACCTTTTTTACAGTTATAAAAATATATACAACTTTGAAGGGCTTAAAGATCTTGGAGAACACAAAGACAATATCTATCTGCAGTTAATTTTAGAAACGAGATACTTTAATAATTTCCTATCCTTCCTGGATCCAGCAAACTTTTCTAAATCAATGAAGTGTGTGTTCAAATGAGAAGGTTAAACGAACTCAACGACAAACAGAGAAATAGACTTTTACAAGAACTGGTTATTTTTCATACCGCAGAAATTGATCTTCAAACAAGACAGATCTGCTCTCAAGAGCTAAATGAAAATATCTCAATAAGTGAATTTACTGGAACTGATCTCTTTCATGTAATCGAATGCTCATCTGTAAAAGGTGTTCAGCAAAACAATGACAGGGGAATAGACGAAGTGGGCTTTCTAATCTTCATCAATTTTATATCTATCATCGAGGAAGAAGGGCACATGAATAATATGTTCATTTCATATGTTGAACTCATAGGAGCAAATGAAGACTTTTCAAAAATAAAATGTTTTGGACAATATGAAGACAGCCAATATTTTCAACTCATCCAAGAAACAAAAGACTTTCACTCTTTCATGAAGGGGCTTATAAAAATAGCTGATGAGAATATAAGGGGAGGGTGAGGTTTAAATCCCACAAGTTATTCGCCGCTATTAATCCGCCGCGAAACAAACAAAACAACCGCTAGAAGACTTTAAACCTATTT
>Ga0316206_1001682_pt1 | contig 18154 bp, 22 predicted proteins | sample 6monthpyrite_MG_FD_204942 | JGI IMG/M metagenome (GOLD analysis project Ga0316206, IMG submission 204942) | Microbial mat bacterial communities from mineral coupon in-situ incubated in ocean water Damariscotta River, Maine, United States -... | ecosystem: Environmental > Aquatic > Marine >... | reverse complement strand
CATGTTTTATAATAGCCAACGACTTCATTCATATCTGGATTATCAAAGTCCTAACCAATATGAAAAAGAAATGGCTTGTTTTAAAAAAGTTGCTTAACTGGGTGTACCAATTTACTTGACCACGTCATTTTGTAGGTCTTGTATAAGGTCATTAATATTGGGGCGTGCATCATAGTATAGTAGGCACTGCTCCAATTACGTTAACTGCTACACTATCCATATTGGATGCATCTAAACAGCTATTTGAATTAATTAATCGATAGCATTAGATAAGTGTCAAGAGATTTATGAATGCCAACAATATTTACCCGTATTAAGAGAATAAAATAAGTAATCACTTAGCTTACAATCACGTTTTACAAATGTGTAATCTTTATTTAAGGGTTAAATTAATACGTAAATATTGGCAGGTGTTTGAATATTAATAATCTCTCAATGAGATAATTAAATACTCTTAAGCACCATTGTTGTGTGCTATCGCTTTCTGCCTCTCTTACGATGCCCGGTCGAATTTTTAATTCTTACAACGTAGTACAATAAAGCCGCAACATAAGTACCTATTATTAATGAATACAATCCTATTACGGTGGCTTTTACTGTCATGCCTGGTATGAGTACTGGGATCATAATTAATGCTAGCATACCAATTCCATACAATGCATTCGACCAATATGAATCTGGTTTGTAGTCAGTTGTTGTTAATGAATCACTAGCTTGTAGTTTGGCTTGAGTTTCAGAAGTGTTTTTATCAGACAGTGAACTATTATTCTTAGTTGAGTTTCTTTTATTGTTCATCTCAAGCGCCTATTGATGCTGTTGTTACCAGAGGTAGTATTATTTAAATGTTGACTCCTGATACATGAGTGTTTTTTTAATGCATGATTTAAATGATAGAAAGAATTGTCTATCGCGCAATTAATCTCTGTATCAATATCATCGATATCAATAGTTAAGTTGTTTTTTCCTCGCACCTTTAAATGGCAGCGTTTATCAATACCACTTTTATTCGGTCCATTAATGTCTTCAATTTTGATGTCTATTTTATTAACTGATGTATATTTATTATTGATTTCATCACACAACTCTAGAATCATTTTCTTATTTACTAATGACGCTATCATATGGCGTATAGATATTTGAATATCCATAGGTCCCCCAAAAATATTTGTGATAGACACCAGATAACCTACGAATAATACGTATTAAAAATTCAGATCAGGTGTAAATCTTAAAAAGTGTTTTGTAGAATGACTAAACAGCTGTTGGAGGAGCGCGGGGTTTGAATGGGTTATATTTGAAGGTATCTGTAGCCAATATTGCTACAGGTGAAAAAGCTAGATGAATAAGATTAGGATTTATCTGTAACGGACTGTTGCCAGAAAGCATGGGTTGCTCGCTGGTTTCTGGATCATCCGAAAATACAGAAGGTGATGCCTCAAAAACATAACTAGGAGATGCGGTTTCATCTTCAGTGTGATGGGTAGCTTCTGACGTGAGTGCACCATAACCTAAGAAGATTAGGGTAATAACAAACAGTCGTGTCCAAGCTTGATGCGTTATCATTGATATATTTCTATATGGGGTAAATTGCTTTACTCGTCGAATAAGTAAAGACAACAGAACTATATGATAGTTCATTTATGTCTATACTTAAAGTAGTTCTTGTTTATAAGGGCAGTCTTTGAGCGTCTATTACTCACAATTGGCTTAAACATAATTTTGAGTCGTTTTATAAAAACAGAGCAATATTATTCTCATTTAATTTAATAGCTTAGATGTCAAAGTGGTATTTACACCCCTATATTGTTGGAGACCCTATTATCAAATTTCTGCAGTACCCCAACATTAATTACTCGCCTATATATTTGACGCATTTAACAAAATAACTTCGATTTCCTCAATAATTTCTTCCTGACGCAATGCATTTATTTTATGTTTTAGTTCGTCAGTCTTTTCATCAAGATGATGAGTTGCATTTTCAAGATGTTGAATACGACGCTGATTTTCAACCATTAAAGAAATATATAAAATTTTATGTAATGAGTTAAATAGATAGTGTTCGGTAAGTTCAAGAAAAAAATATCTGGCTGTCAGATTTAATAAAGGGGGGGGGGTGTAATCTAATTTTTTATAATGTATTTCTTCGAAGGGCGGCATTAGCCTTTCTATGATAAGTTCATCATGTTGGCTGTTATGATGTAAAACATATAAAGATGAAAGCTTTTGATATGATGCGAATATCTCTGACAGTGAATCTACAACGCTAAAAATCTCTTCAACAACACTGGCACCTTCAACATAAATAATATTATAATTTTTTTCATCCATCAGAGAATGAAGTTTATGACCAACTGAAATTAATGTTGTGTCACTTTGAGTTGCATTAGAAAATGACTGTTCTAATTGATTGACCAGTTTTTCATTAAAGTCACCACAAAAACCCCGTTCGGAACCTATAAGTAAAATAATATTTGATGTTGGTTCAACTTCAGGTAATACCTGGGGGTTAAAGTGAAGGAAATCTGCTGCAATATTTTCAATAGAGTCAAGCATTGTCGTTTGAGTTTCAATGATACGCTCAAGCTTATGGGTTTCCATCATTGCCAGTGTTTTCATAGAGTTCATAATATTACGAATTTCACTGAGCTTGTGGCGGTGAGCGATTTGTTCGTGGCGGCGTGTCATCTTATTACTTACCCGCGCGAAGCGTTCAACCAATTAGCTAATGCTGCTTGCCATTCATCACGAGGGCTATCAAGAGTCAGTGTTGAAAGACTTACTTTAGCCTCAAGAAATTTGAGTAATGTAGGCAAATATTCGGTTTCTATTTCTAAAAATAAACCTTCATTAAAAGCAATCAACCAGGCTAGCTGAAATTCAATACTATGGGGTAACAAGCGTCCTTGTTTGAGTAGCTCACGCAGGATTCGCCCGCGCTTTATCGCAGCTTCCATTGTTGCTTCTAACTTTGCCCCAAAACGAGTAAACACTTCAAGCTCAAGAAACTGCAAGTAATCCAGTTTCATCCGACCGGCTTCTTTTTTAATGCAAGCATGTTGAGCTCTGCCACCGATACGAGATACCGAACGAGCAATATCAATTGCGGGTCGAAAGCCTGCTACAAATAGCTCTTGATCAAGATAGATCTGACCATCTGTAATTGAAATCAGGTTTGTGGGGATATAGTCTGCTATTTCTCCTTGTTGGGTTTCTATGATTGGTAAGGCTGTCATGCTGCCACCTCCATGAGTTGCATTAAGGCAGGTTGCTCTTTCAAGCAAACGGGCATGAACATAAAATATATCACCCGGATAAGCTTCCCGTCCCGGGGAACGACGTAGTAACAAAGAAAGTTCACGATAGGTTTTGGCGTGCGTGGAAAGATCGTCATAAACAATTAAAGTATCCCGCCCCTGGTTCATCCAGTATTCAGCAATAGCACAGCCTGAAAAGGGCGCAAGATGTTGCAAGCCGGGCAGGGCAGTGGCTTCTGCAACCACTATTGTTGTGTAGCTCAATGCGTTATGCTTGCGTAACAACTCTATGGTATTAATCACGGTAGATCGTTTTTGACCAATCAATACATAAACACAATAAACATTTTTATCTCGCTGATTAATGACTGTATCCAGCGCAAGTGCACTTCGACCAAGACCTTCATCACCGACAAGGAGTTGTCGTTGTCCTTTGCCTATGGGGATTAACGTGTCGATAACCTTATTACCTGTGTATAGCGGTTGCTGAACATAATCACGGGCTACAATAGGCGGTGATAAGATTTCCAGTGCTTGTCTGTCTTTTGTTGCCGGTGCGGTGTCACCATCCAGTGGCAACCCAAGAGGATCAACAACTCGACCTAATAATGCATCACCAACGGGGATATCAATAGTATGATTAGAGCGGTATACACAGTTGCCAGCAGTTAAGGCTGCAGTTTCATGCAACAGTACAGCACCGATGAGATCTTCAGTGAGTTCAAAAACAACGCCACGACTACCATCCTCAAATACCATGATTTCATCAAGCGTTGCTGTTGGCAGACCACTGATCCAGGCAATACCATCACCGACTGAAATTACGTTACCAACTTCAGATAACTTTACATCCAGTTGGTAACTGCTGAGCCAGTCATCCACTGTTTTGAAAAAATCTTGTGTTAAATTATTTGTTCTCATGGATCAGTTCCACAAAACCGCTTAATTCATCCTGTAAATTAATACTCAGCACCGATGCTCCAATAAGTATACGTAAGCCGGCCATAAGCTGAGGATCCTGAATATAATTAACCTTCACAGACTGTTCACACAAAGCGTTAAGTTTCTGTTCCAGTTGTTGCTGGTGTGACGCTGATAAAGTGTAGGCACTGGTCACGGTGATAGAATCTGAAGATTTTTTACAGGCATTAACCAGCGTCATCTGTCGCTCTTCATCAAGTTCATCAAATGTTTTTATTAATAAGTCGAATAAGCGGGATTGCAATTCTTCGCTAGCCACAGCATTGAGAATCTGAGTGGCAAATTGAGCGCCCTGTTCATGCGCTTTTTGTTGATACAGCCTTAAGCTTTCAGCCAGATGCCGCTGTGCAACGACTTCTGTTTTTTTACGTTCACTGACGAGCTCTGTTTCAAGTTGCTCGAGTCTTAGTGTTCTTTCGGCCTGGATTTCTTGTTGCACGGTATCTTTGAGTTGTTGTTTCTCCAGTGCCCAATCTTCCAGTCGCTTTTTGTATTGTTGTTCCAGCTCGATGGCTTGTGTGTGGTGGTTATTAGCTTCTTTAAGGCTTTGTTCTATTTCATTACGGCGTTTTTCAAGCACAGCTAACACAGGGCGATAGAGAAATCGTTTTAGTATCCACACCAGTACCAGAAAATTAATAATTTCCAGTAGAAAGGTTGACCAATTTAATTCCAACTGTCTTCTCCGTTATTTAATCAGATATTCCAGTAATGGATTGCGGAACAGAATAATCAAAACTATCACCAGAACATAAATGGCTAATGATTCGATCATCGCTAAACCTATAAAAAGCGTTCGCATGATGGCGCGTTCTGCTTCAGGCTGACGCGATAGAGCATCTAATGCGTGGCTAATAGCTTTTCCCATTGCAATTGCAGGTAGCATAACACCCAGTGAGATACCGATGATGGCAGCAATTGTTGATACCATAGAAAAAATGGATAGATCAGTCATGGTTTACTCCTTATTTTCATTTTGTTCAATAGAGGCATTCTTAAGTTGTTGGGACTGGATGCCGCCGGCTACATATACCAAAGCGAGCATACCAAAGATGTAAGCCTGAACCAGCGCTTCGATAATATGCAGTAGAAGTATCGGAACCGGTGCAAGAAATCCGGCTACCAGTAAAATAAGTAAAGCGGCCATTTCCAGGCTCATCATATTGCCAAATAAACGAATGGCAAGTGCGACCGTACGTGTGATTTCACTAACAAGATGAAACGGTAATAAAATTGGGCTAGGGCGGAGATAATGACGTAAATAGCTTTTAATACCTATAGCGCGAATACCGTACCAATGGGCTGACAAGAACACCACAATTGCCATAGCAGAAGTCGCAGAAAGATCTCGGGTTGGCGAGTGAAGTCCAGGAATAAGTCCACTGAGATTGGCGATCACCAGAAAAATCCATAAAGTCCCAATAAAGGGTGTTAACGTTTTTGCTTGTTGCGGTGCTACTTCGGCCACAGCATTCTCTATAGTTGTTACGGTAGCTTCGAGAATAGTCTGTACTTTTCCTGGTGTTTGAGAAAGTCGGCGAGTTGCTAACCAGGAAAATAAGCCAAGTGTAAGCATAATCCCCCAGGTAGTGATCACGGTATTTGTCACTTCTAATGGCCCAATATTAAAGATTGCATTGATAGCCAGTTCTGAATCATTCATGTGATTTCTTACTCACGTATAAATAAATAAACATTAACACCACCAACAAATACGCCCAAAATTATTAGACTGGTCGTCCAGCGAACGGAATAACCTGTCACCTGATTATCAATCCAGTGGCCAAGATAGGCGCCGACAATCACAGGTAATACAAATAGTAGACCCAGGGTACCGATATAAATAGTTTGTGCTATCAGGGTAGGTTGATCTAACTCTGCTTTTTTCATGCGTCGAGCCTGACGTTCAATATGTATCTTTAAATCCTTTTTATCAGTCATTGTCGTTATACCTCCCTACGTCCAATTTTCCATAGGCGTTTAAGTACTTCTTCTTCCATATGACGAAGGCTCTGTTTTTGAGTTTGTAACTGGATCTCTTCCTCTAACAGTTGCTCTTCCAGTGTGGTACTGATGCGCATGTAATCTGTATCAATAAAAAAGTGGCGACATGACAAGGTGAGAGTATTGTTATTAAAATAAAGCAAAGCACCGGGTGTTGCAATGTATTGCCAATCCTGATCATCGATTCGAAATCGAGCCAGTCCCATCACTAGCGAGGTCATCATACGATCATGGTTGGGCAGAATACCGAAACTGCCACTGGCATCTTCACCAACAAATGAGGTGATGCCTTCATATTTATCTGCATGGGTGGCATCTTGTAATGAAAGGGTAAAGGATTTCATTTTCGACTCATACTACCTTGCATGTAGCATTGTTCTTCAGGTGTTTCATCATAGTGACCTTGTAAAAAGGCTTCACAGTCATCCAATGTTTCTTTCAAAGACACGGAGATGCCGGCAATGCCTGTATGTGCAGCAGTAACCCACATTGGCTGGGTTAAATAGCGTTGCAATCGACGTGCACGTAAGACAGTACGTTTATCTTTAAGTGAAAGTTCTTCGATGCCCAGCATAGCAATGATGTCTTCGAGCTCGTGATAACGTGCAAGATGTTCACGTACACCTTCAGCGACGGTGTAGTGTCGAGAACCCAGCGTATAGGCATCCATCATTTTGCTGCTGGACTGTAACGGATCAACCGCAGGGTAAATACCTTTGCCTGCCTGAGCACGGCTAAGTATAACTTTAGTATCGAGGTGACTAAGAATGGCATTCACAGCCGGATCGGTCATGTCATCAGCAGGCACGTAAACGGCTTGTACTGCGGTAATATCGCCTTTTTGTGTTGAAGTAATCCGGTCTTCCAGTTCAGCAACTTCGCTAATCAGGGTGGGTTGATAACCGACGGTAGCAGGCATGCGACCTAATAAACTCGAAACTTCACTACCAGCCTGTACAAAACGATAAATATTATCCATAACGAACAAGACTTCTTTTTGCATTGTGTCACGTAGATATTCAGCATAAGTTAAAGCGGAGAGTCCAACTCTAAAACGTACACCAGGTGATTCATCCATTTGGCCAAATACCATCAATGATTGTTCCATAACACCAGCAGCTTTCATTTCATGCCACAACTCATGCGCTTCACGCATGCGTTCACCAACACCGGCAAACACGCAAGCACCTTTGTGTAATGATGCAACAGCGTGCATAAATTCCATGATGAGTACTGTTTTACCAACGCCTGCACCACCAAATAATCCGGTTTTACCACCCTTAACAAAAGGACATAATAAATCGATGACCTTTATTCCTGTTGTCAGTATCTCTGAACTGCCGGTGGTTTCTGATAATGGGGAAGGAGTCGCGTGTATGTTACGAAAAGTCTGGGTATTTAAAGCGGGCTGATCATCTAAAGGTTCACCGAAAATATTTAATACCCGGCCGAGACAATCCGGACTAACGGGTATATGCAAAGGTGCTTCAGTATCAAACACAGGCATACCACGATACAAGCCAGTGGCACGATGAAGCGTTACCGCTCGAATATGTTGTTTATCTAAATGTTGGTGCACTTCAAATAAACATGTTTCACTATTAAGGTGTGCAAATAAGGCTTGTCGTATAGGGGGTAATTTTTTGCAATTAATAACAACAACAGGACCATGTACTTCGGTGATAGTACCGATGGGTGTTTCCCTTTGATGTTCGTACATATTATTCATTTTGTATGATATTAAATTACATCGCTCTCTCAAGTGTAGGTTAATAATAATGTTGTGTATTTTTGTTTACTTTTATATCCTGTATTAAATTAGACTCTTTTATTTATAGAGAATAAGAATTTTTCTACTTGGTATATTTACTTTGTCATATATGGAAAAAGTTGTCACTGATTATGACTAATTTGCAATAAGAATCTATGTAAACATATAATTTTATTTTGGTCTAAACTAACAGCTGTTTAATGGATTTATTTCCTGTTATTGGGTTTTCATGACATAACATACAGTATTTGTAATAATTTTACTATTGTAGCCAAAAAGCCCTTGCCAAAATCTTTTGACTTATAAAACACGCCTGGTATGTTTTGATGACAGTCAATTCATCGCTATTTAACATAAGAACTCTAAATGAACATGTCTCTATAAAGCCATATGTTCTTGTAATGTATTAGGGGAGTAGTAGGGGCCTCCTTTCTGTGAAATAAACAATGGATCTGAAGGCTTTAAATTAATGAATTTATCTGTACGAAGTTTTAAATAATCACTTAGGCATGACGGATTTCGGTATCAACCATTGGCAAGTGTCCCTGGACTTACCATTATGTCGCTTTAATTCAGGATAAAAGTCTTTGGGGTTTACCTAAGAACCGGCTTAACTAACGTTTCTATTTTGTTTAACAACTTTATCAAAGTCTTCAACAGCGAAACTGACCGATCTTCGTAGATGTTTACTTACTGAGCGCCTCAGGGCATTCGCACATTTAGTGTACGATGCCGGCAGGTTTAAGCCTTCGAGTAACTTAAACCCATTCCCATGATTGGTGAGTCTGAAAATTTTCTTTATTTATCAATAAGATACCATCATAATATAATCTTTATTCTAGGTATATTTTCTCCCAAAGTTAGTATTAGCAGCAATTTGTCTCTTTAACTTGCGCCTAAATACAATCACAACTTTTTCTAACCAATTAGCGCTCATGTAACTAGTGTTAGGTTGTCTAGTTTAGTGTAAATAAGTGATACGACTCTAACTGTAAAAATACACGTTAATAGTCATTTTAAAGAATTAAGAAACAAAAAAACACACTCATTAATAGGGTGACCAGTCAGATACAGGGTTAAAGTTGAGACTGTTTGTTGGAGACCCTACATTTGGTACTACATCGAATCCATCTCTTATAAACGTTAAAATACCTAGCCTTACTACAGTACATTTTCGATAAATTTTGATTTCATATTAAATGGACGACTAATTGCGTACTTGTCTTGGAAATTGCTGACATTCCTTAGAAACTTTGCATACATTACTTGGGCGTCCACCTGATTGTGTAATTAACGTGAAATATTTTGGTATAAGCTATTTAACATAATATACATTATGCGCATATAAACTTATTCAGAAGACGTTGGTCGACCACAGTAAGTGGTCAACCACAATAAGTGCTAAAGTTTTCAACAACAACTACTAAAATTCCACAACAAGTGCTTAAACTGTTAACCAGTCGTCTAAGGGGTAATATCCAAGTGTTTTTAATGAATGTGTATTTTTACAGTTAGAGTCGTATCGCTTATTTACTAATACATTTAGTGATTACGTACAGGAATTATTAGCTTCCTGGTGCGATCACTAAGTAATACTTATTCACACACCCAAAACTAGTTACATGGGCTCTAATTAGCTCTGAAACAGTTGTGATTGCATTTAGGCACAAGTTAAAGAAACAAACTGGTACTATTTATGGGTGAAAACACACCTAGAATATAGATTATATTATGACTATATCCTATTGATATTACTTATTATATTTAGATAAATAATGTGCTGATTTGAAGGTAATTACAGGTAAAGAAAAAGCTTATTTTTATTTATTAAAAGAAATTATAGAAAATGTTAAAGAAAGTACTGGGTTTTAAACAAAACACATAACGACCACTTACAATCAGAGTGAATGATCAATTAAACGCATATCTGCATTTTCAGAATTAAAGCACTAATAAGAATTAAAGTTAAAGAGTTCACCGTGATTAACTAAATAGCTAAAGAACTCACTTTCTTTAATTCCAAGCGTCTGACATAGCTCTACATCAGAAATAAGCTTATTGTGGTATTTTGAAATTGGGTGATCTTCAGGTAAATTAGGTTCTGAAACCGCAGGAGGCAGCAGATCATAAACTGATGTTGGATTATTAGTTTTAATAGACAATAATCCATTTAAAACCATAAACTCTAAAGCGTCTTCATTAATCATGATTACAATTCTCCCAATCAGAACAACTTACTTGCTTTATGTTCTATTATAGCTAAACATCAACACCTGATAATATACCTATAGTGGGTCTCCAACAATATAGAGTAGTAAATGCCACACTTTGATATCTAAACTCATGATTTTTATAGATATAAAACTAGTCATTTCTTGATAAAAAGTTCAATATATATCTTTTATTCGCTTCTTACGACCAGACTCATGCCTTTCTCGTAAATCTGAGTCTATATATCGATCTGTAGTTGCCATAGACGCATGCCCAGCATCATCACGCACATGCTCACGAGGACGAAACTTAACATCTTCAGATATACCTGTATGTCGTAACCAGTGAACAGTGGCTGTTTTTAACTCAATCGCATCGCTTTTAAGACCATCTTTTTTCATGTGTTTATAAGTCATATCAAAACACTGTTGTACTATTACTCTTATCTGTCTCGTACTTGTGATAGAGCCTTTACCTAATGATTTAGAAATGAGTGGTATTTGTTCACCTAGTGTTGGTAACTGAGTTAAGCCTAAATATTTGCGGTATCGTTTAAGGGCTTTAAGCATATCGTCACACACGGTAATGGAACGGTTTTTATTGCCTTTACCTGTTACATCAAACCACCAATTTTCATCCTGATCTTTTCTAAAATCACTCATAACAGGTGTAGATCGTTCATCTGACACTAGTTCTGATATGCGCAAATACATAGCAAATAAACAGTTCATAATGAATAAGGTGCGCTCATGTTCTTCAGGTGACTCTACAGCCATTAACTCAGCTGTTTCCAATACATAATCCCATTGAAGCTTACTGATACGTCTCACAATGGGCTTTAATTGATCTTTACGAATGAATTTACTCTTCTGTTTAATTAGAGCAACAGGATTAGATTCAACAAGATTTTCCTGTATCAAGTATTCATAGAAAGAAGACAACGCTGTAAATATACCTTTAATAGCTGCTTGTGATGGACAATATTGACTTGTATCTGCCTTCTTATTTTTACTGTGTTCTATTTTTGTTAATGTAATAACAAAAGGTCGCCATTCATTATTAGGCGTTCGTTCACCATTTTCATTTTTGAAGCGCGCTACATTTTTTAAGCCTATCCACGCTTTAGGAGGATTGAAACAAAATCGAATGAAGTCTTCAATGTGCTCTCGCTTGAGATTTAATACAGATATCTTTTCAATATTCCATGACCACTGAAGTATTCTTTCTAGTTCACGTCGATAACTATTAAATGTGGCTGTACTGCCATTGTAGCTATAGAGAAATTTTAGTGCGAACTCTAAGTCTGTATTCGCACCTGATATTTTATTGGTAGTATATTTATCCGCCGTAAAACTTTTCTGTTTGAAAGGATTCTCTATATAATTGAGATTATCAATAATGGCAGTTGGAGGTGATCGTTTAGGGTTCATCATCATTCATGCATAGTTAGAACATGATTTATTATAGCTAAATATCTAATAATATCAAATATCCGATATTCACAAATATCGGACTTATTGAGCCGAATATACAATCAATATATTTTATTGGTTATTATCTAGGTGCTTAAGTGTGAACTTTCAGTAAATAAAATTAAGAATATATGAGACTTATTATTGCTATGTTAAGCACCATAGCTTGAGAATATAAGCATATTGCCTTGCTACGACTCAATTAATGTACTCCTTTCATAAATTTATAATAAAAATGAGCTTCACTTTAACTTGACCTGGAGTTGACTCAAGGTGCTATTATTTATTTATCGACTGCTTAGAGTGCAATTCTGGAGACTATAATGACTATAAAAATTGAGGTTTTTTCATCACCTGGTTGCAGTAAATGCAGTCATGCCAAACAGGTCCTACTCAAAATTACAGACGAATTTGGGGATGATTCTATAAAGTGGCGTGAGGTAAATATCCTTGATGAACTCGACCATGCGGTTGAAATGGGCGTGCTATCAACTCCCTCTATGGCGATTGATGATGAACTGGTGTTCACTAGTTTACCTACAACGAAAAAGCTACGATCTGAATTGCTGGCACGTCTGGCTGAGGTAAATAAATAATGATAACGATGCTATTACTCACATCATCCGTGCTGGGTCTACTGGCATTTTTTGAACCTTGCACCATTGCAACTCATACCTTGTATTCGGTTAAAGTGAATCAGTCTGATAAAAAAACGTGCTGCCAAAGTATTTTATCTATCTGGTTAAGTCGTAGCATTTTGTTAGTCGCATTATTTACCGTTTCGGTGTTTTTCACAGAACCACCCGAATGGACTGAATTCTTCCCGAGCATAATGCTCTCAGTGATGGCCATTATTTATATTGTCTCGCGGTTTATTTATATTCCGGTTCCACATCTGGCATTTTATAAGCTAATACCATTTTCAAATCGACTACCCCATTCTATTCATCTGGGTTTAACTTTACCTGCATGTACATTGCCACTGGTTGTCATTGTAATCGGCATGTCAATTTCCCTGGGTTCCGTTAGCTTTGCTGCTTTATCTGGCTTGTTATTTTCAACACTGTTCACCGCGCCTATGGCTATCACTTCATACAAAGGTATTGATAAAGATGGCTTAGAATTATTAAATCGTGCCGCTAAAGGTAGCCCATACCTCACAGCGTTTTTATTAATATCGCTAGCATTATTTCTATTAATTCCGTCAGTTGAGATAAATGCCGATGCGTTAAAACAGGTATTAACCGAAGCTAGCTGGACAGGTATTGGGCTGTCATTTTTAGCGGGCTTTGTATTTAGTTTTAACCCCGTATCGTTTGCTTCCGTTCCGGTCATACTGGCATATGTCACTAAAGCCCATGAAAAGAGACGCGCCATATTAATGGGCATGGCATTTGTGTGTGGCATGATTGTAACCCATGTTGTATTAGGTGTTGCTGCTGCATTAGGTGGGGAATGGGTACAAGGCATTATGGGCAGGCAATGGGGATTATTTCTCGGCCCCCTCTTAATCATAATGGGCTTAATGTGGACTGGCTGGCTAACTATTCGCTTACCCTGGTTTGGTGTTAAGGCTAAAAAAGTAACGGGCATATGGGGTGCATTTTTGTTAGGCATCCCCTTCTCTGTTGCTGTTTGTCCATTTTGTACACCGGCTTTACTGGTAACACTTACTGCAAGTGCAGCCATTGGTTCAGTCGGCTTTGGTTTTGCCTTATTGCTGGCTTTTGCGCTGGGTCGAAGTATACCGATTATACTAGGTGCCTGGAGTATGGGATGGATAGAGTCATTACAAATATTGTCGCGTTATCAAAAATCATTTGAAATAGTTGCCGGAATGGTATTAATTCTGACAGGACTCTATTTACTTAATGAATACTTTTTTATAATTTAATTTCATTCTTTTTATAGAAAATAAATAATGTATAAAATTGGCGAAGTTACAGAACAAACCGGTGTGTCCACTGATACACTGCGTTATTATGAAAAATATGGTTTATTATCAAATATTTCACGCACTGCGTCGGGTATACGACAATACACTGTTAAGGACATATCAAAATTAAAATTCATAAAACGTGCACAAGGTATGAATTTTAGCCTGAATGAAATCAAAGATTTACTCAGCATGCGAGAAGACCCACAACATGCCAAAAACAGCGTTCGTCTACTCACTGCTGATAAGCTAAATCACATAGAAAACCAGCTAAGTGAACTGACCACTTTGCGTAATGAACTGAAATTATTACTCAATCTTTGCCAAGGAAGTAAAGATGGCTGCCCAATTATAGAAGGAATTGATGGCGACAATTAATGTTCTTTAAAAAAGTATTTTTCAGGCTGAGTATTAATTAACAAGCTTTTTATCATCAAAGGTTCGACCACCGATTGCGCGATAGATAATATGACAGCGGACTAACTAAAAATATTGCTGGTAAGCCTTTAACTGTTAATACCTATTGATTTTTTATCATCAAATAAACATTCTTTAATCCAAATAGTTTGCATTGAAAAATGCCTGATAAAGCGATGTTTTGAGCAAAGTAGGAATTGTCCTATACACAACAATCATGTTTTATTAATGTTGTTGTTCGACAGGTAGACCCGCTAATTTCCACTCAGGAAAGCCATCCTCCAGGCGCCGTGCATTCAGGCCTTTTTCCCTGGCTTTAGCGACGGCATCAAATGCCAGCACACAATGTGGGCCACGACAGTAAGCCACTATTTCCTGTTCTGTTCCCAGTTTATCCAGGTATCCTTCTAGCTCTTTTAATGGCACATTGATAGCGCCGGGCACATGACCTGCAGCAAATTCTTCAGCTGGACGCACATCAAGCACGGTAACAAGATCATCTTTTACTCGTTGTAATAACTCTTCCCTGGGTACAGGCTCAAGATCATCCTTTACTGTCAGAAAACTATTTACCAGTTGTTGCACATCTGCGATATGTCGTTGTGCTACATTTCGCATAGCATCAAGTAATGAAATCACATCATCACCCGTCACACTATAATGGACTTTAAGCCCTTCTTTTCTTGATCTGACTAAACCGGCCTGCCTGAGTTGCTTCAAATGTTGTGAAGTATTGCCGACGGTCAGACCAGAGACTTTAGCCAGTTCTTCAACACTACGTTCACCCTGGGCCAAAAACTCCAGTAATTCCAGTCGGTTACCATTACTTAGTGCCTTACCTACACGTGCAAACTCGTTAAATAAATCGTGCTTAAAACTTGCCACTGTTGACATTCTCCGTAATTTCAGTATTCTAGTAATTAATAGAATACTAGATTATGTTTAAAACTATAACCCTTTCTACTATAGATACAAGTGCAATCCAAGCACTAATACCCCCAGAGGACCGGATAATGGCTTTATATGAATTCATAACCGAAAATGAGAAAACCATTCGACTCAGCTTTTTTGTAGGCACTCTGGCAGTCATGGCCCTGTGGGAAATCCTTGCCCCCAAACGCGCATTAACCGTCTCCAAAGCGCTACGCTGGACCAATAATCTCGGCCTGGTTTTTTTCAATAGCTTCATAGTGCGCCTGCTTTTCCCAGCCGCCGCTGTCGGTGTGGCCGCTTTTGCGGCTGAACATGGTTGGGGATTGCTTAATTTTTACTCTATACCTTTTGCCTTAAGCGTGATCCTGTCTATTATCGCCATGGACTTTATCATCTATTTACAACATGTCATGGTGCATGCAGTCCCCGTATTATGGCGATTACACCGGGTACACCATGCGGATCTTGATTTTGATGTCACTACTGGTGCCCGCTTCCACACCATTGAAATTATTTTGTCGATGTTAATCAAATTTGCCACCATTGTCGTGTTAGGTCCACCGGTGGTCGCTGTAATTATTTTCGAAGTCGTTCTTAATGCTATGGCTATGTTTAATCACGGCAATGTCGGTCTACCCGGTCCTCTAGATAAAGCGCTTCGTTGGTTCATCGTCACACCCGACATGCATCGTGTACATCATTCTATTGAGGATGATGAAACCAATAGTAATTTCGGTTTTAACTTAAGCTGGTGGGATCGCCTGTTTGGCACCTATCGTGACCAACCACGTGCTGGTCACCAGGGCATGATCATTGGTATTCGTAACTTTAGAGAAACCAGGCAGGCCAGCTGGATAACCGGGCTGTTGACCATGCCATTTATAGGCAAAGTATCCGGGTATGCGATTAATCGTCGTCAATGGAATGATAAAGATGAAAGTGAAAGGTGTGATCAGAATGAAAAATAGCATTACACGAGTTTTAATATTTCTAGCATTGGTTGCAGGCATTGCACTGGTAATCATCTTTCGCGATCAACTGGATACTGCTCAACTTGAAGCCTTGATGACGAATGCAGGCGCGGCTGCTCCTTTGCTGTTTATGGTTATTTACATTATCGGCACAATATTCTTCCTGCCCGGTTCCGTTCTCACGTTATTAGGTGGTGCCCTATTTGGGCCGTATTGGGGCACTTTTTATAACCTCACTGCCGCCACTATCGGTGCCATGTTGTCATTTCTGGCTGCGCGTTACCTGGCTTCAGACTGGGTGGCTCAGAAAACTGGTGGCCGACTGAAACAATTGATGAGCGGTGTTGAAAATGAAGGCTGGCGTTTTGTTGCTTTTACCCGACTGGTTCCCCTGTTCCCTTTTAATTTGTTGAACTATGCCCTTGGGCTAACCCGTATCAGCTTTACTCAATACAGTATTGCTACCTATATTTGCATGTTACCCGGTGCCATTGCTTACACCTACCTTGGTTACATTGGTCGTGAGGCGGCAACCGGTGGTGAAGGACTTATACAGAAAGCAATGTTGGCACTCGCCCTGTTGGCCATTGTTTCATTTTTACCACGACTCATTGGAAATCTTCGCAAGGGTTCAATGGTGAATATTACAGATTTAAAACAGCGATTAGATTCAGCTGAAGATTTTTTATTACTCGATGTACGCACAGCCGATGATTATATCGGTGAACAGGGTCATATTGCAGGCTCAAGGTTAATTCCATTAGAAGAACTGGAGCAGCGAATTGACGAACTGGGTGATTACCTGGAAAAACCAGTCGTCACCATCTGCCGAACTGATCGAAAATCAGCGAAAGCAGCGCAACTGTTAGCACAAAAAGGTTTTGCCGATGTGCATGTCGCGAAGATGGGAATGACTGACTGGATTAAAAATGGCTACAGCATTGAACGCTAACTGATCTTTCAGGAGTAAAGCTATGAATATCTTATTGATACTTAATGATCCACCCTATGGCACTGAACGCAGCTATAACGGTTTACGTATGGCTAAAGCGCTTACTAGCGCTGGTGCCCATGTCGCGGTTTTTCTACTTGCTGATTCGGTAAGCTGTGCCAAGCAGGGCCAGAAAGTACCCGAAGGATTTTATAACATTGAATTAATGCTCAAAGCCATTGCACGTACCGGTGAAGTTTTAATGTGCGGTGCCTGTATGGATGCGCGCGGCATAAAGGATGAAGAAATCATTGAAGGTGCGCAGCGCAGTACGATGAAAGCACTTGCAGACAAGACACTGCAAGCCGACAAGGTATTGGTATTTTAACTTTTTGTACAGGAGATCAACATGTCGAGCGTAACAGTAGTTATTCAGAATGCACCCTATAAACCTGACAACAAAGCCTGGCATGCGCTGCGCTTTGCAGGCGCCGCATTGACTGAAGATATGGACGTACATATTCATCTGCTTGATGATGGCGTAGAAGTCGGTCGCAAGAATCAACAGGCACCAGAAGGTGCCGTCAATCTTGAACAACTACTCAGCGAACTGATGGAGTGTGGACTTGATGTTCGCGCCTGCGGTATGGCTCTGGATGACTGCGCCATAGACGAATCAACAATGATAGATGGTATAGAGCGCGGCTCAATGAAAGCACTTGCTAACTGGGTAAAAAACAGTGATCAGGTAATGATTTTTTAGTGCTACAGCCGGTAAACCGGCATAGGAGACTGTTATGAGTAAAGACATAAACATTGCAGACATCCTGGTTCATCTCCATCCGGAAAGTTCCTGTGATGACCGAGAGTCGATGGAAAAAAATCTTCGTAACCATGACGGTGTGGTTTCCGTACACTTTAACTCAGAAGAACATCCTTATTCTGTGATTGTGGCGTACAACACTGATGCCATCACTTCAAATGAGGTTCTTACAGAAATCAAAAAATGTGACAAATCAGCAACGATGGTGGGTATTTAGTCCACTCATTATATTAACTCGTCCGGTTCCTGCACCTAATGCGAGAACCGGTACGAACAAACATTATGAATTAATTGTGAGTGCTGGGGTAGGCAGGTTATGCCGCCAGGATTCTATCCAATTAAGCAAGGAGTTCGACAATGATGGATGGTATGGGTACGTTTGGTTGGGGGATGGGTTTCGGCTGGATTTTCATGCTCCTGTTCTGGGCACTGATTATTTTGGGTCTCGTT